>Ga0209190_1003370_pt1 | contig 10605 bp, 14 predicted proteins | sample M_140205_XF_Meta_FD_187315 | JGI IMG/M metagenome (GOLD analysis project Ga0209190, IMG submission 187315) | Freshwater microbial communities from Lake Montjoie, Canada to study carbon cycling - M_140205_XF_MetaG (SPAdes) (version 2) | ecosystem: Environmental > Aquatic > Freshwater > Lake... | reverse complement strand
TATTTATCAAGATAAGTCGAAAGCACCACCATGAGCAGCTTCATTGCGAACTTCGAGGGTCAATTCAGCCAAGATTTGTTTCTTGTCTGCATCGCCTACTTTAGCAATGTCGTTGGTCTGGAATGGTCGCAGATATGCCAATGCTGCATATTCTGGATCAAGGATCAACGCATCACGAGTACGCATAAATCTATTCGGTACAATTTGCAAAATTCCGAAATCTGACTGGTATAAATCTGCCCCCGCCAAAATGGTTGCTTGACCACTCGTAGGCACTTGGTAGCGTTGTGCTGCCAAACCTGTAAAAGCTGAAACTACTTGCTTTTGTGCAGGGCTAACAAACAATGCTGATGGTGTACCACCACTTGCAAACACTTTAGCGATAACATCTTTGAGGATGGTCTCAGTAAATGCACGAGTTGTACCATCGGTACGAGTAGAAACACCAAGGGTTGTTGGGTCTACACCAGTAACGGAAGTACCATTCTTGCTTGTGTTGGTCTTGATGTACGAGAGCAAAGAACCCATCTTACGAGCAGACGAACCAGACGATCCTGCTGCCTGACCTTGGTTTGCTGTGATGATGGTCTCGATGTCGCGCTTGATCTCAGCAGATGCTTTAGCCAACTGGTAAGCCATCTCAGACTTACGACCAGCAAGGTCAGAAGCCAAGAGAGTACCAGAAACCATAACAGTCTTACCTACGATCTGTGTCAAGTTTGCGAGACGGGTTGTTGGGGTAATAGTACCCTCAGAAGCACTTGCACCTTCAACTAATGCGTTAGCTGTGGTTGCTGCTGCGAGACTATCAGTTTGCCATTCATGCGTAACCGATGTTGCTTTGGTTTTGCCAATGGTTGACATAATTGGGGTGTCGGTAGGGCTGATGTCATAAATAACATCGCTTAAATCTTCCCGCGCACCAATTGCGCTATAGCGATCATATGCTGCCATGATTAAATTCCTTTATAAAAATCGTTCAAATAAACGAGCCGCATCCTTTTTATTGCCGGATTGGCGTAATGCTGCTCTATCTTTTTTTGCTGTTTCATTCTCGGAACTCTGCGGATTAGAAGTTCCTGGTCGAATCGTCTTAGGAGCATTGGCTACTTTCTTAGAAGTAACACCTTTGCCTGCCATCAACTTATCGTACTGTGCTGCTTTATAGAGGGCTAGTACAGCGCGACTATCGTAAACCTGAGACAACTCTTGATCGGTAAATCCTTGAGCCTTTGCATAATTGCGAATGTCTCTACGGATTACTTCGGCTTTCACATCGTCTTTAAACTCTGGGATAGCCTCTACAAGTTTTGCCTGTTCTGCTTGGATATGCTTTTGCAACTGTGCTTGAGTATAAGACTGCTGTTCTTGCTGAACTCGCTGTCTTTCCATCTGCACCGCTTGCAATTGCTTCTCTCGTTCCATCTTCTCTGCCATGGCAACTGCATAAGCAATAGGATCTTCTGCCTTTAAATTAGACAGATCTTCTCCTTGGTCTTGCTGTTGTAACAGTTGCTCAATAACTTGGAGTCGTTGGGCATAGGTTTCTCTGGTCTTTGCTGCTTCCGCAATCTTTACTCGATCAGCCTCTACAGCCTTTCGTTGTTCCGCTAAAGATTGGGTTTTCTTCTGATAATCGGCAGTCCTACTGTAACCATTCAAAAGTTCATCAAGGCTAACTTCCACTTCTTCACCAGAGACTTTAACTCGGTATTTGGGAAGTTCCTCTACTTCTTCTTCTTGGCTCTCAGCTTCTTCTGCACTTACATCTTGCTCCTCGGACTCGGCAGAATACTCTGCCTCACTAGGTTCTGGTTGGGCTTGCGCCTCCTCCGCTTGTGGTTCAAGAAAAGACATAAATGCATTAGCTGCACCTGATACAGAATTGTCTACACTCCCTTGTGGGTTGGTGTTTTCACTCATTTTTGACCTCTATGGTTGTTAAAAAACCTTTACACGCTTCTTTTCAATTTCGCCATTGTGTGCGATTGATTGAATAGATGCTTCAAATTCCTCTAGTGCCTTTAGTTTTACTAAGGCTTTTTCTCTGCCTTCTACATCATGCTCGGCAGAACTAAAGATATACGACTTAAATGAGTCTTTCTGAGTCTGTAACAACTCTTGGAAAAACTCATCACCTAATAATGTTTTAGCTCTATCTACTTTGCTCATCCAGGTATCCTGACATCCCCAGTTAATTTAGCACCAACTTGGGCTGCTTTCAACTGTGCCTCTGCTTGGAATTCTGCTGTTTTGAGTTCTAGGTTAGCTGCTGCCTTCTCTCTTTCGAGTTGGATAGAGGCTTGTGCTTTTGCTTTAGCGATTTCAATGTCGTTTAATGCCTTGGCACGATCTACTTCGATCTGTGCTTGTGTTTGTGCCATTAGCGCATCCATCGCTGGATTAGGCATTGGCTGTTGAGGCTGTGGCTGAGATAGTTGTTGGTCTAGCTCTGGTGGAATCTCTTTAAAGAACTCCATTGAGTCTTTGTACCCTGCTGCCTCGATAAACTTACCGAGTGTGTTGCGATACTGACCCACAGTTACCAATGGATTAGCAAAGCCTTGGGTTGACAAGATCTGCTCTTGTTTCTGCATAACCATCGCTGCCATAGCCATCTTCTGATCTTGGCTACCTGTTCCTAGACCGACATTGACTGTTACATCGTAGTTGTTCTTCCACTCTCTTGGGTCGATAGAAACATACTTGCCTCGTAAACGAATGACCCTTGGCTTGTCCTGATACTTTAGGATCAAGTGGAAAATGCCTGAAAATAAGTCTTTTACACCTGTATCGGCAAAAATTCTAGCAATCATCTCTATGCGACCAGAGCCTGCTTGTTGCATTGCTGCAATTGCTGTGGCTGTGGTGTTTTGTAGAATGTTAGGATCAATACCCTGACTCATAGAAGTAACACCTGAACGCTTCTGCAATACTTGATCCATGTAATCGAGCATTGGGAACGACTGTGATGCTGTTGCCGGTACAGATAATGGTTGAACCGCGCCCTGAGATTTAATCCGAACTACACCGCCAGGCGATGAGGTTAGTAGGTCATCTAGGTTTACTTGTCCATCTAGGGCTGTAACCCTAGGCATATTGGTAAGGTACAGGTTATCTAGGATCTGACGAGTAATCGTAGACTTGATAAGCTGTATGTCCATTGCTCTGTCGGCTAGACTTTGACCAAAGAACTTGTGTGGCATAGGAATCGGGCAGATGCTTGCAAAAGGAATGTGATCTGTTTCCTCGTTGTCAATAATCTGATCGCCTGCATAAACTACCTTACGGAGTTCTGCAATCCCATCACCATCAAAGTCGGTACGAATATAGCACTCGAACAACTCTACTTCTTGCATCGTAAAGTCTAGGCTTTGTGTCTCGTCTGGCATCTCGCCTGCGCTGTACCTTGCTACTCTTTCAGGAGTGTAAGTAAGGTCGTTATACGCTGGCATCTTGTCCACTTTGTCTTGTGGATAGCCCATAGCAATTAAGTCTGAACGAGTCTTGACTGTGCGATGTGCAACAAATTTAGCGTTCTTAATGCTCTTATCGCGCTTGGCGATTAAGAACTCCTCTGGTGGCACATTCTCTACACAGACCTTGCCGACTTCTTTTTTCTTCTTAATGACTACATTGTAAGAAAGGATAGGCATACCCATTGGGTCTATGCCGACTTCCTCGGTCTCTTGGCTGATTAGTTCCATCTCGCCATCAGCAAACAGAAGTGTTAGTTCTTCTGCGTTCAGACCTTTGTATTCTTCCTTGGTAGGATCTTCGCTATCCTCCCACCAATACTTTACGATTCCATTCTTCTGTAGAAGTGCATCCTTCATCCAGTTATGTAGGATGATGACACCATCGTTATCGCTAAAGAACACATAGTTCGTAAGTTCGGTAGCTTGCTTGGCAAACTCCTCGTCTCCTGGCATCCTAGGCTCGAACCGACCTAATTCGTCTGATCCAGCAAAGATACGCATTAACTGTGGTAAAGCACCATCTACGACCTCGGCTACTTCGCCTGTTACGATCTTAGAACGACCATCTACCTCGTTGCCATACTCGTAACGATTGTAGTAGTTGATCGCCTTTGTGCGTTGCTCTACTGTTTCGGTCTCTACATAGCCGATAGCATCGTCTATCTCTGCTTCGAGAATGACCTTTAGTTTTTGTTCATCCATTTATACGATCCATGAAGTTTTTACTGTTATCGGTTGCGACCAAGTAGTGTTTTGTTCCATTCCTAATGCTAAATAACGAAAGCTGTCGCTTCCATGACTTGCCCAGTCGTGCATTGGCTTGTCAAAAAAAACATTACGCTTTTCGTCATAATCGCGCCTATAGTTCCTAAGACAGTCTAGCCCTTGCTTTACCTGTGGCATATTGAACCAACATCTCGGTAGGAGTCTACGGACTGCCTGAATACCATCATCTACAGAAAGTCTTGGCAGAACCCGAACATCTAGTCCAGCTTCTCTCAACACTTCCAATCTGCTCTTGCCTGTGCCTAGTTCTCTTACTTCTACATCGTGTGGTAGGAGTTGCTCTGCTTTCTCCCACTTGTTATCTTTTAGCCAGTTGACATACCAATCGAGTCCTTGACCATGATTCTCTACATAGTCTAGTAGTCTTACTTCTTGTCCTGTTGCCTGTGCCACCCACAACGCTGTGCTATCACCCATGCCCAAATCCCAAGCCACATAAGTTCTACAGAGATCATCTCTCGTAATGTCGCAAAGTCTACCTTTTTCTTCGAGGTCGTTGATGAGTTTGCCATAGTAACTTCCCTCTACTGCTGCGTTAAAACTACACTCAAACTCTTGGTTGTACTTGTCCTCGCCCATCTCCTTCTTGGCAGACCATAATTCATCTAAATCTATTAGCTTTGTTTCGCTTGCCTTAAACTGTAGTGCTGCCCATCCTTCTTCCTTGCCTGCTCTGTCGAACAAGTCTTTGAAGTGGTTATTACCCTTGGGTGTGCCTATAAACAAGCACGACCCTTTTCTGTCTGCAAGAGCCGGTCTAATGATCTCGTTCCAAATCTTAGGATTCTGATCGCCAATTTCGTCTAGCACTACAGCATCGAAATATTGCCCGCGCAAAGAGTCTGGGTTGTCTGATCCGTATAACTGTATTCTTCTGCCAAAGAAGTCCACCCTAAGTTCAGCAATATTAGCTGTAGCATCTAGTGGTCTTACAAACTCTAAAAGGTAATCCCAAGCTACTCGCTTACTTTGTGAGTATGTTGGACTAATGATTGCGTACCTAGGGTTAGGCTTGTCATTCTCCATTGCAGCTTTAATTAGTGCATTGAGTGCTGCTACTGTCTTTCCCATTCGCCTGTGTGCCACTACCACTACGAAACGATTATTCTCCATCGCCTCGTGTATCTGTAATTGAGGTTCTCTAGGCTTGTAGGGGATGACTACTCTTTTTACTTCGTCATCTGCGTACTCTACTTCTCCCAAGCGACCACCATCTTAAAGAATCCACCTTCTGCATTACTTAGTTCGGTAGTGTTAACAGGCTTACCATCTATCCTGTCCATAACTTCCTTGATTGCCCAAGGCTCTCCGGCTTCTGCTGACTTGACTAGCTTCTCGGTAATGTTCCTGAGTTTCTTTCGATCCTCTTGTACTAGGGCTACTCTTAGTGCATCGTAAAAGAGCTTTCCCTTCTTACCATTCTGGTTGCCTGTAGGTGCGCCACCTTTATTAGTTGGCTCAACTTGTAGATTGTTGTTTTCTGTAGAGTTTTCCATTCCATTCCCTAGGGGTTGATGGTTGATGATGTTGCTATTCTACAACAGATTTGTAATATACAAATGTAGAACTTTATGATATTCTACAAATTCATTTGAAAGGAGAGTTTATGTCTAAATACTATGGTTGGTCTAATTATGAAACTTGGAACGCTAATCTTTGGATTGACAATGATTGGCAGTTATCCGAAAAAATTGCACTCCATACTTGTGGTTTATTTGGTAGCTACGATGACTCAGACGATATTACTTGTCATGTTGCTGACTACATTAAAAATTTATTTCTCGATCTTGCACCAGATATAGAATCTGGTTTTTATGCCGACATCATAAACTCAGCAATCAGAACTGTAAACTGGCATGAAATTGCCAAGCATTATGTAGATTCTGAACTATCTGCTATCGCACAGGAGTCGGATTAAACAATATGGCTTTAGTGGGGTCTAATAGCCCTCTATAGCCATATTCTCTTGTTAATCTTTCTAGGTCTGTCAAACTTTGCTGCGGATCTAATAATCCCCTGTTATATGGAGATAAATAGCTTGTAGTATTTCTTGCTGCTGCCAACAATCCTAATTGCTCTGGATCTTTTGTAATATCGTACAGACCAGGCACTTGCATTTGATACGGATAACGACCTAATCCTGGCTCTGGTGTTACTTGTTCTGCTGCGCCTCTATAAGCATATGATCTGCCAGTTACAGGGTTTATGGTTTCAGCTAACCTTCTTGCTTCTTGTCCTTTGATGCCAGACCCATATTTTGTAGGATCTAGCACATCTAAATCAGGCTTATTGCTAAAGTGTGTAAGAGTTTCTTCTACACCAAATTTAGGTTCTACAGCGTTTATTAAATAATCTGGCATACCACCGGCAAACTGTGGTTTTGTATATTCTGCTGGCAATAGGACTGCTGCTTGTTTAGCATATCCCCACATATCGCCTTTTTTCTTTAGCTCATCGGCTAACAATTTAACTGAGTCTACATCGCCTCTTGCTTTTGCTTCCTGTTGCAGCTTTCTTAAATCCTCCATCTGAGAATATAGTTCTGCATTAACAGGTGTATAGTTTACAAAGGAGTTTTGACCTCTTGTTTCAGATGTCATGGCAATTTTTGCCAATGGACTATACATCTGTTCATGGGATGCCCAGGCTATTTCTTCGCCTTTAGCTCCAAATGGATTACCTCGTACTGCATGACCAAAGTAATCATGTACAGCCCTAAACTGCTCGTTGCTATTTAGTCCTGTAGTTTTATCTACTTTGTTTAAAAACTCATGCTTATCACCACCTCTAAATACTGTGAGATGGTTGTGTCCAATGATGTCTCTTAACATTTCTTGAGAATCGTTGTAATTTAGATTCCCTTCATGGAATGACATCTTGACAGGTAAAGATTTGAACTGCTCTTGTGTTTCTTTTTCTAGCTGCTTGTATGATGCTTCTACAAGGTCATCATAGTTATTGATGCCTAATTGTTTAATGATTGGCGCATACTCTGGATCAGCAAGATAACTCTGGAATACCTGATCTTTAGGATAATTCTGAGGCATTTCTGCTGCAATTTGATATGTTCTACCAATACCAGACTGTTTTGCTAGGCTACTTGGAGGAATATCAATTAAAGGATTGTATGCCCTTCCTTGTGTCTGGGTTATTGTTGATGCTAATTGAAAAGCTCTGTTTGTCTCTGGATTGGTTAAGAGAGATTGAACTTGCCTGTTCGCCTCTTGTTCGTCAATGCCATATACAGACTGTCCGACTCCTCTAGAGGAGATAGCTGTTCCAGGATATATCCCTTCTGTCGGAACTGTTCCAAAAGTTTGCTGTGCGATTCCCTGAGATCCTGTAGGCTCGATTTCGAGGATTCCACCTGATTCTCTGGTTGTAAAGGCTGGCTTTTCATTTAATATTCCTGTTGGTGCTTCTACAGATTGTCCAAGTTTTGTTAATACTGGAGGTTTCGCCAATGTTGTAAAAGTCTTTGCTACTCCAGCAGGAGTAACAGCAGACGATAACAACTCAGTAGTCTGACCAAGCAGATTCTGAGATGGTTGTGGCAAAAACCCTCTAGCAGTAAGGTAATCTGTAGATCCTACTACATTTTTTGGCTCTAGTAAACCAGATAAAGTAAATGGTAATGCTGCCAAATCTACAAATCCAGTAACAGCTTGTGGAACACCTCTTGCTACAGACTTGCCTAAATCCACTAAGGGATTTACAGACCTTTCTGTCGGAACAAACTGTGTTCCTAGTTCCAGGTCTAACAGGCTTGCCATATCTATCCTTTATTTATTACCACTTAACTTTGTCAGCCCAAAACGCTGCACTCATTTTTCCCTTGGCTATGTTCTTGGCGTGTCTTGCCTTAAATGATTTTCTTCTTGCCTTGTCTGCTTGCGACTCACCTTCTCTTGGTGGGCTACCTGTCATTCCTTGCTGACCAAAACGGATGGTCTTTACCTTATCGCCTTCTTTTGCCACGACTACATGGCTTTTAGTAGGGTGGCTAGGTGTCTTTTTGGGTTTGTTATACCCTGCTACACCAATCCGTTCTAGGACTCCTGCAGCTTCTCTTATCTTCACTTTTTGTATCGAGCAGACTTACCGGCTTCAGCCATAGCAATCGCCATAGCTTGTTTAGGGTTCTTGACTACCTTCTTAGACTTGCCAGAATGTAGAGTTCCTTCTTTGTACTCGCCCATTACTTTGCCAATCTTCTTTTGTGCCTTGGTCATCATTTTTTAGCCTTCATTGGCTTTGCTGTCTTAGCTGCCTGTTTAAATGCTTTGGCTGTTGGTGCGCCTGGTGTGCCAACCTTACGCATCTTTTCGCCTGATCCTTCGGCTATGCGTTTTCTCTTTGCTGCAATATTACTGTAGAGACCCTGTTTCATTTTTTGACTCCATAAAAGTAAAGATCGTGTGTTTCATGTTGCGATGCAAACTCGTAAATACTAAACATACCTTCTACATTAAAGTCTTGCTCAGTTAGGTTTCTGTAGTAATCCCAAGGAATAAGTGGTGCATCGTCAGGACTTGTTCTACTTGTGCCATGCTCTGCTCTACCTGTTGTTGCACAACTAAATATCACAAGACCACCTTTTTTGGTCATCCTGTGCATATTCTCAAATGTTTCTTTCCAATACGGATTATGCTCAAAACACTCACATGATATGGTTGTATCGTAGGTTTCGTCTGGATCGTTTAAGTCTTGTCCTTGGCACACATAATCTACATCTTTACCTTCGCCTACATCTATACCTAAGTAATCACAATCTTGGAACAATATCCTAATCGTGCCATTGATGTTTAGGCTGCCGACTTCTAATACTTTTGCTTTGTAGAAATTACTAGGATATGCACCCTTAATTACTTCTACAAATTGGAGACCCTGTTTCAATCTTCTTCCCCTTCGTATTCTTCTTCTTCTGCACCCATAGGCTCAAAAGCCATACAGCCTCGTTCACCTTTGCAGACAAAATCAAATATAGCACAATGACCCATATCTTTGGGAACACCGCATTTAGTCATTTCTTCGCCTGTTTCGTAGTATTCACAGGCTTTGCACTTGCCTTCGCCATCCTTACGATCACCATATTCGGCTGTTAGGACTGCTTTTTTCATGTTGCCTTTATTAATATCGGCATCCATTGTAGAGAGTGGGCAAGATTCGGTATCCGATTCCAATAGACCGCCCTCGGACTTTTCAGCCATCTTAGGCTCTTTGCCAAGGAGTCCAATCATTATTGACATACCTTTTTTTTCCATATTTCACTCAAAAAAAAGCCCTATTGCTAGGGCTATGAAGAAGAATCACTAAATTCTGGGTGCAATTACCCAAGAAAATTATACAAGTGTTTTTTACTTTTGTGAAGTAAACCATTGTTGATGTAGTTCCGGCATATTTTCTTTTATCCATTGCTCTGCCTCTCGGTGGTTCTTGCCATAATCCATTCCGATAGTTTGGCTGCCGACATGGTGAACATAAGACCGACTGACATAGTTTTTATATCCGTTTGCCCTTATTTCTAGGCATTGGATGTCATCCGAGAACCAGTTGATAGGCTTGTAGTCTACCCACTTGTCTTTGTGGATATAACCAAATAGAGGAGAAATAATTTCTGTGGGAATTATTTTTCTTTCTTCTACATATCGTATGCCTTCTCTTTCTTTGAAGGCTCGGATGTTTTGGTATCCACGAACATAATCAGACTTAGCCGACACCCAAGCAGTATCCTCTGGCAATAGTTCTACATCTTTTAACATTAAACAATAAGAACTAGGGGTTAATACTATGTCATCGTTGGCTACGATTACCTCATCAAACATTTGGTAAGCACAATGTACTACTTGGTTATATGAATCCCCAAAATTATTGCCTTCATTCCGTATATTGATAGTCCTATGCCTAGGAAGCCTTAGATCGCTTCCAGAGACGAAAACAGTAACATCTTGTGGCACATACTGGTCTATGCTCGCTAACAGCACAGGAAGGCATTTAGCAGTCTTAGTGGCTATTACGATTGGTACATTTCTCACAGACGAATCTTTCATTAATCCCATTGTTGTAGACTTCGAAAATCCCATTCTCGGTTGTCTTTCTCTCCTGACACCTTGAGCAGAGTCGCATAGTGATTACTTTTGGCTTTCTTATCAAGTTCGTCTTGCAGTCGCTTTTTTGCATTGGTTAAATCTGTCTCTAGCCTGGTTGTTGATTTTCTTAGGTGGTGGGCTAGTTGATTCTGACTAGCGTATGGATGGCTTACATAACGAGCTTTTAATACTTTTCTGAGTTCTTGGGGTAAACCCTTAATTGCCTGTTCTATTATTTCTCCATCTTGATG
>Ga0209190_1003369_pt1 | contig 10605 bp, 10 predicted proteins | sample M_140205_XF_Meta_FD_187315 | JGI IMG/M metagenome (GOLD analysis project Ga0209190, IMG submission 187315) | Freshwater microbial communities from Lake Montjoie, Canada to study carbon cycling - M_140205_XF_MetaG (SPAdes) (version 2) | ecosystem: Environmental > Aquatic > Freshwater > Lake... | reverse complement strand
TGCAACATAAAAACCTCAAGCCCATTTATTGGATGGTCTCGCACCAACATCACCGTGGCGGCTGGGCGCACGGGCACAGAAAGAGGGTCAAAGTCGGTTTTTGCTTCTGACCTGTCGGCATTCATCTATATGACAGTAGGTTGCTAGACGTGAATCCACACGACTCACAGCGCCCACCATCGGTCGATGCCCTCGCGCGTGACTTGGCGGTGCGCCACGACTTGCCCCATGCGGTGCTTGTGGATTGCGCAAGATCAGCCATTGCGGATGGCAATCCTGCCGATGCCGATCGACTTGCGGCCGAATTTCAATCCAGTTTGTTGCGTGACGTAGTCAATGCCACAGGTGTACTGCTGCACACCAACCTTGGTCGGGCGCCCATTCACTTTTCGCGACAAGCTCGCGCGTCAACACTCGAGTTTGATCTTGCAACTGGCGAACGCGGATCGCGTCAAAGTTCTATCGGAAAACTCATTGCCACGATGTGCGGAGCAGAGGCAGCACTCGTTGTCAACAACAATGCCGCAGCCATCATGCTCGTGCTTGGCGCACTTGCAGACGGAAGAGATGTTGCGGTGTCGCGCGGCGAATCGGTCGAGATTGGCGGAGGGTTTCGCATCCCCGATGTGCTCGAGCAAAGCGGTGCACGGCTTGTCGACGTAGGCACAACAAATCGCACACGCTTGCGCGACTATGCAAAAGCAGTCGAGTCAAATAAAAACGACATTGCACTGCTTCTCAAAGTGCATCCATCCAACTTCAGTGTCAATGGTTTTGTCGAAGAGACTCCTGTCAGCCAACTCGCCACACTTGGCGTGCCGGTTGTTGCCGACATCGGATCTGGATTTATTGACGAAACCTGCCCATGGCTGAGTGGCCCTGCCCCAAGTTGGTTGGCTGGTGAGCCAGCAGCAAAGCAAGCGTTGCAAGCAGGCGCATCACTTGTCACGTTTAGTGGCGACAAACTCTTGGGTGGTCCGCAGTGCGGCATCATTGCTGGCAACGCAGACCTCATTGCTCAGTGCAATGCTCACCCACTTGCACGCGCTTTGCGCCCAGGTGCACTCGTGATATCTGCATTGCAAGATGTGGCACTTGCCTACCTCGACAAACGCGTCACTACCGACATTCCATTTTGGGCAATGGCCACGACGCCAACAGAAACGTTGCGTATCCGCGCTCAACACATCATCGACGCAACTGGTGTTGGCAAACTGGTCGAGACATCCGCACTCCCAGGTGCTGGATCCACACCTGGAGCATCAATACCGTCCATCGGCATTGTGGTCACAGGCAATCACCTTTCAGCATTGCGCAACCGAACATTGCCAGTGATCGCGCGTGTCGTTGATGGCAGCACCATATTTGATTTGCGTTCGTGTTTTGCACACGATGACGACGAATTGATCGCAGCACTTAAATCTCTGCCAGTTCGTTAACTGCACATGCGCATTATCGCCACAGCCGGCCATGTCGATCACGGCAAATCATCACTTGTTCAGGCTCTTACCGGCACCGACCCAGACCGTTGGGAAGAAGAGAAACGCCGCGGACTCACCATCGACCTTGGTTTTGCTTTCACACAAATTGCTGATCAACAGATTGGTTTTATTGACGTACCTGGCCATGTGCGTTTTTTGCGCAACATGCTTGCCGGCATCGGCGGTATTGACGCGTGTATGTTTGTGGTTGCGGCCAACGAAGGTTGGAAACCACAAACCGAAGAACACTTGCGCATTCTTGATGCCCTTGGCATAACACAGGGTGTTGTTGTGCTCACCAAAACAGATTTGGTCGACGCAGATACCTTGGCTCTCACGCTCGACAGTGTGCACCATCGTGTGCGTTCTACATTTCTCGAAGCCGCACCGATTGCGCAGGTCTCCGTACACAACTCTGCAACACTCGACACACTCCGCAACACACTCGGCGACCTCATTGCATCACTACCACCAGTCGCCAACACACACCGACCACGCATTTGGGTCGATCGTTCGTTTGCTGCAAAAGGTTCTGGCACCGTCATCACGGGCACGCTCACTGGTTCGCCACTGAGTATCGGCGATGAACTTACGGTGCAGCCAACCAACATGGCGGTCAAAGTTCGTGGCATTCAGTCCAACGGAATTTCACTGGACAAGCTCGAAGCAGGTAACCGATGTGCTCTCAACATCACAGGGGTCGACCATTCTGATATCAACCGCGGTGATGTCTTGGTTGTTGAAGGTCATTGGCTCGGCACCAACAAATTTGATGCATCGCTCAAAGTTTTGGAGTCAATTGAACACGCGGTTTCAAAACGCGGTAGTTACATGATGTATGTCGGCTCACGAGAAATCAAGGTCGTGTTGCACACCATTGGTTCAACAAGTATCCAAAACGGTGAGACAGGTTTCATCAGAGTTGCACTTCCCGACATGATTCCACTCGTACCTGGTGACCGTTTTATTTTGCGCGAGTCTGGCCGAGACGAAACCATTGGTGGTGGCGAAGTGCTCGACATTGAGCCAATACTCCGCTCGTCAAAAGCCAAGCCCAATAAAGAGATCCTGCGTTTGGTTGCTGAGCGTGGCTGGGTGCAACTGCATCAGTTGCACCTGCTTGTTGGCCGCAACGTTGATATATCCGAAGTCGAGCAGGTGCTCGATGGATGGGTCACCACTAACGACAATCTGGCTGATGTGAGCACAGAAGTTGTGTCGCTCATTACTGCATCGAAAGACATGGGCGTCGATGTGGCCACACTTTCGGCTCAGCAACGGCTTGTGTTGCCAATTGTTCCCAACATCACCGTGCGCGATGGTCGTGCTCGAAGCGCCGATGCTCACGACATTGCATCTCACCCAATGGTGAAACAGTTTGTAGATGCCGGATGCATGCCACCCGACGCGGCATCACTCGACAAATCTATTGTTCGACAACTCGTACAGCGTGGCGTGCTCGTGCACTGCGATGAACTGTATTTTCATTCTTCTGCTCTCGAGAAAGCAATTGCTTCTGTGCGCGACTTACTGATAACGAATCCACAAGGTTTTACTGTTGCCCAGTTTCGCGAACACCTCGGTGTATCGCGTAAGTACGCGCTGCCACTGATCAATCATTTAGACACAACTGGTTTTACTCGCCGCCGTGATGACGTACGTATTGCAGGAGCAAAGCTCTAAATCTTGTTAGGCCAACTTGCGGCGGCTACGACTCAATACATAAGCGCCAAGCACTGCGACTCCGCTACCAACAATTGCCAGCGGAGCAACATTTTCGTCGTTCACAAAAACGCCGAGAGCAAGCGACACTGCTGGCATTAAATACAAACTTGCTGCTGCTCGTGTCGACCCGATACGACCAGCAAGCATCACCATCGCATAATGCGCAACTGCAGTGCCAAGAACACCAAGTGCGAGCACTGCAGCAAGTGCAGTCCACTCAAAGGGACGATCATTGTGCAAAGTCGAATAGATACCAAGCGGAGCAAGCATCACGACCGCAACAATCTCTGCACGCCACAACACCGGAAGCGCACCAAATTGTTGCTGAAGCGGGCTCGCAATATTGAGCGCAAACCCGTACAACATCAGCGCACCGATAATGAGCGCTACACCAAACGAACTCGACGAACCTTCACGAATACTTGGCAATGCAATGAGCACCACCCCAAGACAACCAATGCCAAGACCAGCAACTTGCCCACGCGGTGGTAATCGTCGCGCAATAACTCCAGCGACCATCGCCACAAACAACGGCGTTGCACCGTTGAGCATGCCCGTCACACTGCTCGACACGTGCTGCTCGGCATAGGGAAATACCGCCAGTGGAACTGCGAGCCATACAAGCGCAAGCAACACGATGTTGCGCCATGCACTTCGAGGCACAGGTGCGCGAACACCAGGCACAAAGGTCAGCGTTATGCAACCGAGCACTACGCGCATAGGCGTGATCATGCCTGGCGCAAAAGAGTGCAATGCAATCGAGATGAAATAAAACGAGGAGCCCCACACAACACCGGGTGTGAGCAACAACAGCCAGTCGAGTGGTTGAAGTGGTGCTACTTCGGCAGCCGTTCTGCGGGCTGACGAATCGTTACTCATTAGCTGGTTTGCGCATCTCTCGATAGTCGCGTGCCGCGCCTTCGAGCGGTTCTACTTCAAGCGTGATTCCATCAATCGCAGCAACCCTGCACGCCGCACCTTGCAACAGTGGTGTCGAGCGATTTGTACGAGCATGCCATTGTGCGCTTTGCACAATCACAATTCCTTCAGGTGAAATATCAGATTGCGCAACACCTTCCATGCCAATCATCCATTCGCGACCAATGGTTGGCGTTGCAAAGCGTGTGCGCACCATCGATGGCATGCCCACAATGAACGCAAGCGTCATCATTGCAATACCGCATACAAGTGTGAGCCATGACATGCGCATTGAACTGCCATCAACGGGTTGATACAACGTGAACGATGCAATCGTAAATAACCCGAGCCCAATACCAGTCCACAATCGCGGCACACCAACTTGCACATCAACAGCAAATGCAAACACCGAAAACACAATCATCGCAACAGCCCATAGGTGCACGGGCAACGCAGCCAGTCCATACACGCCGAGCAACAAACACACCGCGCCAACGAAACCCGCGATACCAATGCCGGCTGTAAAAAACTCAAAAACCAAAAGCGACAAACCGATGGCAAACAACAAATACGCAACTGGCGGGCTCGCAACAGTGTGCATTAATTGACCCATGAGACCGAGTTTAAAAAATCTCACTGTTGTCGCATCACGCACTACTAAACCACTCGAATCAAGCGACTCAACAACAGTGTCAAGTGTGTGGCCATCAATTGTTAAACCATCTAGTGCGTACAACATATTGCGCACCACTGGCACACCTTCATCAGTGCCAACATTTTTGAGCACGCCAAGTTTGCGTGCATCACTAAAACCAACGCTCGAGTTGGTCAATGGCGAGTCGGCAGAACCAAAACTGACTGGCGCACCGCCCACACTCAACAACTCTCCGCTATAACCAATGCGCGCGCCAGGTGCCATCGCTGTTACATCAGCGACTGTAAGCATTTGTGCCGACAAACCATATGCACGTGCTCCAGTTGGGCCGACCCACACCGCAACAGGAATCGTCGCTGACGAAATCTTTTCTAAAACGCGTGTCATGCGCTCACGAGAAACGACTGCGCCGCGCGAGTTGACTTGCAACACAATTGCTTGTGCACCATTGGTTGTCGATCTATCAATCGCCGCTTCAATCTCAGCAACAACCACGTCGTCGAGCAGTCCACTCACTGCAACAACGTCAACTGGAGCAAGTTGATCGGCGGATGGTGTCGATGCTGCAGATGCGCCAGCATTCATTGATAACCCTGCTGCTCCAATGATCAGTGCAACTGCGCCAACACGCACCATTTTCGAAAACTTCAGCAACTGGTCCTCCGGGGGTCATCTTCATCACTTATTGCACAACATGTACTTCCGAACAACTTACGGTATCTGCCTCAAGGGCTAAGATTCATCCCGTGCATATCTTGCTGGCCACCGATGCCCAATGGGTTCTTGACGAAGTTCTTGCAGCGCTCGGTTCACCCGACACGTCGTTTACGGTTTGTCGCAACGGACGAGATGTGCCAGAAGCCATTGCCACTCGCACGCCCGATGTAGCAGTCCTCGACTTACAGATCGGTTCGATGGGCGCAATGGCCGTGACCATGGATCTTCGTCTCGACCACAGTGACCATCGCATCCCAAATGTTCCCGTGTTGATGTTGCTCGACCGCAAAGCCGATGTGCATTTGGCTCGTCGCAGTGGCGCAAATGGTTGGATCATCAAGCCACTCGACGCACTTCGTTTGCAGCGTGCAGCAAATGCAGTCGCAAGTGGCGACTCGTGGCATGACGGCGAAGTTCTCGCCGCCAACGCCTAAGTCTTTCTAGTTCTTCTTGCGACTTTGACGCGCTCGTTTTTCGCGCACAGGTTTTTCAACAACGCGCACGAGTTCATCATCAATCACTTCGTGGCGAATGCCCCAACTGCTCACTAGTGCCTGAATCATTGCTGAGGCAGGCAGTGCCATCACTGCGCCAAGTGGCCCGAGAACTGCGCCGCCAACCATGGCTGCACCAAATGCAACTGCTGCGTGAACATGCAAAGTGCGCGCGGTGATGCGCGGTGCAAACAAATAGTTTTCGAGCTGTTGATACACCAAAATGAAACCAATCACAAACAGCGCCTTGAGCGGCGAGTCGAGAAATGTCAGCAACAACGGCAACACACCTGCCAAGTAGGTGCCGACAACTGGCAAGAACTGCGAAACGATGCCAACCCACAACGCCATCGCCACAGGAGCGGGAGTACCAATTGCCTGAAACGCGATCCAGTGAAAGAACGCTGAGATCAATGCAAGTAGCGCGCGTGAATACAGGTACCCGCCAGTTTTTTCAATCGCCAAATCCCATGTCTTCAACACGGTGCGCTGGCGGGCAGCAGGCAACCTGCTGCAGATCGCGCGGCGCATCTTTGGTCCGTCTGCAACGAGATAAAAAGTAAACAACGAAACCGTCAACATCTGAAACAACACGCCAAGTGCACTTGTCGACAAACTGATGGCTTTGCCGCGTTGATTGTTGATGAATGTCTGCACTGGGCCGTCTGGTTTTGCAATTGAAGCGTTCACTTCTGCTGGATCAATATGCGTGTTAAACGTGCTGTTAACAAAGTCGACCGTGTCATTGACATACGTTTTGCTATTGGTGAGCACATCGGCAACCTGACTGCCAACCAACGTGCCAATTGCACCAATAAACAACACGCTAAACGCAAGTACACCGAACAAGATCAGGGCCGTTCCGCTGCCTCTGCGCCATCCACGTCGTGCCAGCCGATTGACACCAGGTTCAATGGCAAGCGCCAAAAACATCGAGACCAATAACAGCAATACAAAGCTTGACAACTGATGAAACAATTCGCGTGCGACTAATGCGCCCAAAAAGCCAAGCCAAAAAACCACAATCGCACGAGGCACCCATTTCGGCATTGCGGTATCAGTGTTTGTCGTCACGCACCCACATTACTCGGCATCCAATTCGTGTGGTTTGATCCGTTTGGTGGCACGATAGATACGTGGCAACGATCAATAATCGAATCACCAAAATCCCCGCAGTCACCGAATTGATCGTTACTGTGCGCGACTCACTTGGTGATGCATTACGCGCTCGCGTGATTGGTCCAAACGGTGATGCTCGCAGCCAAGAACTGATGGATACACCAGGTCTGAGATGGTTTGACGAAGATCGTCCTGTACGACGCGTGCATTCCGATGCCTCAATGTTTATTGGTGGCCTTCGCTCACTCATGATTCAAACTTTGCACCCGCTCGCAATGGCTGGCGTTGCAAATCATTCAAATTACAAAACTGATCCTTGGGGTCGTTTGCAACGCACTGCAGATTTCTTAGCATCCACCACATTTGGTCCAGCTGATGAAGCCCAAAAGATTATCGATCGCATCAAACATGTTCATGGCTTCGTCAACGGCACTGCCAGCGATGGCAGACCGTATTCGGCAAACGACCCGCACCTATTGCGTTGGGTGCATGTTGTCGAAGTCGACAGTTTCCTCACCTCACACCAGCGCTACGGCAAGGAGCCCCTCGATCAGGCTGGCCGCGATGGTTATGTTGCCGACATGGCGCTGATCGCCGCAAAGCTTGACGTACCGAACCCTCCGACAACCGAAAAAGAACTCAGCGAACAATTGCTTTCATTTCAAGATGAACTCAAGAGCACGGCAGAGTCCCGTGATGCGCTCAAATACTTGATGTTCCAACCACCACTTCCTATTCCGGCGCGTGCTGCGTACTACGCACTTGTTGCTGCAACGGCAGCCACGCTTCCTGCGTGGTCGCGTCCAATGTTGCGCATTCCATATCTGCCGCTTACAGAGCGCTTTGCTTTGCGACCTCTCGGATCAGGAATCACCAAAGCATTCCGCTGGATTACTGAGCCAACATCGCCTTATCGCAAAGCGGTCGACGAAGACACGATGGCCTGAGCAACAAACGCGTCATACAAGTTCTGCTGCGCAGAGTCATTCATTGCAGTGTCTTCGGGGTGCCATTGCACACCAACCAACCAATGATCGGTGTGCTCAATACCTTCTAGCAATCCGTCTGGCGACCACGCAACAGCAACGCAACCTGGTGCTACTTGGTCAACAATTTGGTGATGAAACGAAGCACCACGAATTGCAGTAGTTCCTAGGGCAAGAGCAAGCCTGCTGCCATCTTGAATGCGCACGTCATGCACCGCAAACGGCGCACCTTCAGGAAAGTTCTCTGGCTTGTGTAGCACTTGTGTTTCGGCATTTGGCAGAGTGGCAATTTCTTGCACCAATGTTCCACCCAGCGCAACGTTGGTGATTTGCAGCCCACGGCAAATTGCAAGTACTGGCTTGCCTTTCCGAATTGCAGCCTTGACCATCGTGGATTCAAAAATGTCTTGCTCGGTCAAGATGCCATATACATAGACACTTGGTTCTTGCCCATACAACTTGGGGTCTACGTCGCCACCACCCATCAACACCAAACCATCAAAACGCGACATCAGTTCATCGGCGTCTTCGTCAGTCAATTGTTGTGGCACCACAATTGCTGGCTCACCACCAGCTCGCAACACTGCATTCGTATATACATCACCCGCAAAGTGCACCGCACTGCGCGATACGCGGCTGGCAGGGCCAACGCGGCCGGCAATAGCGATGATTGGCTTCACGCGCTACAGGCTACCCACGTCTATTTACAACTTTGTCGAGTTCAAGCCACAAAGCCATTCCCCGTAGTTCATTGTTTAGGGCATCGTTAATCGTTGAGCGCTTGATGCCCTTTTCGGTATGGATGCTGTGCACCAACAACTTCGAGTTGGCGCGGTCGGCTTTCAGATCAACTCGGCCAACCATTTGACCATTCATCATGAACGGCAATACGTAATAGCCAAACTTGCGCTTTTCTTTTGGCGTGTAGATCTCGATGCGGTAATGAAAATTGAACAACCGCTCGTTGCGCGGTCGGCACCACACGAGTGAATCAAACGGTGAAAGTAGCGCAGTGGCATGCAGTTGCTTCGGCAGCTTGGCGCTGCGATGCACAAATGCTTTCTCTGCCCAGCCATCAACAGCAACTTCGCGCAACTCACCTTCTTCTAACAACTCGGCGAGCAATGGTTTCACCGCTGCTGGTTTTTGTCGGTAATAGTCTGCCAAGTCGGTACCAGTTGCAACACCTTGTGCAATAGCCGAACGCACAAGTAACTGCTTGCGCGCATCGTGCTCGGTCGGAGCGGATGCGTTCAAGATATTCAGTGGCAACACACGCTCTGGTGTGTCGTAGATGCGCGCGAAGTCAGTGCCACGACCACGCGACATCAGTTGACCAGTGAGAAATAAATATTCGAGCGCAGTTTTTGACTCGTCCCAGTCCCACCACGTCTTTTTGTCTGCGCCACGCTTTTCCGTTCGAGTCGAAAGTTCGCGTGCAGTGGTGGGGCCATTTGTCTCGACATGTTTCAACATGCGCTTTACAAACGTCTTGTTGTCGTCATAAAAACTGGTGAGCCCCCAATGGCGTGCTTTACCCAAGCGCGCTGCTTCCATCTTCCAACGAAACAGTGGGTGTATTTCGACCGGAAGATGCGCTGCTTCGTGCCCCCAGTATTCAAAAATCTTTTTCGACTCTGTTGCTTTAGGTATTGCATTGCGGTCGTGATTGCCGAGGCGCGAAAATAACGGAAGTTCTTGGCTGCGCACCAACACATTGACCGAATCGATCTGAATAACACCGAGACGACTGATCAGTGAATTGACGTGTCGTTGTGTTGCCTTGTTGGCAGGTCGAGGCGTATCAAAACCTTGTGCTGCAAGTGCAAGTGCTCGGGCATCTGCGATCGACAGTGCGTCGAGTCGCTTTGCCATAGCTAATTAGTCGGCGACAGTAATTGCGACTGACTTAATTACCACGTCGGTCTTTGGTCGGTTGCCAGAGCCTGTTGCAACATTGTGCATTGCTTCAACAACTTCGAGACCTTTGACAACTTGGCCAAACAACGAATAAAGCGGGGGAAGTTCATTGGCTTTCTTGCCAGTGATCGGATCGTCATTGGGACGAATCAAGTCATCGGAACAAATAAAAAACTGCGAACCGTTGGTATTCGGCCCACTATTCGCCATTGCCACGGCACCCTTAACATACTTAAATCGTGCTGGTAGCTCGTCTGCAAACTTGTAACCAGGGCCGCCGCGGCCACTGCCCTCTGGATCGCCACCTTGGCACATGAAATTCCAGATGATGCGATGGAAAACGACGTCGTCGTAATAACCCTGTTCGGAAAGGAACACAAAGTTGTTGACCGTCTTTGGTGCTGCGATTGGATCAAGCGAGATCACGATCGTGCCGAGCGTGGTCTCCATCGATGCGGTGTAGCGCTTTGATGGGTCGATGCTCATCTCTGGGGCTTGTGAATACTTCTTTTGATTTGGTGCCATGGCGCAAAACCCTAGCCCGATAAACGCTCAATCGCATATGCTGGAGTCCATGAGCGACGCCCTCG
>Ga0209190_1003367_pt1 | contig 10612 bp, 7 predicted proteins | sample M_140205_XF_Meta_FD_187315 | JGI IMG/M metagenome (GOLD analysis project Ga0209190, IMG submission 187315) | Freshwater microbial communities from Lake Montjoie, Canada to study carbon cycling - M_140205_XF_MetaG (SPAdes) (version 2) | ecosystem: Environmental > Aquatic > Freshwater > Lake... | reverse complement strand
TCGCTTGCTGGCTAGCTTCCCGACCGAACCCGCTGCGACAGCGCTCCTCGGCGCACTTTTCTGGCAGGTGCCAACATTTGCACTTGTGATGGTTGCTTTATTGTCTTGGGGAAAAAATCTACTAAATCGCACCGCTTGAAATCATTCTTCAGTTGATAGATTCGCCTTTCGAAGGAATTCACAAATTACGGGTATCCTCCCTCCGATCGAGTTCATTTCTAGCAGGCTTTGCCGCAGATCCGCATCGTGGATAAATTGTTGAGAAATAATATCTGTCATCAGCCCAGGTTCATCCGTGCGATCCAGCAACTCAAAAACTCCATTTTGAACTTCCTCGGGCATGTGTCGCATCGCGTCCTCCACCGCTCCACGCAGCGTTTTCATCGCGGCATCCGCTTGGTTTTCCGGTGTGAAAATCGAAATCACCGGTTCGATGCTGGCATAAGGGTAAGCATAACCATCGTGCCAATCTGTAAAGCGCACACGCATCACCCCGTGGATCAGCAACTGAGAAGTTCCATCGTCTTGCTCGCGAGAAGCGCGAACGAGCCCAATCGTGCCTACGGGGGCCACAAAATTTTCTGGATACCCCACCTCTTCACCCATCAAACGGGCGACCGCAAAAAAACAATCGCCCTCGAGTGCCTCTTCGAGCATTTTCCGGTATCGCGATTCAAAAATATACAAAGGCAGACCACCATGAGGAAACAAGGTGCAGTCGGGTAGCAGCATCACACCGCATCGCTCAGGTAATTCGATACCATTCATATTCTTCTGAAGATTGCATTCACTTTCTCAGGACGCAAGACAGATAGGGAATGAAATGCTGTTTTATTGGCTTGAAAAATCTTCAGGAAACTTTTTTTAAACAAGAAACTCAAGTGGCACCGCTATGAGTGCATTCGCTAGAAAAATAACTTATCCCATGATCGAAGTTGAAAACCTGACCAAGCAGTTTGGCACCAAGCGTGCCGTGAGCAATCTATCTTTTACCGTGAAAAAAGGCGAAGTCCTCGGATTTCTTGGACCGAATGGTGCAGGAAAATCCACCACGATGAGGATGATCACCGGATTCATCCCGCCCACCTCGGGGGACGCGAAAGTCTGTGGAATCTCAATCACCGACAACCCTCACGAGGCGAAGACTAAGATCGGCTACCTACCAGAATCCGCTCCGCTCTACAATGACATGACCGTCGTCGGGTTTCTAAAATTCTGTGCCGCCATCCGTGGGCTCAAAGGAACCGCAAAAAACGATGCAGTCGAGCGCGCCATCGAAACGTGCTTCCTCAACTCCGTCGCCACCCAGTCCATCGACACGCTATCCAAAGGCTATCGTCACCGCACTTGCCTCGCGCAAGCACTGCTCCACGACCCCGAAGTCCTCATCTTAGACGAGCCCACCGACGGCCTCGACCCGAATCAGAAATTTGAGGTACGGCAACTCATCAAACGTCTCGGTCAAACCAAGGCCATTCTGTTTTCCACCCACATCCTCGAGGAAGTGGATGCCGCCTGCACCCGCGCTGTCATCGTAGATCGGGGGAAAATCGTCGCGGATGGTACGCCTTCAGAACTCTTGGCCCAATCCGAAACTGGCTCACTCACTGACTTGTTCCGCAAGGTCACCTCAAGCGACACCGGAGCCGCAGCCTAAATTTTCCAGAACCGCATTTCTAGCAATTACCTAACTCTAAACATGTCTTCCTGTACCATTTACAAACGAGAGCTTTCTAGCTACTTTTCACAACCTACAGCCTACGCGATCATCGTTATTTTCCTGATGTTTTCACTGGGTCTCACCTTCACATTTGGTGAGTTCATGCGCGTGGGTGACTCATCACTCCAATGGACGTTCTTCTTTTGGCATCCTTGGGTGTACATGCTCCTCGCCCCCGCCGTCGGCATGAAGCTTTGGGCAGATGAACAACGCACAGGAACTATCGAACTTCTCGGCACGTTCCCTGTCTCAACATGGGATGTCATTATCGGAAAATTCCTCGCAGCTGTGACCGTCTGGCTCATTGCACTTTTTCTAACATTTCCTATCGTACTCACCGTCAACTATCTAGGAAACCCAGACAACGGCGAGATTTTCGCTGGGTATCTCGGCAGTTTCCTCGTCTGCTGCGCATTCCTCGCCGTCACGATGTTGGTGTCGGCCTGCACCCGCGACCAAGTAGTCTGCTTAATCGTTAGCGTAGCAATCTGTGTGCTGGTCGTGCTTTGTGGATACGACCCCGTCACCCGCGAACTCGGTAAGGTCGTATCACCTGCTGTCCTGGAAGGTGTCGTTTCTCTCGGTGTATGGGATCATTTTCGCTCACTCAATAGCGGACTTTTTCGCCTCAAAGACTTCGTCTGGTTCGGATCAATCATCTTTGTCTGTCTTCTCGGAACTAGTGCCATCCTTTCCGCTAAACGCGCCTAATTATTCATTCAAATTTAATTTCTAACGATCATGTCCGTCAAAACTACCCATCCGGTCACCCGCGCCGCCTTTGGCGTCGGTGCGCTCATCGCCATCGCGATCCTAGCCAATTGGATCGTGTCGCTCACCCCACTCGGCAACCGAGGCGCTGACTTCACTGAAAACAAAGTTCACACGCTTTCACCAGGCACCCGTGCAATCCTCGGTGAACTCGATACCCCAGTGGTCATTCGCTACTACGCGTCGCGCAACACAGACTACATGCCGGAGGAACTCAAACTCCACATGCGCCGCGTCGACGACTTGCTAAAGGAGTATTCCTCGCTGTCAAAAGGCAAACTCCGCATTGAAAACCTCGATCCCGAACCGGACACCGATGCCGAGGACTCCGCCAACCTCGACGGTATCAATGGGCAACGCATGGACGACCAGAACCTCTTCTTCGGTCTCGCGATTTCCTGTCTCGATAAAACCAGCGTGATTCCATTCATCGACCCACGCGACGAGACGATGCTAGAATATCACATTTCCAAAGCGATCGCCGAAGTCAGCACACCCAACAAACCAAAAATCGGTTTGATGACAGCGCTCGATCTCAAAGGCGCACCAGCCATGATGCCCGGACAAGCGCCGACTCCAGGATGGGTGATCTATCAACAACTGAAGCAGTCTTTTGACGTGGTAGACGTAGCGATGACCGCAACCACCATCGATCCCAAGGAAATCAAAACTCTGCTCCTTTTTCATCCCGCTGGGATCACTCCTGAGACCGAATTTGCCATCGACCAATACGTGCTAAATGGCGGTACAGTGGTCGCATGTCTCGACGCTTTCTCGGTCGCGGCACAAATGACCGCCCCTCAGCAAAACCCGATGATGGGGCAGCAACCACCGCCAGCAACCACATCCACCCTCCCCACCCTGCTCTCCAATTGGGGCATCACCTTCGAATCCGCGATGGTTCTAGCAGATCCAACGCTCGCCACCAAGCTAGGTGGAAATCGTGTCGGTATCGCTGTTCTAACACTCGGTAAGGACTCGATGCCTGAAAAGGATAACGTAATCACGAAGAATCTTGGCTCGGTAACTTTATTCCTTCCTGGGGCTTTCACCAAAACAGGCAGCACAGGACTCACTGTAAACTCCATCATCAAATCCACCACGCAAGCTGGATTTGTCGACTCGCTCAAAGCCTCTCAACTCGATCCTTCACTCGCCCGTACGCTTAAGTCTAACGGCACAGCTTACGATCTCGTGACCCACCTATCAGGCAAGTTCAAGACCGCATTCCCAGATGGGAAACCCAAAGCAGCCACTGAGGGTGCTAAGGCTCCAGGCGCCAAAGAAGAACCAAAATCCGACTCACTCAAAGAGGGAATCGCTTCCGGCAATGTTTTCCTAATTGCGGATGTCGATGCGTTCTACGACCGCTTCGCATACAACGTGCAAAATTTCGGTGGCACCCAGATGGCGTCACCATCAAATGGTAACGCCACGCTGCTCTTCAACATTCTCGACCAATCCGTCGGTTCCAAGCACCTCATCGGATCACGCTCTCGCTCGGCTATCAGCCGCCCGTTCACAGTGGTGCAAAAAATGGAGGCCGACTTCAACAAGTTGGTTGGAGCCAAGATCGAGGAGTTTCAAGAAAAGCAAAAAGCCGCCCAAACCAAGCTCAGCGAGCTTCAAGCGCAAAAATCTCGCGGATCAGATCTCACCCTGTCCCCAGCTCAAGAGGCAGAGATCAAAAAACTCCGCCAAGAACAGGTCGAGTATTCAAAACTCATTCGTGAACAAGAAAAAGACCTGCGCCGCCAAAAAGATAAACTCGGCGGAAAAATTACCCTGCTCAACGTCGCGGCCATGCCTTTACTGGTTGTCCTCCTAGGTCTTGCTTTGTTCCTCAAACGTCGTGCTAACACCAGAGCTCGCTGAGAAATTACTAACCAGACCATCATTCAATTCTAACTTTAGGTCTCTACTAAAAATCGCTAACAAATATTTTATAATCTGATTACTTCAACATCCATCTTATGAACAAACGCCAGGTTACCATCTTCTGGGTCATTGCCATCACTCTTGGTGCCGCTGTGACCGCTGTAAAACTCAGTCAAAAAACAACCACACCGAGTGCAACTCTTCGTGTTCGTGGGCAAATGCTTTTCGACTCTTTTCCCGCAAACGATGCTTCCTCCATCGAAATCCAAGGCGCTCTTGGCACGGTAACCCTCACGAAAAAAGACGGTAAGTGGGGCATCACCCAGCGCGATGGATACCCAGCAAATACCGCATTCATTAACGATCTCATCCGTACTCTCAGTGAGCTAAAGATCACACATGGCATGGAAGCTGGTCCATCATTCGCGCCACACTTCGGAATGGACGAGACATCCACCAACCCTGCAGACCGAGGCCTTACTGCAACTTTCAAGGATCTCAATGGCAAAGAATTAGCCAAGGTCTCTCTGGGTAAAAATATAGAAGGTAGCGCAACACCATCGCCCATGGGTGGCGGTGGCGCTGTAGGTCGCTACGTCCGGAACCACGCGGATGAATCTGCGTTTTATGCAGTCAGTGAAATGTTCCCATCTGTTAGTGATGAAATTCCTCGTTGGTTAGATCAAGGATTCATTAGCCCCGAAAAAATCAAATCCATCACGCTCAGCCAAGTCGACAAGACCGATCCAGCCTGGAAACTATCACGCGAGGGTGAGGATGCTGAGTTCAAACTCGACGGTGCAAGCGGCACTGAGGTTCTCGATACCGCGGCGACAACGCCGCTCAAAAGCATTTTCTCGTACGCACGGTTTGAAGACATCGTGCCCGTCGCTAATGTCGCCGAGCGCAGCGCCAGCAACGGCAAACGTACGGTAACCATCGAGACTTTCGAGGGTTTCAACTACACAGTGACCATCATCCCGTCTAAACCGACCACTCCACCCGCCGCAACAGAGACTTTCCTCGTAACCGTAGAAGTCTCTGCAAACTTGCCGAATGAACGGAAAAAGGAAGATAGCGAAAAACCAGAGGATGCGAAGACTAAGGACACAGCTTTCACTGATCGCCTCAAATCTCTATCAGAAAAAATTACCAAAGAAAAAGCCTACAAAGGAATCACATTCGAAGTCGCCAAAACTCTCGTCGATCCGCTGCTAAAAGAACGCGACGCTCTCATTACCAAGGCCACTCCTCCACCCCCACCGACTGATGCCACTGCCACTCAGGGCGGCGTTCAGCAAAACCATCCTGGCGGCATTATCGCGGGTCCATCCGCCAGCGCGACCACAGCACCCATCGAAGCGGTCACCCCAGCCATTTCAATTCCACCCGCAAAGGATAGCCCGAAAGAAACCAAGAAAAAGTAAGACCTGCTCACTCCCACTCGATACTCGCAGGTGGCTTGGTAGAAATATCGTAAAGTACGCGGTTGATGCCTTTGACGTCATTAAGAATCCGATGACTGGTCTCACGCAGAAGAATCGGCGGTAGCTCGACCCAATCCGCAGTCATCGCGTCTTCAGAAACCACTGCACGGAGCGTGATCGCCCATTCGTAACTGCGTTCATCGCCTTTGACTCCCACCGTTTTTACCGGAATCAAGCCGGCGTATGCCTGCCAAACCCTGTCGTACCATCCGTGCTCCTTGAGCTTACCGATGAAGATGGCATCGCATTCACGGATGATGCGCAACCGGTCTTCTGTGACCACACCAGGACAGCGCACCGCTAGACCCGGACCTGGAAACGGATGACGCTGAAGAATGTCTTGAGGGATTCCGAGTGCAGTCCCTAGCTCACGGACTTCATCTTTGAAAAGCTCCGCAAGTGGTTCGAGGACTTTTCCCTCGGCTTGAAGCTCGAGGATGCGATCAACTCGGTTGTGATGGGTCTTGATTTTAGAAGCTTTCGACTTGGCGTTCGAGGCACTTTCAATGACATCTGGATAGAGAGTACCCTGTGCCAGCATCTCGGCATCTCCCACGGAATCCCAAAAAACATCAATGAAAAGATTGCCGATGATCACTCGTTTTTTCTCAGGATCATCCACACCATCAAGTGCTGTTAGAAATCGATCCGCGCAATCAACTGTTTCGATCGGCATTCCCAAGCGCTCGAAGTTCTTACGGACTTCGATGCCCTCGTCTTTACGCATAAGTCCGTGATCAACAAAGATCGCCCTAACATTTGCACCAGCTTCCCTTAGCAAAACAGCAAGCACCGTGCTATCTACACCGCCGGAAACTCCGCAAACCACTTGTTTATTTCCGACAATACTGCGGATGCTCTCGATAATCTCACGCTTGAAGTCGTCGATGTGGAAAGGCAGCAGATCACCCGAGTGATCGAGGAAATTCTTCAAAATCTGCAGTCCCTCATGGCTATGCGTGACTTCGGGATGGAACTGAATTCCGAAAAAACAATCGTTCCATTGAAGCGAGACCGGGGTACCATGCTGATTGGAAGCGATCACTCTTGCGCCTTCAGGAATGACTTTCACCGTGTCTGAGTGACTCATCCAAACTTGCGAAGAAGCTGACACACCTTCGTAAAGCCCATGAAATACCAACGGAAATAAATTAGCAGGACCATATTCACGACGATCGCTCGATTCCACCGTGCCGCCAAACTTGATGTTGAGCAACTGCATGCCGTAACAAACTCCAAGTACCGGTACATTAAATAATTTTAAAGCTTCAAAATCGAGGTCCGGAGCATCCGGCTCGCTAGTGCTTCGCGGCCCACCTGATAGAATAATTGCCCCAGGCTTGCCGATGTTCGGAAAATCTTCAATCGCGTAAAGCTTGGCAAAAAAACCTAGCTCCCTAATACGGCGGACAATGAGTTGGGTGTACTGGGAGCCGAAATCAAGAACGGCAACATGATTGGAATCGTGCATTGTTGGGTGAAGCTGAAAGTGAAAAAAAGAAATTTAAAATCAACTCAGTGGTTGATAATTGGTAGGCTCCTCGGTCATGACGACGTCATGAACGTGACTCTCGCGCAGCCCACCGGCAGTGATGCGAACAAAATTGGCACGTTCGCGAAGATCTGCTAGATTGGAAGCTCCAACGTATCCCATGCCAGATTTCAGACCACCCATGAGTTGGAAAATGACATCCGATAATGGCCCCTTGTAAGGCACACGACCTTCGACGCCTTCCGCAACGAGTTTTCCGGAGCTGTTCTGGCCGTAGCGATCGCCAGCACCTTTTTGCATCGCTCCAATGGAGCCCATGCCACGGTAAGTTTTGAATCGTCGGCCTTGCGACTGCACCGTTTGCCCGGGACTTTCGCGAGTCCCAGCCAAAAGCGAGCCAAGCATCACGAGGTCAGCACCCGCGGCGAGTGCTTTGACGATGTCTCCAGAGTAACGAATGCCACCATCGGCGATGATCTTCACACCGTGCTCACGGCAGACACCCGCAACATTTTGAATGGCAGTAAACTGGGGCATCCCCACACCGGAGATGACGCGGGTCGTACAAATCGACCCTGGGCCAACACCGACTTTCACCGCGCTGGCTCCCGCGCTAACGAGATCGCGCGCACCTTGCTCGGTGACGACGTTGCCCGCCACCACTGGCACATTCGAGAGAGCACGTAATTGACTGATCACCTCCATCACGTGCCGAGTGTGACCGGTAGCGGCGTCAATGAAAAGTGCATCAGCTCCCGCTTCGATCAACACTCGACCGCGGTCGATGCAATCCGGTCCGACACCCACCGCAGCGCCGCAGCGGAGTTGTCCGTTACCGTCCTTCGCTGCATTGATGAAAGTGATGCGTTTCTCGATGTCTGAACCCGTGATGAGGCCCACAAGACATCCATCCGAATCAACGAGCGGCAGTTTTTCAATACGATTCTGATAGAGGATTCTGCGCGCTTCTTCGAGGCTCGTGTTTGCCGGTGCGGTGATCAACTTCTCCCTCGGCGTCATTACATCCGCTACGGTGGCATCTGTACGATCTAGGTAGCGAACGTCGCGTCCCGTGACCATGCCTTCAAGACGACCGTTCCTATCAATAACAGGAAATCCAGAAAATCCATTTTTGAGCATCACCTCGCGGACGTGGTCGACCGTATCTTCCTTGCGGACGGTGTGCGGTTTTTGGATCACCGCATTTTCCGAGCGCTTCACTCGGTATACCATGGCCGCTTGCTCATCAATAGGGCAGGCTCGGTGAATAACCCCCATACCGCCCTCTCTGGCTAACGCGATTGCCAATTCATGCTCTGAAACGGTATCCATCGCGGCAGATACGACCGGCAGAAACAAAGGAATCTCGCCCGTGAGCTGGGTTGAAAGATCCGCTTCACCGGGCAGCACCGAACTCATCGCTGGCACCAGCAGCACGTCATCAAATGAAAGTCCTAGGGAAATCTCTGCCATGGGGGATTTAATAGAAGCCAAATTAAGCGTGCAAGTCCGAATCTGGAGACAACGGCAATTCCCTCATTTCCAAAAATAAAAATGCTACTTTGTAGAAATCCTATTCAAGCTCGGTGGGTGATACTGATCAAATTAGCGAGCTTCTCGCACGCATCTTCAAGCCTTGGCTCTGCCCGAATTTCGGCGAGTGTCCATGGCAAACGAAATCGCCAGTTCTCGCCATTCATCGTGCCGGGGTGATTGATCTGGTCGTCAAGATTGAACAACTCCGTGACCATCAACACCGCGTAACGCGAGTTGGATGCCAAGATCGACTTGATCAAACGTAACTGGATTCCCTCGGTATAAGGAGGCCAAGAAGACTCACTTGAAATCGGAATACCAGCAAACTCTGAGAGAATGCGCAAGGTGTTGATCGCACTTCCAACGGCCCATTTTGTTTGCTCGTTAGGGTGGCTCTCATTTTGCTGGATGATACGCAAACAGCTTTTCCAAGTCGCATTGATGGGTTCATGATCGTGAGTCGAATATGCGGCAAATGAGTTTTCTGGAAATGCGCTTCCCGGGGTAGGATGACCGTGCTCATTACTGTCCCAATGAGGGATTCTAAACCCTGCAATACCGAGATCTGCTAGATGAGGACGCACATAATCTGGAACCCATCCTAAATCTTCTGCAATCACTTCCGAACCCTTCGCTGCCTGCATGATCGCACACAACCGCAAATCACCGTCGGCACGGTTTGCGGCTTTATTTTCCACCGTATCATCAGGCCTCAAAAACCAACGCGGCAGGCGACCACCGTTAATCGCTGCAGCCTCATCGTGACTTAGGCCGATGAACTCATCGTTGCGATCTGGCAGCCAAGGAAATGCGTAAATCCGATAGAATCCAAGGATGTGATCGATCCTAAACATATGGAAAATCTTCGTAAGTCGTTCGATTCGTTTTCGCCACCAGCTGAAACCATCTGCCTGCATGTGGTCCCATCGGTACAAAGGAACTCCCCAGTTTTGTCCCCACTGTTGGAAAAACGGATCATCTTGCCCCATCCCTTCCGGCGGCGATCCACCACACCAGTCGAGATGGAACTCATTGCGATTAAAAAAAACGTCACACGAGTGCCAACTTATTCCAATGGGCACGTCGCCCATCAACTTGACTCCACGGTGATCGGCGTGAGCCCTCACCGCATTCCACTGTTGAAAACACAGCCACTGGACGAAGGCAAAAAATCCAAGGCGATCATCCACTTTATTTAAATCTTGCGCGCGTTCATGCGCGAGAAATTCTCTCGCTCGCTCTGGATTACTACATGATTCCGGCCATTGGTTCCACGTCTTCGACTCGCCGTTTAATTCCATTAGAAATCGAAACAAGCAATAGTCATCAAGCCACTCAGACTCGACCTTGCGAAATTGATCGAACTCATCGATCGCAGATTTTTCTGCATGCACAAACTTCGACCATGCAATATCTAGCAGTTTTATTTTAGCACAACGCACTGCCGGATAATTGATCAATGGAGATTGCAAAGCCGCTTTCAATTGATCACGAGCATTCGAAATATCGGCCAATTTTAACCAAGGAATCATGGAATGATCGAAAGCCAGATAGATCGGGTCGAGCGCCACCGAGGAGATCGCACTGTATGGGCTTTCCTCAATGCCAGTTTCATGGATCGGCAGAAGCTGGAGAAAGCCGACCTGATACTCCGCCGCCCAATCAATCCACTCCCGCAGCGCAAGGGTGTCCCCAATTCCAAGATCACCCTCGCGGCGGAGTGAGAAC
>Ga0209190_1003365_pt1 | contig 10617 bp, 9 predicted proteins | sample M_140205_XF_Meta_FD_187315 | JGI IMG/M metagenome (GOLD analysis project Ga0209190, IMG submission 187315) | Freshwater microbial communities from Lake Montjoie, Canada to study carbon cycling - M_140205_XF_MetaG (SPAdes) (version 2) | ecosystem: Environmental > Aquatic > Freshwater > Lake... | reverse complement strand
ACCGCAACCAGATGCGCTTGGCAGTGCGCGCGCCAAAGATGAACCCGCTGCGCCAGGTTGGCTCCGCGGCGACACATACTCAGATGTGACTGATCAATATGGCGAGACGGTTCAGCTTGACCGCACACTTGAAGCCGCGCCGTCGGGACATCGCTTTGCGTATTTGTGCGTGTTCAATGGTGGTGACTGGACGCCTCTTGCGTGGACCCAAGTTGATAAAGATGGCAAGGTGCGCTTCACTAAATTGCGCGCAAATGTGCTGGCTTTGCCGGCATATTTTGTTGACGGCAAAGTGAAACCAGCGGGTCCACCCGTCCTTGTGCGGGACAAGAGCGAGCATTCATGGCTTGATGGCGCCGCCGTGCCCGCCGAGAAAAAAGAAATTGAGATTGAAATTGCCGCGGTTCGCCCCGACACGCCAGATCACGACACCTTGGTCACGCGGCCTCGATTGCCCGTGAAAGCTGGCGCTGAATACACATTGCATTCATGGAGCGATGGCGCATGGAAAGAAGTTGGCAAAGCTGCGGCGCCAGAGGATGGCAGCGCGGTGGCGTTTGCGCATGTGCCCGCGAATGAATTGTTGTGGCTCACCACTCCAGACGGAAAAAAACTCGAGCGCCCATTCACGGTTGAAAATGGCAAGCAAGTATTTTGGTGACGCGTTGATTCACAATTTGCATGTGTGCTTGTGAACATGCATCTTCCTGCTGGCGCACAAAGCATCGCGCGCGTCTGCATTTGAAATCATTGCCGCGTTCAATTTTTGTGAACCAAAGGAGCGCGCCAAACCAAGCGCCAACAATGGTCACTGCACTTTCAGTTTGCCATTCATCATGCGCCAATGTCCTGGGTACGTGCAGACCAACGGATATGTGCCGGTCTTGGCAGGCGCGATGAACCACAACACGCCGGTAGTGTTTGGCGCGGTAAGGCCCATGATTTCAAGCACTTTTGGCGAGTCGGGAACATATTGACGCTGCTTTCCAATAGCCCCCTCTCCAAGTTTGTCGGCGGCCACGCCAATTTCACTCAGCGAACCAGGGCTACACACCAGCATGTTGTGCTGCATGGAATCTGGGTTGCTCATTTCTATCGCAACGATTGAATTTGGAGACACGATGAATTCTTTTGGATCCCACGACATTTTTCCCGGCACGGCTGTGGTCTTCAATGTGACTGGCTTCCAAGCCGCGGCCTCGGTGGGTCGCTCGTTTTCTGGAAGCGCGAAGATGGCGCGCACGCATGCGGCTTTCACAAAGCGACTCGCAGATGTATTTGCGGCATCTTTGGTGGAATCTTTGGTGGATTCATTAGCATTGCGCACAAGAGTTGGTGCAAGCGCCTTTAAATCCGGGGCTGGTTGAGCCGCAAGTATGGTGGCAAGATCATTGCGAGCAAGGCACGCGTCGCACGCTTCAATTTCCGACAAGGTTGCCGCGGCTATGGAGATGGAAGCACTCTTTGCGATCGCAGTAAGCGCCGCCACACGTTCGGTTTGCGCAACTTCCGCATCACGCAGCGGATTTGCCTTTGGCGCATCACTCACGGTGGCAGAAGTTGCTTGTTCATGCGAGTGTTTTGCGGTTTCTGAAGCGTGTTGAGCGCTGGAATGTTTGGTGGCAATCAGAAGCGCGCCAATGCACAATGCGTAAGGGATAAATTTCATGCGTTCACGATAGCGCAGCGAACGCTTGTTTGCGAAGCGGGCACTTCATGAATTGAAATGAATGTGCTGAGAGCTTTAAAAAATAGTCCCGCATACAATTTACGAATCGCCATTCAGAGATTCCCAAACCAATTGCGAAGAATTCGCAAGCCATCACTGCGCGCGCGCAACTTCAATTTCATAGATCGTGACGTTGCCGCTGCCTTCATTGCAAACAACAAGTAGTGGCTTGCCATTTGGACTTTGCTCTGGCGCGATATATAAAATTCCCTCGGGGGCGATGTCACCAGCCTCTGCCGCGTGGTCGGGCTTGCCATCTTTATCCGTGTCACTGTCCAAATTCACATTCGGATCGCGCGGGTTCACGTACAAAAGAAACTTTGGATGTTCCGGATCGGAAATATTCCAAGACATAATTCCACCAGCGCGCTCAAGCACGCAAAACAAAATTCGCACGCCATTAATCGTGGCCACAATTGGCGTCTCGGGCTCGGGACCTTTGGAATTGCTGCGCGCGTCGCGGCTAGGACTTGTCATGCTGTCCATATTGAAGGCATTGGGCATTTGCTGCGCAATCACGCGCTCGATTTCATCGCCGGAATCCCAGGTTTGCGCGATAGATCCGTCCGCCGCCACGCTCCACATGCTCACTGAACGGCCGCCAAAACAGAACACGCGGTCAAAGTCGCCGTCACCATCATCGTCGCCACGCAACGAACTTACTTTCAAGCGACCCATGATTTCTGGCTTGGCTAAATCTTGCACGCGCAGTGGATTGTCCGCGCCCAGTTGCTTGGCGAAAGATTCCTCATCAATGGCGGAACTTTTTTTACCAGCCTTGCTTTGCATGTTCTTCAATTTTCCAAATTGCACCGCCTCCGTAAAATCATCGCGCTGGCGGTCCTCGCCCTCATTCGCCGTGATCAAGTAACGCGCGCCACCAGTTTCAAAACATGCCACACCATCTGGTTGGTACAAGCCAAACACTGGAAGATTTTGAATGCGATTCGCGCCATCTTTATCGCTGGCGTCAAGGCCGCAACCGGGCTTCATAAAATCCTTGAAGCCCAACGGTTCAATGCGCTCCACCCGCTCATGCCCAGGCGCAAGGTCAATTACCGCGATGGCATTATTTTCTTGCAGCGTGGCGTAGGCCTTGGTGTCGTCGCCTGCAATCGCTATGTATTCAGGCTCAATTTCCTGCGAAAACCCTGCGTTTGGCGTGACCATGTGCATGCCCCGCTTTACCAGATCCGCCTTCTGATTTTCAAACGCGTCAAAGCTGCACTCGCGAACAACAGGATTGTCGGCGCCGTTCGAAATATCCACAACTCCAATCGAACCAGCAGGGTCGCTGTGTCCGTCATCCGGCGCCTCGCCCTCGTTGGCCACAAGCAATCGCTTGCCATCGTGCGTGAATTTAATCATGTCGGGATTGAAACCAACTTCCACTTTAGAAATTTTATTTCCGTCGAGATCAAAAAAAGTCACCGAGCCACGCGCATCCTTGCTTCGTGGCTGGCTTGCAATCGCGATCGTATTGCCGCTCACGGCAACGCTGTTGAGTCCGTATTGCCGAATGGTTTTAAATTGCTCGGGCTTGGTTGGATCGGCAATGCTGATGCATTCCAATCCTTCCGCGTTGTTGGTGAACCACAATCTTTTATTCACAGGGTCATACGCGGGAATTTCCGCGCCAGACATGTTCCACCAATCAGTTTTAAATCGACTGATGTCTCTCAACTTCAACAAGCAATCGGATACAGCTGCCGATGAGGTGGGCGCGGTTGGTGGCGGCGAGTCCGTTGACACAACAGGCGCGGATGCGGGAGCAGCGACACTCTGAGTGGCGGCCGATTCCGGCGGCGCTCCTGCATTCATGGCGCAAATCGATATAAGAATCGCGATGATCATGACGGCATTGTGCGCTATTTAACGCCAGTTGTTTGGTGCACAAAGCTCCTTTATACAATATTTATAAATCCAAATCCCACGGCGGCTCAAGGCAATTTTCAAACCTACTCTTGCAACTTATGAACGCGCCCCCGCATGATGCTGATAAAAATCCAAATGTAAATACACAAATGGATTTGGCTTGGTCCACGCCTTGTGACGTCGCATTTCAGCATCGCGTGTGGTGGAGCAATCACGTGCTCGCACCCGGCAACGCGGCGTTCGCCGCCGCTCTTGCGCAGGTGCATGGCCAGTGTGTGGCGTTCATTGATTCTGGAGTGGCCCAAAGTTGGCCAGAAATTGCGCCTCAACTCATGGGCGCGTTCGCCGCGTTGCAACCCGCGCATGAAGAAACAACTTCACACGAACAACACCGCACTGCCTTGACAACATCGCCAACTTTGGCGCATGTCGAAATAATTCCCGGGGGCGAAATATGCAAAGAAGGCTTGAAGCACGCGGAGCATGTGGCAAAAATATGTTTTGATCATGGCGTGAATCGCCATGGCGCCGTGATTGCCATAGGTGGCGGCGCAGTGCTTGACGCCGTTGGTTTTGGCGCTGCCATTGCCCACCGCGGCGTGCGCATGATTCGCATTCCAACCACCACGCTTGCTCAAGATGATTCCGCCATGGGCGTGAAATGCGGAGTGAACATGTTCGGACAGAAAAATGCTCTGGGTTGCTTCGCGGCGCCGTGGGCCGTTTTGTGCGACGAGCATTTTCTTTCGACGCTGCCAATCGAACATTGGATTGGCGGCTTCAGTGAAGTTGTAAAGATCGCGCTGCTGAAAGATCCTCATCTCTTTGAGCAACTTGAATCGCACGCCATGGGCATCACGTCGCGCGATTTAAAAATTGCCTCGCCCATTCTGCGCCGCAGCGCGTGGCTTCACCGCGAACATATTGTGCGCGGCGGTGATCCATTTGAAGTTGGCTCCGCGCGTCCGCTTGATCACGGCCACTGGAGCGCGCACCGTCTGGAAGCGCTCAGCCATTTCGCGGTACCGCACGGCCAAGCTGTCAGCATTGGCATTGCGCTAGACGCTTTGTTGGCGGTTGAAATGCGTTTACTCGACGCGTCGGTGGCTAGGCGAATCATTCAACTGCTTCGCTCGCTGCAACTTCCTATTTGGCATCCATTGCTTGAAGCGGGCGAGGAACTCTTCGCTGGCCTAGAGCAATTTCGCCAACATTTAGGCGGAAATTTCGCTATTCCACTGCTCACGTCAATTGGCGCAAGCCGTGAAGTCACGCGCATCAAGGCGGAAGATTTCCGCAAAGCCGTCACCACTCTTCGTACACTTGCCTCATGACCACGCCCACCGGCAAGCCGCCACTTGATCGCAAGACATTGATCGACCTTGGCTTCATTGAAGCGCGCGCAAAAATTCTTGATGTCGCCGCATTTCTTGATCGACTGGATCGCGCGCCCGCGAACGATGTCATGACGGACTTTCGCGTTGACGCAATTCGCGCCGCGCTTGAAATTGCGCTTGATGCTTCACCCGCGCGCGCCGAGCGCATTCTAAATTCCTGGAGCGATCCAAGCACGCAACCAATTGCACACGCCGATGGCAAGGCCGCGCGTGGAGCGCACTTGCCACGCTAGTTCTAAAAATTTCAGCACAAATCTTACGCGCGCACGCGCCGCCACAAGCATCACCTACACAACAAAACTTCCCGCAAATCAACTCTCCTCTTTATGTATATAGACCCCCACATTCACATGGTGAGCCGTACCACGGACGACTACGCGCGCATGGCCGCCGCGGGTTGCGTGGCCGTGACCGAACCCGCATTTTGGGCGGGCTTTGATCGCAGCAGCGCCGCCGGATTTCAAGATTATTTTCGCCAACTCACTGACAGCGAACCGCGCCGCGCCGCCGCATATGGCATTGCGCACCACGCGTGGATTTGCATCAACCCTAAAGAAGCGGAAGACCACGGCTTTGCGCGCGAAGTGATGAGCATGATTCCAGCGTTCTTGTCGCGGCCCAATGTGCTTGGTGTTGGCGAGATTGGTTTAAACCGCAACAGCAAAACAGAACTCGCTGTCTTTGAGGAGCATTTGGAAATCGCCGCGCAACACAATTCGCTGGTGCTGATTCACACTCCCCACTTGGAGGACAAACTCAAGGGCACTCGACTTATCTTGGACGCCATCGCCGCGCATGGAAAAATAAATCCCGCGCGCATTTTAGTTGACCATGTTGAGGAACACACCGTGCGCATGGTTCTTGATCGCGGAATGTGGGCCGGCATGACGCTGTATCCCGATACAAAGTGCACGGCGGCGCGCGCCATCGACATCATGGAAATGCACGGAACTGAGCGTATTTGGATCAATTCCGCGGGCGACTGGGGGCACAGCGATCCGCTTGCGGTGCCCAAGGCCGTCGTGAGCATGCGAGCGCGCGGCCACACCGCTGCGGACATTCACAAAATCAGCTTTGACAATCCGCGCGCCTTCCTTTCACAAAGTGGAAACTTCAGCGTGAACGCGCCACGACCAACTATTTCATGAACACGCTCGCACACTCTCATCCAATCAATCCGCGCAAGTGGCTCACGCTTTTTGCAATGACTGGAAGTTTGTGCATGATTCTTCTTGACACAACGGTGGTGGGCGTGGCGTTGCCCGCCATTCAAACTGACCTTGCCATCACACCGCTTCAATTGCAGTGGGTCATCAACGCATATGTGCTTGTGCTTGCCAGCTTTGTTGCGGTTGGTGGACGTGCGGCCGACGCGTTTGGTCGGGTCCCAGTTTTTCTTGCGGGTGTGACGTTGTTCGCTCTTGCAAGTGTGTGGTGCGGACTGGCCAACAGCGGCGCGCAACTTGTCGCGGCGCGCGTCTTACAAGGTCTTGGCGCGGCCATCATGCAACCCGCCAGCGCCAGTTTGGTTGTGAACAGTTTCGCGCCAGGCGAACGCGGCAAAGCCATGGCTGTTTATGCGGGAATTCCAATGCTTTTTCTGGCGGCGGGCCCGGTGATTGGCGGCGCCATCACGCAGTACGCCAACTGGCGATGGAACTTTTGGCTGAACATTCCCATCGCGCTTGTTTCAATTGCGCTGACATGGATCGCGCGGCCAGTTGATGCGCGCGCGCCCAAGCGGGGAAATGATTTCGTGGGCGCCCTACTTCTTCTTACAAGTCTGCCACTCTTTGTGTGGGGTCTCATGGAAGGCAGCGAGCGCGGTTGGAATAGTCCAGCGATCACCGGCGCGCTCGTGGCCGGATCAATTCTTCTGCCAACATTTGTATGGTGGGAAAAAAAACATCCATCACCGTTGTTGGCGGTGAACTTGTTCGCCGACCCCGCGATTGCAATTGACGCCGCAATTTTGTTCGCCACTCAATTCGCCATGACGGGCTTGGTGATTTATGGAAGCATTTACGCGCAAAGTGTTTTGCTCTTTGATCCACTCAAAGCCGGCGCCAGCCTGCTGCCAATGCTTGCGCCCATCATCATTGTGATTCATTTCGCGGGCCGGTTGTACGACCGCGTGGGTGTGCGCAAACCAGCCATTATTGGCACGTTTTTGTGCGTCATTGGTATGGCGTTGCAAGCCATCGCGGCGGAGTTGGCCAACTATCCACTGTTGGCCACGGGCATGTTGATTCTTGGAACAGGAATTGGATTTGTCATGAGCCCGGTGAACACTGATTCCATGAGCCGCGTGCCGCCAGCGCAGCGCGGGCAAGTGAGCGGCTTGGTTCAAACGCTGCGTCAGATTGGCGGATCACTTGGCGTGGCCCTGGTGGGCTCCGCGATTCTGTTGTCGCATGATGGAGCCATTGAACAACGTGTGCAGCAAGTATTGCCACCAGAACAACGCGCTGCAGCGCGCGAACTTTTGCAACAAGCGTCCAAGGGAAATCACGCTGCCATTGCCGAACTCGCCAACAATTCTCAATTGCAAATTATTGAGCGCGAAGTTTTGTCGCACAGCGTGGCAACTGGCTGGTGGCTTTGCACCGCGGCGCTCGCTGGCGCGTTCATTGCCGCCACTAGATTGCGCTCAATGGCGCACTCGGCGCATGTTCAGGTGCGCTCGTAAACCCACCACTTGAAATTATCCAACTCGCGGCAACTTCACGTCGCCACGCCCGCAAGCCAACTGCGTAAACTACGGCAATGCCGCGGCCAATCATTGGAATTTCCTGCAATGTCAAAGAAGAAAATGGAAAGACGTTTTACATCTTGCACAACGCGTATGTCAACAGCGTCAAGGATGCGGGAGGCGTTCCACTTTTAATTCCACATCACGCCAACCTCGCCGATGAAACACTCGACGCGCTTGACGGCGTGCTGCTCACTGGCGGCGACGACATTGACGTGCGCCAATTCGGCCAACATCTTCACGACAAAGCGGACCTGATGCCCGCATTGCGCCAACAAGGCGAGTTCGCCCTGCTTGCGGCGCTTGATGATCGACCCAATCTTCCGGTGCTTGGCATTTGCCTTGGCATGCAACTCATGGGCGTGCATCACGGCTGCCCACTCATTCAACATTTGCACGACGTGATTCCAAACGGCGACCGTCATGTGGGAAATAAAATCCATCCCATCACAGGTTCCATTGGCTCTGGTCCAGTGACCAGCAGCCATCATCAAGCGCTTGCAGGCGCGGGTCCGTTTGAAACACTCGCGTTGAGCGATGACGGCGTGCTTGAGGCGATTCGCCTTGCCAACCGCGCTTTCTATGTTGGCGTGCAATGGCACCCCGAACGCACCAGCGATACCAATCTCGGGCTTGGCATTATTCAAAAACTTGTGAATGCAGCCAAAATATAGGTATTTTTACCTGCGCCATGTTCACCGCGCTTCCGTGAATTTCATGCGTCCTTCATCGCCCCTTCGTGACACAAGCCGGCGCTGTTACGATTTGCCCAAGGAGATTTCCATGCCGCTCGCCACACTTCTTTCAATTCTTATTTCATTCAACGCCAGCGCCGCCAATCATGAAGCGCAAACGCTGAGCGAGTCCATGCCCACTCCTTCACTCACCGTTGACACATGGGTAAAAGGCGAAGAAGTAAAATCTTTCGATCCAGAAAAAGTGTACGTGATTGAATTTTGGGCCACGTGGTGCGGCCCATGTCTTACATCCATACCTCACCTTACAAAAATACAAAAAGAACACCCCGATGATTTGGTTGTGATTGGAGTTGCGGCATCTGAAAGACCGGATAGGCAGCCACCTTCCGCGGAAAATTCCCAAAATCCCGTCGATCCAAATGTGATTAAACAAAATATGCTGGCGAAAGTTCAATCATTTACCACAAATCAAGGCGATCAAATGAATTACCGCGTGGCGTTTGACTTTGACGCGAGCATGGCGCGCGACTGGATGATTGCGGCCAAGCAAAGGTCAATTCCTTGCGCGTTTCTAGTGGGAAAAGGCGCAAAACTTCTTTGGGTGGGCCATCCCAAATTCATCGATGAACCGCTTGCAAAAGCCTTGGCTCAAAAATCACCAATCGCAAAACCAGCTGACGAAATCAAACCCGTAGACAACACAATACTTTCGCCCACCACTGAGCCAAGCGCCCCCACGCCACCCGCGGATAAAAAACCCGCGTCGTGATTCCATTGATGTCTCCACGAATTTAAAAATGAAACCTATCGGCTACTGCGCCAATGTGCACCCCGGCCGAAACGTGGCGCAGTTGCGTGAATCTTTGTCGGGACCAATGGCAAGCGTTGCGCGCGGCCTTGGTCAAAGCACGCTTGCGGTTTCGCTGTGGCTCTCCGCCGAAACAATTCGAGAACTCTCCGCTGAACCCAGCTTGGCAACTCGCCTGCGCGACGAAGCCGCTGAAATTGGAATTTCATTCGTTGCCATCAACGCGTTTCCCTATGGAAATTTCCACGCGCAGCGCGTGAAGCAAGCCGTGTATGAACCCAACTGGACTGATGGACGCCGCGCGCACTACACGCTCGCGGTGGCGGAACTTTTACCGCTGCTTGTCGCCGACGGCACCGATCACATCAGCATCAGCACGCTGCCGCTTGGTTGGCGCGCCAATTTTTCCGCAAGTGGCAGCGGCGCCTCGGTTGGAATTGCCTCCACCGCGCTTGAACAAATCGCCTCGCGCCTGCACGCAATTGAGCAATCCACTGGCCTGCACATCACGCTCGACATCGAGCCCGAACCCGGTTGCGCAATTGAGACCAGCGAGGAACTGGTTGGATTTTTCTCGCATTGTCTTCCCGCAACAACCCGCGCATCGGTTGACCTGCGCCGCTATATCGGCGCGTGCGTTGATGTATGCCACGGCGCCGTCATGGGCGAGCCGCCGTATGAATTTTTTGAGCGGTGCGTAAAGGCTGGCGTGTCCATCAATCGCGTTCAACTTTCCAGCGCCATCAAGGGAACAAATTCCGCACACGACTTGGCCGCGCTCGCTCAGTTTGACGAACCGCGTTACTTGCATCAAGTGGTGACTGGCTTCGGCGCGGCGCGGCGCATGTGGGACGACATTCCAAATTTTCTTGTGGACGCCAATGCAAACACAAACGATCAACACTGGCGCTGTCATTGGCATGTGCCCATTCATCACGCCATGATCAACGGACTTGAAACAACTTCAAACGCAATCACGGGCACGCTTGAAGCGGCCATGCGCTTGCCCAACGCGCCCTTGATCGAAGTTGAAACCTACGCATGGACGCAGCTTCCGCATTTGGATCGCATGTCCACTCAAGATGAAATTGACGCGGGAATTGTGCAGGAAATTCGCTACGCTCAAGCCTGCGCGCAGGCCGCGCAAACTACCAGCGATCTTGGATGAATCATCTAGAAAATGTTCCACCGCAACGCGCGCGAATGCGAGAGAATGAACAACAGAACAAACCAATCCGCAATCACCCGCGCCAAAATGTCAGCATGAGCAATCCATCATCGCCATCCCTTGCAACGCCAGCCGCCCCATCGGCGCGCAACAGCTTTGGCGCGTTCATGAAACTGTTGCGCATATCCAA
>Ga0209190_1003363_pt1 | contig 10619 bp, 8 predicted proteins | sample M_140205_XF_Meta_FD_187315 | JGI IMG/M metagenome (GOLD analysis project Ga0209190, IMG submission 187315) | Freshwater microbial communities from Lake Montjoie, Canada to study carbon cycling - M_140205_XF_MetaG (SPAdes) (version 2) | ecosystem: Environmental > Aquatic > Freshwater > Lake... | reverse complement strand
TTTTTACGATGAAGCTCTCGGCGCGCTGGTCGAAAGACTGCTCGCCTCGGGAGTCGCCGAGATGAGCGAGGGAGCGGCTTGCATTTTCTTCCGCGACATCCTTCCACTGGCCGACAAGCCCTGTCTTGTCAGGAAAAGCGACGGCGGTTTTCTTTATGCGACCACAGACCTCGCCACCATCGAGTATCGCCGCAAACGCTGGAGCCCGGACGCCATCTGGTATGTAACCGGCGCACCGCAGCAACTCCACTTCCAGCAGGTTTTCGCCGCGGCCCGCCGAATGGGTGTCGATACGACGATGGAGCATATCGCCTTCGGCAGTATCCTCGGCGAGGACCACAAGCTCATGAAGACACGCTCGGGCGATAATGTCCCGCTGCGCGATCTGCTGCAGGAGGCGGTTGTGCGGTCACGGGCCATGATCGACGAAAAACATCCCGAATGGCCCGAAGAGGAGAAGGACAACATCGCCCGCACACTCGGGATCGGCGCGGTCAAATACGCGGAACTCTCGCAGCACCGCATGACCGACTACGTTTTTTCGTGGTCGAAGATGCTCTCGCTGCAGGGCAACACTGCACCCTACCTGCAGAACGCCTACGTGCGCGTGCGATCCATTTTCCGGAAGCTCGGCACCGAGTTGGGCGCGGCGGGAGAGGTGGCGCTAACTGATCCCGCGGAGTTGGTGCTGGCCAAAAAACTCCTGCAATTCGGGGAGACCGTTCCTACTGTTCTGCACGAATTCCGCCCTAACCTGCTGGCCAATTATCTTTACGAGACAGCGAATGCGTTCCATGCGTTTTACGAGGCATGCCCCGTGCTGAAGGCGGAAGGCATCACACGGCATTCGCGGCTCGTGCTCTGCGAGACCACCGCGCGTGTGCTGCGCCAAGGGCTCGAACTGCTCGGCGTCGGCATGCCCGAGCGGATGTAAAATCAACGCCGGCGCGCGTCTTTATCCAACCAGAGGAGCTGCCGGAAAACCGGACAGCGGCGGTGGACGAATCCCGACCATCCCGCCGCGAGGGCGAGACGTTGCATTTCACCGAAGGAGAAAGCCCGCTCGGCAGACAACCGTGCATCATGCCGGGTCATCGGCTCACGGTAGAAAATTTCGGTCACAGCGAAGATCCCCATCTGAGCCAGGCGGGAGCGGCGCAGGTCGGTGACCAGCACCGCGACCTCGGCCATTTCCCGCCAGCGACGCAGGAGACGGATCACATCGCTCTCGTCAAAATGATGCAAAACCAGATTACAAAGAACGATGTCGTAGGGGCCCGCAGAATATTCCAGCAGGTCGGAGGGCACGAAAGTTATCTCCGGAAATTTCTCCGAGAATTTTTCCGCGATCTGCAGCGTGGGCTTTTGCCTATCGACCGCCATGATCGAGACCGGGCATCCGCAGGCTCGAGCCCGACACACGATAGCTCGTGGAATATCCCCGCCACCTGTTCCGAAATCGACGATGCGGAGCGGTGTGCGGCTTCGCAGCAGGTGATCCAGTTGCCCGACCACGGCGTGCGTGGCGCCGAAACGCCGGTTCAGGGATGCGAGATTGCGCAGATCACGCTTGAGCGCGGGCGATGCCTCAGTAGCCACGTCCATCATTTCCGGACGGTCCTCGTCGAAGCGTCGGATCATGGGAGGAGCGAGAGCAAAGCCAACATGCGTCCGGTCTGCCCGCGCTCCATCCGGTAAGAATAATACAGGTCCATATTGCTCCCGGTGCAAATCCCCGCATCCCGGATGTCTGTCACCCCAGCTTCGCCGGCCTGCCGGACGATGTGGGAGGCAAAGTCGGTTTCGTAAAGCGGCGGGCGGATGCATGGGCTGACTTCCACGACGAGATCTTGCGGCTCCACGCCGAATTCTTTTTGCAGGAGCGCGATGGTGTGCGCGGTGATGTTTTTTTCTGTGCCAGCGCGGCCGGAATGAACGAGACCAACAGCGCGGCCGCATCGGTCGGCGAGATAGACCGCCGCACAGTCAGCCACGTAGATGCCTAGCACCAAACCCGGTATAGATGTGACCAGACCGTCCGCCCCAGGATAGCAGTCCGCCTGCCCAGCGATCGCGATGGTGTCGCCATGGATCTGCTCTGCGGTGGCCAGATGCGCCGGATCAAATCCCCGCACGCGCAAAAATTCCTCATGGGCCGATGCCAGACGCGAGAGGGCCGTTGCACGGTCGGTGACGACATCGATGCCGGATACGCGCGGGATGAAAGCGGCGCGCACGCCGGAAACATCGGCCAGCGGATGGAAGGGATCGGTCATCGCCGCCGGGATCAGCGGGTCTTGACCGACTGTTTCTTGTCCGACGGCGGTGGAACCGCCTTCTTGCTTTTATCCCTGCGCAAGGTTTCGTTCTTTTTGGGCACAGCGCCTTCTAGAACGCCGGGGTTCGGATTGTCCGTCGAATTGAGAGCATCGTTGCGCCTGCGGTCGCGGGCAGTGAGCATCGGATCGTCGAAGGTGTCGGCGTAGACAGTATCGAGGGAGAGCACGCGGTTGTATTCTGCCAAGGCTGTGATGTAGCGGTAGCGGCCTTCGAGTTCGGTCGTTTGGGCCTGCAGGAGCGAAACCTGCGCGTTGAGGACATCGAGCTGCGTTCCCGCGCCGGCATCGAGTCGCTCGCGGGAAAGACGCAGCGCCTCGGTCGCCTGGGTGACGTTGGCCCGCTGGCTGTCGATGACCTCCTGGGCCTCGATGAGGTTGGAAACCGCGCGCTGCACATCGAGCTCCACCCCGCGCGCCGAATTGTCATAGTTGATCTTGGATTGCTCCAGCGCCGCGCGCGCGGACTGCGTGGCACCGACGGTGGCCAACCCGTCGAAAATATTCCAGTTTCCGGTCACACCGAAGAACCAGCCGTTGACCGTGTCGTCCAATTGGGATGATGTGGGAATATTGAAAGTCTGCCATCCGGCGGTTGCATTGAGCGTGGGCTGGAAACCGGACATGGCCGATTTCAGTTTTTCCGCGTCGATGAGAATGTTCTGGCGCTGGATCTTGAGCGAGGGGTTGCGGGTCAGCGCGGCAAAAACGGCACTCCCGAGGTTGAGATCAATCGGATTGTAGTCAAGCTGCCCTGTCACATCGACCGGCACTTGCGAGGGATTGCTCGGGTAGTTGAGCCCGAGTTGCTTGACGAGGGAGAACTGCGCAATACGCAGCGCATTGCGCGCCTGGATGACCGGCGGAATCGCATTGGCCAGCGCCACCTCGGCCTGCAGCACGTTAAACCTGGGCACCGTGCCGGCCTCGAAACGGCTCTGCTGGTCCTGCAGCTGCGACTGCAGCACGGCGACGGATTCCTCGCGAACACGGATGAGAGCGCGGTTGAAAATGACGTCGTAAAAAAGTTTTTTGGTGTCCGAAACAACTTTGTCGATCGTCTGGCGCAGCGAGTAGAACGCGCTTTCATTGGCAAGGCGTGCCGCCGAGAAGTCCGCCTGATTTTTCCAACCCGACCAGATCGACTGGTTGACCGAGATGCTCACGTTCCACGTCTGATTCTGGTTTTCGAAACCAAACTGCATTTGCCGGCTGGGGTTGGCCAATTGCTGGGATTGCGCCTGGTAGGATGTGCCGGCGGCAAGCGTGGGGAGCATCGCGGCGCGAACCTGCACGACTTGGCCTTTGGTCAGGCGAATCTGTTGGATGGCCGCGAGGATATCGGGATTCTTGGTCACGGCGGTGCGGATGGCGTCATCAATCCCGAGACGCTTGGCATCGGGGGTGAGACTCAGTTCAAGCGAGCTGGCAGGCGGTAGCTTGATTGTCGTGGCCGAGGAGTACTGGTCCGTTTTGGGTTCGGCGACTGGAGGGACGTTGGGAAACGTCATTTTCATCGGGTCGGGAATACCGGCCTCGATCTGGCCTTCAAGCTGAGGATCTAATCCAGGCACGTTGGTCGCGGTGACGCTGGCCGGTACGGGTGGCGAAGGCATGGGGGTCGGCATTCCCGCGGACATCATGGGAGATGCCTCAGGGGTCGGGGCAGGCGCGTTGGGGGCCTGCGCCCAGGCCATCCCTAAGGAAAACTCCAAAAGGGCAAACGCGACCGCCAGTAAGATGCAGCGGAAAGCTTTCATCAGGAACCCGCTATTAAACCCACGCCAACTCTTTCAGGCAAAGCCTTTCGCTGCTCAATCCGCCGGCAGCGCATCCGGCGGGCGACTTTCGTCGAGCGCCACCTGATCGCCCAAAGCCGGTGTCCCGTCGGAAATCTCGGCCGCCAGGAAAGGCGGACGGTTGTCGGGGGTGACGACGAGCGAAGAGGTGCGCTGGCGGTCCCGGAAAGCGATCATCTTTTGCCCCGCTGCCAGCTTCAGTGGCGCCCCTGTATCCACCAGGGCAAAGCGGTGTTCGGCATCGACCATGACCACGCGGCCGATCCAGGTGGGCAGGGTGGCCTCGGGGGCCGAGGGCTTGCGCTGCATGAACCCGAGCATGCCGCAGCCCGGGAGCAGAAGAGCCGACCCAACCATGAGAAGGAGGAAAAGGTGAAGTCGATTCATGCTGCTAAATTCCCGCACAATCGAGAAGCGAGGCGAGAACTTTTTCCGCCTCGAAAAATTCGCGGGCGAGATCGTGGGCTGCTTTCGAGTGTTTGGCGTAGTCGGCGCGCACCGCCGCCGCTGCCGCCACCACATCGTCCATCGTGGTAAACGGAAGCAGTCCCGCGCCGGAGCCGTAAAATTCGCTGAATCCCGTCTCCTGGGTTATGACAGGGCGACCGGCTGCCAGATAGCAGGCTGAACGGTCGCTGAACCAGCCTGTGTGCAACCTGGTATATTGGTCCTTGGCCACCGTGAACTCCCCCTTGGACGTGCGGATGTAGTCACGGTAGCGGTCCCATTCGATGCTAAGTTCGTGCGGACCGACCAGACGCCAGCGATTTGCCTCGAACAACACACGCTCGGCATCATCCTTGATGTCGGTGGCCAACTCGAAGGTCTCCCCGCAGCGACGCGGTGCCTCCACGAACTTCAAAAACTCGAGGGATTTGCTCCAGAGATAATTGCTGCCGCGCCATTCGATGTCCTTCTTGCCGCTGGTCGACCAGTTGCAGATCGAAGTGTAAACGGCCCCGTCGGCGGGAGCGGCCCCGGTGTGCCAGAGGTCGGTCACCACGGGTTGGCGGGTCGGATGCCACTCGATCCCGTGCCGCGGGACGGGAAAACGCGGGGTGCCGACCAGTTCGCCGAAGGTGAAAAGGATGGCGTGCTTTTCCAGATAGTTGCGCACGTCGTCGGATCCGAGGTCGATCTTGATCTGCTCCACGCCCGGGTCGCTCTCGACGTAGATCAACCGCCGCACCGCCAGCAGATCCTCGTTCATGTCATGGCTGCCGCAGATGTTGAGCGCGGCGTCGCAGTCTCGGTAAAGATCACGCAACTTTTCCAGACCGAGGCCGGCCGTGCGCGGCACGTCGCCGTAGCGGGCGCAGAAGCACCAGCGGTCCGCAAAACCGTATTCCGCGGCGAGGCAAGAGAGTGTGCGCGCGGCGTAGGAGAAATCCTCCGTGATGGTAAAGGCCTCGGGATCGTAGGGATAACGCAGCCCGTCCTCCACGTAGTAGACCTCGTGCCCGAGCCGCTGCAGACCGACTATGTAGTGGATATGCTGCCAGATGACTCCGGCGATCGGGCATCCACCCATGAAGCCCAAGACGACGATTTTTTTCCTCTTCATGAATCGTAATGACCGGCGGTAAACATCTTGGCGTAAGCGCCGCCCTTGGCGAGCAGATCATCTCCGGCCCCGTCTTCGACGATGTGACCGTTCTCGAGGACGACGATACGGTCAAGACGGTGCGCAGTATTGAGTCGGTGCGTGACGAGGAAGGTGGTCCGGCCCTTCATCAACTCCGCGATGGTTTCCATCACCGCGTGCTCCGTCGATGCATCCAGAGCCGAAGTGGGTTCGTCGAGAAGCAGAATCGGGGCATCCTTCAAAAACGCCCTGGCGATGCCCAGGCGCTGCCTTTGCCCCACGCTGAGATGACCACCGCGCTCGCCCACCTGGCTGGAAAATCCGTCCGGGATGGCCATGATGAAATCGTAGGCCTGCGCGCGGCGTGCGGCTTCCATAATTTCCTCCTCCGTCGCCCCCGGACGGCCGTATGCGATATTTTCTCTCACTGTGGTGGAAAAAAGCAATGTGTCCTGCAGCACCATGCTGATGTTGGAGCGCAGCGATTTCTTTTTCAGTCCGCGCAGATCGTGTCCGTCCAGCGTCACTTCGCCGCGAGTCGGATCGTAGAAGCGGGGAATGAGGCTGAGCAGGGTGCTCTTGCCTGCCCCGGTCCCGCCGACGAGCGCGACGCTCTGACCGGGTGCGATGCGCAGGGAGACATCCCGAAGGATCAACCGGTCGGCATCGTAGCCGAAGTCCACGGTCTTGAGTTCGATGGCGCCGCCTGCGCGACCAACATCGCGCGCGTCGGGTGCGTCGCGCACATCATCGGCGCGGTCCAGCACGTCGAAGCAGCGTCTCGCCCCGGCTGCGGCGCCCTCCATGGCCCAGGCAGTGTAAGTCAGTTGCTCAAGCGGCGCGTAGAGCATGAGAAGATACGAGGCGAAAACAAGGAGATCGCCGAGGCTAAGTTGACCCGAAAGCACATGCAGCGAGCCGACATAGTAAAGCATGGCCGCACCGGCGGCCATGAGGCTGCCTACCACCAAGGCGCTGCTCACATTGGTAAAGGTCAGCCGCAGGTTCGCCTGCAGGCTCTCGCTAGCCCTGCGGTGAAACTGCCCGACCTCATGGTCTTCGCGTCCGAAGGCGTGGACCATGCGGATCGAGGCGAGTCCCTCCTGCACAGTGGCGAGTAAATCGCTCTCCCTCTCCTGGATCGCTGTGCTCTGTGAGCGGATTTTTTTTGCGTAGTAATAAATGGCGAAGACGATGAGCGGAACGACGGACAACGAAAGAAACGTGAGTTTTGCGTCGAGGCGCACCATGACAAAAAACGTCGCAGCCAGCATGAGGGCGGACGAAAAAATATTGGTGAAACCGCGGTTGTAGATGGTCTGGATGGACTGAGTGTCATATGCCACGCGGAAACTCGAATCGCTGGAACGTCGCGTGTCGTGAAATTTCAGCGAGAGCCGCTGTAGGTGGGCGTAGAGTTCCGTGCGGATACGGAGCAGGGATTTCAGGCCAACGTTGATAAGCAGATAGCTCGAGCCCAAATTGGCCAATCCGGCCAGCAGGGCGATCGCGACCATGGAAACACACAGCACGAGGATGACCGTCTGCGCGGGCATCGATGCTCCGAACCACGAGGCCAGCTGGGCGCGCGCGGAAGCCGCCGCGACATCAGTGGTCAAAATGCCGTCGACGATGTATTTGAAAGGCCACGGCTTGAGCAGGTTCAGGCCAGTGACGACCAGGCTCAGGGCCAGGGCAAACGAAGTCTCCCCGAGAAACGGACGGTAATAAGCGAGGGTGCGGCGATAGATCCCCATGTGGCTTGTGATGATGACCTTCTTTGTAGGCTTGGTAAAATTTTATGCGCGCCGAGACCTCAGTAAATTTTGCCGGGCCCGATTTCCGACAGTAGCAGACGAAAGGAGGTTTGGGCTTCGCCGAGCACTTTTTCCAGATCGGGACGGAGGTTCTCCGGCACCGCTTCGGCGCTGGTCACGTTCTGGCGGCTGGAGAGGTGGCGCCTGCTTGGACCTCCCAGACGGCGGATGCCGAGAAACCCGCAGATGTCGTCGATCAGGCCGGCAGGGTCGGAAGAAATCCGCCCGGAGGGAGCGACAAAAATGTGTCCGGGTTGGAGATGATCCTGCCAACGCCGGATGATCCCGTTGTAGTCGGCGCGGATCAATTGCTCCGGCGAGCGCATAAAGTTGAGGAGTTGGGAAATATCCGGACGCACGGCGCGCCCGCGCAGCAGATCTTTTTTGGCATGGCTCCAAGCCCGCTCAAGTGGATCACGCACGAGGATGATGCCCCTCAATTCCGGTTGCAGTGCGACAATTTGGCGAATCACGGTAGGGTTCAATACGCCGTAGGAAGCGGTGAAATCTCCCCTCACCTTCGGCCGATAAAGCAGCCCGCAGCGGCGCATCGCGTGATAGTGCTTGAGCAGGCGGCTTCCGGACGATTCGCGGAAATTCGCGAGGTAGTCCTCTAGAAAATCATGGCGGTAGCGGGGATTCTTAGCGTCTCCCAGCGTGGAAAAATAGAAGGTTTCCTTGTCCCGGTGGAGATGCGCTTCCGGATGTCGCGAAAGGTTGGCGTGCAGCCACGTCGAACCTGTGCGCTGCGGACCCAGGTAAAACAAATTCGGGAACAGCGAAAGGTCTGGCCGCGGGCCTCGCGTGCGAATGATGGTTTGGGTCAATGGTTCCATGTTGTCTGCGGATCAGCCTTTTTTCCCAATCACGTCCTCATAGAGCGACACGTAGGCGGCGACGACCGACTTCCAATCGTAAGTAGCCGCGGTGGCTCGGGCGGCACGGGACAAATGTTGCCTTAGTTCGGTGCTGCCGAAGAGTTTCGCCATGGCCTCCGCCAGCACGGCGGGTTTGCCGCACGGCACCAGAAGCCCCTCACGTCCGTCGCCAACCACCCCTCTTATGCCGGGAGCGTCGGTGACGACGCACGGAAGCCCCGCCGCCATCGCCTCGATCACTGCGGAGCTGAAGCCTTCGAGCAAAGAGGAGAGAACGAACGCATCAGCCGAACGGTAGAGTTCGACCAGTCCTTCGGGCGGCATGACCGGCGCTCCGTTGCCTAACTCGGCCCCGAACTCCGCCAGATGCACGCGAGGGTTGAACTGTCCGCATTCCACGCGGGCCTTCAGCGCATCCCTTCCGGCGAGCACGAGATGAATCTCGCACCCGGGATGAGCGGAGCACAGCGCTGCGAATGCAGCGAACAGGGTTGGAAAATCTTTTTGCGGATGATTGCGGGCCACACAGAGAAAGACAAAAGCGTCATCGGGAATTCCCATGCCGGCCCGCACGGCGGAGCGCCCGCGGAAAACGCTGCCAAAACGCCCGGTATCAACCGCATTGGGGATGATGCGAATTTTTTGCCTCGCGATCCCGAGGCCCGCTAACTCGTCGCGCATCTCTGCGGAGAGTGCAATCACGGCACGCGCGAGCGGCAATTTTTCGCGTAGCGCGCGGTCAACATGCTCATCGTGTCCGCTGGAGGGCAAGCCCCCCACGTCATCACCGACCGGACGGATCACCGACGGAACCCCGGAGCGTGCCTGCCAGTCGGCAAGGCACACCCCCGCCGGGTAGAGGACGACGGAGTGCCAGACATCGAAGCGGTGGCGCTTTTGCAGGGCGGACAAGGCGCAGCGGTTGAGCCAGAAACCGAGGCGGGCGTTGCGCTTAAGAAAATTCCAGAGTTTGTCGGGATAAGGCTCGACCTCATAGGGCAGAGACCAGCCAGAGCGACGCAAGAGCCGTGCGCGGCCTCTAGGCACAATGATCGTCGGCCGATGCCCTGCGTCCACCAAGCGCGCGGCGAGGTTGTGGTGGAAGACCTCGGCCCCGGAGCACTTCGGCAAAAAAGTGGGGGTGAGAATGGCGATGCGGAGCGGCTTCACGGAAGAAGAGAGCGGTAGATCGTGGCAAGCTGTCCGGCCGCCTCGTGGCTCCATGGGACGACAATCCTCTTCTGGAGCGCAAGGAGGCCCGGAGTAAAATCAGGATCGCGCACAGCAGTCGTTATCAACCCGGCCAGAGAGCCAGCATCATCAGCGCCGAACAATCCGGGATGATCCGCGCCGAGCACATCGATATTGCCCTCGATCTTGCTGGCCAGCACCGGGACACCGCAGGCCACGGCCTGCAACAAAGCGAGAGGTTGTCCCTCCCAAACCGATGGCAAAACGAAGATGTCGAGCGCCTGGATCCACGGTGCGACCGGACGTCTGCCCCCGGCAAAAATCACCGCGTTGTGGACACCGCGGGCGCGCGCCAGATTTTCCAATTCCGCTCTCTGCGCTCCCTCGCCGACCAGCACCGCTGTGACCGTGATGCCTTCGCCTCGCAACCTCGCCACCGCCTCGATCGTCAGCGCATGGTTTTTGTGCGGGTGCAGGCGCGCCACCGTTCCCACGAGAAGACCCCCCGAAGGAAGACCTAGTTCCCTGCGCAGCAGTTCGCGGTCCGATGTAGGCCGGAACACGCTTTGCTCGATGCCGTTGTGCACTGTGGAAATTTTACTTTCCGGCACTCCGTAGACAGACGCAATCTCGCCTGCAGTGCGGCCAGACAAGGCCACTACGTGGGCAGACCGATGCAGACACGCTCGAAAAATTCTTTCTCGGCGGCGCGGCAGTTCTCCTAGTGTTTTTTGCTGGTGCACCACCGATGGAATACCGATGAGACGCGCCGCTCTCGTGGCAAAAACATGCGCGTGGTAGGTCTGTGAATGCACGAGAGAGATTTTCTCCCGTCGCAGCCAAGCGGCGAAACGCCGAATGTGCCACGGCGTGATCCATCGCGAGGAAAAAACGCGCACCAGGTGAACCGGGCGCCCCGCATCTCGCGCTTCTTGGCCGAGCCGCCCTAATTCACGCAGGCAGGCATAGTGTGCCTCGAATTCGGGTGCCAGATGCGTCCCCGCACACAACGC
>Ga0209190_1003361_pt1 | contig 10623 bp, 9 predicted proteins | sample M_140205_XF_Meta_FD_187315 | JGI IMG/M metagenome (GOLD analysis project Ga0209190, IMG submission 187315) | Freshwater microbial communities from Lake Montjoie, Canada to study carbon cycling - M_140205_XF_MetaG (SPAdes) (version 2) | ecosystem: Environmental > Aquatic > Freshwater > Lake... | reverse complement strand
CCGTCAAAATATCAGCCACTTTAAGAATGACATCTTTTGCTGAAGTCCAACCGTTTAATTTCCCTGTTAATTTTATTCCTATCAATTTCGGAAATTTCAATTCCCAGGCCATTCCTGCCATTACATCAACTGCATCAGCTCCACCTACACCAATTGCAACCATTCCTAATCCACCAGCATTTACGGTGTGTGAATCCGTTCCAATCATCATTCCTCCGGGAAAAGCATAATTTTCCAAAACTACTTGGTGAATGATTCCAGCTCCTGGTTTCCAAAATCCAATTCCATATTTATTAGAAATTGAAGAAAGGAAATTAAATACTTCATTATTTTGATTTAATGATTCTTGTAAATCTTTACTTGCACCAAGTTTAGCTTGAATAAGGTGATCGGCATGAACAGTTGAAGGGACAGCAACTTTTTTCTTACCTGCTTGCATGAATTGCAACAAGGCCATTTGAGCAGTTGCATCTTGCATAGCTACACGGTCTGGAGCAAAATCAACATAAGAATTCCCTCTTTCGAAAGAAGCAGTTGCATTTCCGTCCCACAAGTGCGCATAAAGAATTTTTTCAGAAAGTGTTAAAGGTCTACCAACTACCTTGCGCGCAGCTTCAATGCGCTCAGGAAATTTGGCGTACACTTTTTTAATCATGTCTAAATCGTAAACCATAGTGTATTCTTGAAATTATTAATATCAAAATTTTGCGTAGGCGAATTTAATAATTTTGTACGAAATAGCTATTTAAAATGAATTGGAAATTTGGAGATTGAAACAATAATTATCAAAAAAAGACAAATTTCATTGATAATTTTCTTTATATACTTGGTTAATCAGAAAAAAACTGTACTTTTGCAACCTTAAATTTTTTATTAACATTAACATTTCAAGTATGAATTCTTACGAAACTGTTTTCATTTTAACTCCCGTTTTGTCTGATGATCAGGCAAAGGAAGCAGTGCAGAAATTCGAAGGCGAAATTACGTCATTGGGTGGAAAGGTCAAGCACTCTGAGAGCTGGGGATTGCGCAAATTAGCGTACCCAATCCAAAAAAAATCAACAGGATTTTATTTCCTAGTTGAATTCGACGCTGAAGGAAGCGTTGTTGCAGGTTTAGAATTAGCAATGAAGCGTGATGAGCGTTTGATGCGTTTTTTAACTGTACGAATGGAAAAAGACCATTTAGCATGGGCTGAAAAGCGCAGAGCGAGAATGGGAGAAAAGAAAACTGCTGCACCAGCAGAGGCTTAATCATTAACATTTAAAAACGTAAAATCATGGCACAAAACGATATTCGCTATTTGACTCCGATTAACATCGAAATCAGAAAAGATAAATATTGCCGTTTTTCAAAAAGCGGAATAAGATTCATCGACTATAAGGATCCTAATTTCTTATTGAAATTGATCAACGAGCAAGGAAAAATATTGCCTCGTCGTATCACAGGAACTACTGCAAAATACCAAAAGAAAGTAAACAAAGCGATAAAACGTGCTCGTCACATCGCTGTGCTTCCTTACGTAGCAGATATGTTGAAATAAGACGATTGTTAAACAGGATAAAATATTAAATCATGGAAGTAATTCTAAAGAAAAACGTTGACAAACTTGGATACGCGAATGAAGTAGTTACGGTAAAGAATGGTTATGGTCGTAACTTCCTTATTCCTCAAGGATACGGAATATTAGCTACTGCATCTGCTAAAAAAGCGCATACAGAAGTTATGAAACAAAAAGCTCACAAAGAGACTAAGTTATTGGCTGAAGCGCAAGAAATTGCTGCTAAACTAGAAGTTCTTACTGTTACAATTGCTACAAAAGCAGGTGAAAACGGAAAGATTTTTGGATCTGTTAATACAGTTCAATTGTCTGAAGCATTGAAAAAAGCTGGTTTCGACATCGATCGTAAATCGCTTAAAATTAAAGATGAGCCAATTAAAGAAGTTGGTACATTCGAAGCTGAAGCTAATCTTCATAAAGGAGTTAAGCCAGTATTCAAATTTGAAGTTGTTGGAGAATAATCCAATTCAAATTTAAAAAAAAACCGATTCAGATTCTGAGTCGGTTTTTTTTGTACTTAAAATGGAGATATTTCCAACTATTTTTTAGAAGGAATATGCATCTTTGCACCATGCGCATTGTTTACTTATTTCAGATTGTCGTTTTTTTATTCATAATTGCTAGTTGCAATCAGAATCAAAAACAAAAGGGTACGCCTAAAAAGAATGAAATCCAATTTGCAAAACACTTTCAAATAGAGAAGTCGGACAGTATACTTTTATTACACATTCTTGATCCAGAAAAAAATACAATCGAAAAAAAATATGCTTTAACGAGAAAATTGGAAACGACAATTCCAAAAGGATATTCACGCATCATGATTCCGATTAAATCTATCACAACTTTATCTAGCACACAAATCGGAATGCTTTCTGTATTGAACCAAGAACAAAAAATCAATGGAATTTCTGACAAAAACTATGTTTGGAATTCAAAAGTTCTTAAGGGAGTTAAAGCTGGAAAAATCGTTGAAGTTGGAAATGAAGGAATGATTTCCCTTGAAAAATTGATTAAAATCAGACCATCAATTGTCATGTACAGTGGTTTCGGGAAAGAATTCCCTCATCAAAAGCAGCTAGAACAAATTGGAATTCAATTTGTCGTAAATTACGATTGGAAAGAAATGAATCCACTTGGTAAAGCAGAATGGATCAAGGTTTTGGGAGCTTTGACTGATCAATTAGAGGAATCAGAAAACTATTTCAATCAATTGGTGGGAGATTATAATTCATTGAAGAATCTTGCGCAAAAATCGAATGTTTCTCCAACGGTGTTTAGTGGTAACATTACTGGAGATATTTGGTACACGCCAGCCGGAGAGAGTTTCACAGCGAAACTTTTTAAAGATGCGAATCTTGATTATGTTTATAAAAAAACCAAAGGCACAGGAAGTTTGGCGCTAAGTTTCGAGAAAATTCTTTCAGAAAATACGAAAACACCTTATTGGATCAATCCAGAACATCCAAGTATCGGAGAAATTCTCAAATTAAATCCAAAAATGATTTTTTTCGATGCTGTAAAAAGCAAGAACGTGTTTTGTTATTCAAAAAACATGAATTACTACTGGGAAATGAGCGCAATTCAACCTCATCATGTGCTTTTTGATATCATTCAGTTGCTACATCCTGATGTGAAGCTTCAAAAAAAGCTTTATTTTTATCAAAACATTTGTCAATGATTACCAAGAAACGGAACCTATTTCTCTATTTCGTGCTCTTTTTGATATTGATTCTTTCAATTGTCGGGCATCTGTTTTCAGGACAAATTGACATTTCATTTTCTGATTATTGGGATTCCATTTTTCACTTTGACTCAGAAAATACAAATCAATTGATTGCTCGAGAATTTCGAATCCCACGTCTATCAATGGCAATCATCGCGGGTGCTGGACTTTCCATTTCTGGAATGTTGATGCAAACGCTGTTTAACAATCCTTTAGCTGGACCTTATGTTCTCGGGATTAATTCAGGCTCAAGTCTTTTTGTTGCGTTCACAATGATGACAGGACTTTCCTTTTTTCAAAGTGATTTTGGAATCATTACAAGTGCTTTAATTGGCGCTTTAGTATTTGGTTTTATCATTTTAGGCTTTTCGTTATTTGTAAAATCGCATATTTCATTGTTGTTAATTGGTTTGATGCTTGGAAGTTTTACAGGAGCACTCATTTCCGTTTTACAAACCTTTAGCAGTGCGCAAGAATTAAAATCTTTTACAATCTGGACGATGGGTTCCTTGCAACACGTTCAATTGAATCAACTTCCGATTATTTCAATCATTTTTATCCTTGGAATTGGCTTGAGTTTATTTTTAATTAAACCGCTAAATGTTCTGGTATTAGGCGAGAAATCGAGTGAAATTTTAGGGATTCATATCAAAACCATACGAATTGCGACTATTAGTATCACAGCTATATTTGCCGGAATTATTACCGCTTTTTGTGGACCAATTGCATTTGTTGGATTAGCAGTTCCAAATATTGTACGGACTGTTTTTAAAACACAATCCCATGGTAAGTTAATCATTGGAAACTTATTAATTGGTGCTGCATTTTTGGTGATTTCAGATACAATTATTCAATTTTTGGAACAATGGATCCAGTTACCAATTAACGCGTTCACTTCAATTATTGGAGCGCCATTGCTCATTCTCATCGTTTTAAAAAGATTAAAATGATCGTATTCAACAACTGTGAAATAGGTTATAAATCAGTATTAGTTCGAATTCCCGAATTGAACTTAATAGCTGGGAATATTTATGCTTTAATTGGTGCGAACGGTTCTGGGAAATCAACATTATTGAATACTATAATCAATAAAAAGTCACTTTTAGGTGGGGAATTATTCATTAATTCTAAAAACCATACGACCTTTTCTGCGAAAGATCTCGCTCAAAAAATTGCTTATGTCGAATCAAAGTTTGACGGAGTTGAATATTTAACTATTGAAGAATACATTAGTTTGGGAAGAACTCCCTACACAGATGCTTTCGGTCGTATAGCAGAAAAGGACAACCAAGCCATTTTAAAAGCGATGGAAATTTTAAATCTACATTCATTCAAAGCAAAATTCACTTTAAATTTAAGTGATGGAGAAAGACAACTCGTCGCAATAGCGAGAGCTTTGGCTCAAACAACACCAATTATCATTTTAGATGAGCCAACTGCATTTCTCGATTATGGGAATAGAATTAAATTGATTCAACTACTTTCTAAAATAGCACTTGACGAACAAAAATGCATTGTTTTTTCATCACACGACATAGATTTGTGTTTGGATTCATCGATCCAAATGCTCATTGTCAATCAACAAAATAAAACGTTGGAGTTATGCCCTTCTGCTATTTCTAAAAAAGAGGTTTTAGCAATTGGTTTTGGAATTAAATGAGTTGATCCTAATTCTTAATTATTCGATATTTAATTCCTTCTATTGATAAAAAATAGATTCCATTATTTAAATTACTCATGTCTATTTTATCTGATGTATCGGTTGTCGAAATCACTTTTCTAAAAACATCGAAAATTTCAACATGCACCATTCCAGATTTATTTGACTTGATTGATACAATTCCATTCGTAGGATTAGGTGAAATGGAATAATTTGCCGTAAATTCTTCCAGTCCAACAATTGTATAAACATAAATTGTGCTCAAACGAATGCATCCATCTGCATACGTAACTTCAACAGTATAATTACCAGTTAAAGTTGGTAAAATCGATATACTGTTAGAATTACTTATAGGATTACCTTCATAATACCATTGATAACTTATCCCACTAACAGAAGAATTTAGATTTCCAGTGTTTTCTGTAATAACTGGTAATACGTTCTCTGTGCACGTTGTTTGCCCAATAATCCCAGCCATAGATTGAATATCAGTCATGAACTGATCTTTTGCTGCACAATTATCTCTCAAGTAATAATCCAACCAATTATCTAATAAGGCATAGGTAGTTTGCTGCTGCTGTGAACGCGTTATTGTTACTCCACTAATGGTTGCTGTTTCACCGAAATCACAGAAAAAATCTGTTTGCGCAAAATAACAATGACCACCACCTAAAATATTCACGAACGCTTTACATGACGATGCTAATCCATTGTACATCGGAATATGGTGGTCAATTGGCGGTGTAACGCCGTCTCCACTGCCAGAAAAAATCAAGGATGGTTTGGTTACTGAAGCAGCCGATGCAATTGAGGAAACGCCATTAGTACTCGATTCAGCAGGTGCTAAACCAATTAATGTTTTGAAATTTACATTCCCATTTGAGGACAACGAATCAGCGGCTAAAAAAGCTGATCCTCCTCCCATTGAATGGCCCATTAAAGCCGTTTCAGGAGCAACCGCATTGAATAAAACTGAAGAGCCTAACTGCCCTTCATCCTGAATTTTTGTTACTAAATATTGTAAGTCCCATCCAAAATTTTGATGGTCCACAGCTAAAGCTGATTCAGTTTTCGGAAATACCAAAATATAACCGAGAGATGTATAATGCTCCCAAATATTTTGATAGGAGCTCCACGCCATTACAAAACCATGCCCGAAAACGATTACTGGAAATTGTCCAGCTGCAGCGGTTGTATTATTTCCAGCAGTTAATGCAGGATAATATATTTCAGTTGCAATTGATCGGTTAGAACGACTAGCATCGATATACGTTATCGTGGTATGTCCAATTTGATACTGAGCGTTTAATTGCAAAAAACAATTAGATATCAGGAGTAAGAAAAGGTATTTCATCATTTTAAATGCTATTTTTTAGTCTTTTTTATTCAGAAATTGTTCATTCCAAATAAATACAGGAACTAAAAATAAAAAAAGAAATTGAAACCTATTCATTTAGAATAATTTTACCCCGCCCAACCTTCTCGATCCAAACTTCTGAATTGTATTGCTTCAGCAAGGTGATTTGATTCGATACTCTCTGAATTTTCAATATCTGCAATTGTACGTGCAACTTTCAAGATGCGATCGTATGCTCGAGCAGACAGACCCATTCTGTCCATTGCTGTTTTCAAAATGGTTCTTCCCGTTTCATCAATTTTACAAAAACTATCTAAATCATTTTGTGTCATTTGAGCATTACAATGCATTCCTGTTCTTTCATTGAATCTTCTTTGTTGAATTTTACGGGTCGCTTCCACCCTTTTACGAATTTCTTTACTTCCTTCTATCGGAACATCGGTTGTCAGTTCATCAAATGAAACTGGGGTTACTTCAACATGTAAATCAATTCTATCTAAAAGAGGTCCAGAGATTTTATTCAAATAACGTTGAACAATTCCGGGTCCGCAGACGCATTGTTTGTCTGGATGATTATAATATCCACACGGACAAGGATTCATTGCCGCTACAAGCATAAAACCAGCAGGATAATCGACTGAGAATTTTGCTCTTGAGATTGTCACACATCGATCTTCGAGTGGTTGTCGCATAACTTCAAGAACCGTTCGTTTATATTCTGGTAATTCATCTAAGAACAAAACGCCATTATGGGCAAGTGAAATTTCACCAGGTTGCGGATATCCGCCCCCGCCGACTAAAGCAACGTCCGATATTGTATGGTGGGGCTTTCGAAAAGGTCGTTGAGTAATTAATCCTTTTTCTCCTTTGATTTTACCTGCAACGCTGTGAATTTTTGTCGTTTCCAATGCTTCTTCCAAGCTCATTGGAGGCAAAATTGTTGAAAGTCGTTTTGCAAGCATCGATTTTCCTGCTCCTGGAGGACCAATCAAAATAACATTGTGTCCACCAGCTGCAGCAATTTCAAAAGCACGTTTGATGTTCATTTGGCCTTTAACGTCCTTGAAATCAACTTCAAGCTCTTCGACCATTCGTTCAAATTCGGCCACAATGTTGACAACTGAAGGTTTAATTGTTTCATCTCCGTTTAGAAACTTGACAACTTCCATTAAGTTATTTACACCCAAAACATCTAAGCCTGCAACAACGGCAGCTTCGTTAGCATTTTCCATAGGAACAATAATTCCTTTGTATCCCTCTTTTTTAGCTTGTAAAGCGATTGGCAAAATGCCTCTCAACGGATTGAGATTTCCGTCTAAAGATAGTTCACCAATTAATATATACTCGCCCAATTTATCAATTACGACTTGATCACTTACAGCCAAAATGCCAATTGCAATAGGCAAATCAAATACAGAACCCTCTTTTCGAATATCAGCTGGGGCCATGTTTACGGTAATTTCTTTCCCTGGAAATTTAAGATCGTTGTTTTTAAATGCTGCTTTTATTCTTTGTTGACTTTCTTTTACTGCACTATCGGGTAAACCGACGAGAAAAAAATTTACACCAATTCCAAGATTGACTTCAATTGTAATCGTTGTTGCATCTATTCCGAAAACGGTGCTACTGTAGGTTTTTACTAACATAAATGGTTGTATTCTGGGTTAACATTTATATTAAGATAGTGAAATAGTTGAGTTGTTTGCAAGTATTTTCAGGAAAACTTTACCCCTATAAAACTGATAGTTTAAAGTTTATAACTGATAGGTTTAGTTGAAAAATTCAGCAAACAAAAAAACCGATGTCTTGTGAACATCGGTTTTAATATTTTTGTCAAAACGTTGAAAATTAACGCTTGTGCATTGGCTCTGAAGATACAGTTAGACTTTTTCTTCCTTTACGACGACGTGCCGCTAAAACTCTACGACCGTTTTTAGTTGCCATACGACTTCTAAAACCGTGCTTGTTTCTTCTCTTTCTAACTGATGGTTGAAACGTTCTTTTCATGATATATTACTTAATTCTGTTGTCAAAAATTCGGATTGCAAAGATAGCGTAATTTTCAAAAAAACAAACTCTTTCAAATAAAAAAACTAAAAAAGAATAAAAACCCGTTTTTGAGGGTTATTTTTGTAGGATAAAAATTACAGTATATAATGCTTAGACCAAACAAAGATAAATCAAAAAAAGTCAAACTTACCAAAGAAAGCATTCAAAAAGCAAAAGGCATTTTCACTTACTTGAAACCCTATCGTGGGGCGTATTTAATTGGATGGTTTTTCTTGATTTTATCAACATCTGCTGGATTACTTTTTCCTTTTTTAATGGGTCAATTATTAGGAGGTGGTTCAACAACTACAACACCAACTTCAGCTGCCGAATCAGTTCAATTAATCAACTTAAAAAACATCAATACAGTTGCGATTGTACTTTTTATACTTTTCGGGGCACAATCTGTATTTTCTTATTTTAGAGTTGTAATATTTACAAATGTCACTGAAAATGCCTTGCGTGACATCAGAAAATCAGCATTTGACAAGTTGATTTTTATGCCAATGGATTTTTTCAATCAGAATAAAGTAGGTGAATTAACAAGTCGAATATCGTCTGATATCACACAACTTCAAGACACCTTAAAAACTACTGTAGCAGAATTTTTTCGGCAAGTGGTGATTATCGCTGGTGGAATAGTATTTCTGCTGTTCTTATCATGGAAATTAGCCTTAATCATGTTGGCGACCGTTCCAATCATGGCCATTATCGCAGTATTCTTTGGACGTTTTATTCGAAAATTATCCAAAAAAGCACAAGATCAAGCAGCTGAATCCAACTCAATTATTGAAGAATCATTAATGGGAATCGCTAATGTAAAATCATTTACCAATGAAAATTTCATCCTTGGAAAATACGGAAAGGCAATTGAAGAAATTCGTGCATTAAACATAAAAAGTGGTGTTTGGAGAGGATTGTTCATCTCATTTATTATCTTTTGTTTGTTTGGCGCAATCGTGTTTATCGTTTGGCAAGGATTATTGATGACACAAGGACCAAATCCTGAATTATCTTCTCAATCTTTCTTTTCTTTTGTCATGTACACCATCATGATGGGCGCTTCTATTGGTTCTATTCCCGAACTTTACGCAAGTATTCAAAAATCGATCGGAGCAACGGAGAATTTAATGGACATCATCAATAATCAAAGTGAAAAGCAACTCTTAAAAGGAATGTTAAAACCTGCGATTTCGGGAACTGTTGAATTTCAAAAAGCTGGTTTTTCTTATCCTCAAAGAAGTGACATTTCAGTTCTTAATGGAATTTCCTTTGCCGCTAAATCAAATGAAACAATCGCACTTGTTGGATCATCCGGATCTGGTAAATCAACCATTTCTTCACTTTTAATGAATTATTACACACTTAATTCTGGGAAAATTCTTTTTGATGGTATAGAGATTCAAGAAATTGATGTCGAATTTTTGAGAAGTCAAATGGCAATTGTTCCACAAGAAGTAATTTTATTTGCAGGGACAATTAGAGAAAATATCAGTTTTGGAAAGACAGAAGCAACAGAAGCTGAAATAATTGAGGCTGCTCAAAAAGCGAATGCCTTGGAATTCATCAATTCATTTCCAGAAGGATTAGAAACACAAGTTGGAGATCGTGGAATTCAATTGTCTGGAGGTCAAAAACAGCGTATTGCAATTGCAAGAGCAATCATTAAAAACCCAACAATTCTAATATTGGACGAAGCAACATCAGCACTGGATTCAGAATCTGAAAGACTAGTTCAAGATGCTTTAGATAAATTAATGGTGGGTAGAACTTCGTTTGTGATTGCGCACCGCTTATCTACAATTAAAAACGCTGACAAAATATTAGTTATTCAGAATGGAAATATCATTGAAACTGGAACACACGATGAATTGATAAAGTACAAAGGCGTTTATACTAATTTGGTGGAATTGCAGGGAATTGAATTGAGTTGATTCCCTTTAGAGGAAATAGTAAGAAATCAAAAAAAGGTAGAAGGACCCTTCGACTAACTCAGGGACAGAAAAGGAAATGATTAAACGGGAAAGAAGGAAAAAGTAATTTGACTCCATGGGAATCACACTTGATAATCTGCACTAACGCTTGATTTTATCAAAGCTATGCTTTTCTTACTTTTTACTTCTGTTATCACCCAGCGTAATCTTTAAAAATCTTATTCAACCATTTCAGCATAGCGAACATCAATAAGGCAGCTGCTCCAAGCAATATAAAGTTGACATAGAAAAAGTTCTGTTTATTTTCGTAACCATCCCACAAACTGCTTAATACACCAG
>Ga0209190_1003356_pt1 | contig 10630 bp, 7 predicted proteins | sample M_140205_XF_Meta_FD_187315 | JGI IMG/M metagenome (GOLD analysis project Ga0209190, IMG submission 187315) | Freshwater microbial communities from Lake Montjoie, Canada to study carbon cycling - M_140205_XF_MetaG (SPAdes) (version 2) | ecosystem: Environmental > Aquatic > Freshwater > Lake... | reverse complement strand
ATCGTCGTAGGCAAATTCCTCATGGTGCTGACGGCGTCCCTGACCACCGTGCTGCTGTCGATTGTTTCCATGGGGGTGAGCGCCGCGCTCGGGGTGATGTATTTCGGCGGCAAGGCCACGTCGCAGAGCGCCACATCGGCCCTGGTCGGCCAGGCGGCGGAAGGCGGTAGCATCCCGCTCATCGACCCGGTGGGCTTGATCGGGGTCGCGGCCCTGGTCCTGCCGGTCGCGGTGTTCTTTGCGGCCCTGTTGCTCGCAATTTCCCTTTTCGCGAAGAGCTACAAAGAGGCGCAGAGCTACATTTCACCCCTCATCATCGTGGTCATCATGCCGGCCGTGATCGGCCTGCTGCCCGGGGTAGAGCTGAACGCGAAGCTGGCCCTGGTGCCGATCCTCAATCTCTCGCTGGTATGCAAAGAGATGCTCTCGGGCGTGTGGCACTGGGACTATATCGCTTTGATCTTCGGCTCCTCGTGCGTTTATGCGGCCATCGCTCTCGGCTTTGCGGTCAAGATGTTCAATCGCGAAGACGTCATGTTCCGCGCTTAGCCGCCGCGCTCGGGCGGGACTATTCTTTTTCTAACTCGGTCAAACGGCTGGCAGCGGATTCCCACGCCGTGGTTGCCGCTTGGAGTTGGTCGACGAGCACGCTGAGTTCGCGATTTAAATGCTGAGCCTTGCCCGGTGAGTTATATGTTTCGGGGGCCTCAAGTTCAGCGGTTAATTCATTTTGCTTGGTCTCGAGTTGGGAAACTTTTTCTTCCAGGTGGCCCACTTCCGTGCGGAGTTTTTTTATATCAGCTGGGTTAGCCTTCTTCGGGGCAGCTGGTTTTGGGGCTGCCTCGCTGGCCTGTTTCGGGCGCGCATCAGTGAAGCCGGCGGTGAGGGCGGCGCGGGCGTTGCTGGCTTTGGATTTCTCCAAGTAATAATCGTAGTTACCAGAATAAGGAGTGAGCCGGCCGCTGTGCACGTGGAGCACGGTTTGCGCTAGTTGGCGGATAAAATAGACGTCGTGGCTGATGAAAATAAACGTGCCCTCGTAATTTTTGAGCGCGTTGACCAAGGAGTCGATCGATGGAATGTCGAGGTGGGTCGTCGGTTCGTCCATCAGGAGGAGGTTGGGCGGATTGACGAGCAGGCGGGCGAGGGCGAGGCGGGATTTTTCTCCGCCGGAGAGGACCGAAACTTTTTTATGCACGTCATCCTTGCGGAAGAGAAAGCCGCCGAGCACAGCCCGGGCCTGTTGCTCGGTGAGTTGGTTCTCGTTGGTGCGGAGCTCCATCACGTTTTCAAATACGGTGAGGTCCAGCTTAAGATTGTCGGCGCGGTTTTGCGCGAAATAACCCGGCACCACGTTGCTCCCGAGGTTAATTTCGCCGCCCTGGATCGGGATGACGCTAGCGAGAATCTTTAAAAGCGTGGACTTACCGGCACCGTTCGGGCCGACGAGAACAATTTTTTGCGCCCGCTCGGCCTCAAAATTTAAATCGGTGTAGACCACATGATCGCCATAGGCCTGGCGGACTTTTTTTAAGTTAACCACTTTGAGCCCCGAGCGCGGGGGCTGCGGGAAGCGGAAATTAATTTTCTTCAGATCTTCCCACGGCTCTTCCACGGCGACGTCCTTGAGCCGCTCAATCTGCTTCTCCTTGGACTTGGCGCGGGAGGCCATGGAGGCCTTAGCGCCAAAGCGATCAACGAATTTCTGGAGATGAGCAATTTCGCGCTGCTGGTTCTTGAATTGGGCCGCTTGCTGCTCTTTGCGGGCATCTTTCTCGTTGAGGTAATCGTCGTAATTCCCGGTGTATTTATTGAGGGTGCCGCTCCGTAGTTCGAGGATGCCGTTGCACAGGGAATTTAAAAATTCGCGATCGTGGGAAATGAGCACCAGGCCGCCGGGGTAGCGCGTCAGGTAATCCTGAAACCAAAGCAGCGCTTCGAGATCGAGATGGTTCGTGGGCTCATCGAGCAACAGGAGCGCCGGCTCACTGACCAGCAAACGGGCGAGATGAGCGCGCATGACCCAGCCGCCGGAGAAGGACTTGGCCTGTTTGTCGTGATCGCTCTCGCGGAATCCCAGACCAGCGAGAATTTTTTTGGCGCGGGGCTCGAGCGTCCAATCGATGTCGTAATCATCGTCGTTTTCCGGGACGAGTTTCTTGCCGCTGGTGGCGATGGCTAAAATCGTTTCGTCACGGACGGGCGCGCTTTCTTGCGGTAAGTAGCCGAAATCGGCGCCGCGCTCCCATTCAATCGTTCCTTCGTCGGGGGTTTCCTCGCCCAAGATCAGGTTGAAGAGGGTGGATTTGCCCGCGCCATTGGGCCCCACCAGGCCGAAGCGATCCGTGCGCGCAACGAAAAGCGATACGTCCGAGAAGAGTTCTCGGGTACCGTAGGACTTGGCGACATCGGCTATGGTCAGCATGGAAAACCCGCGAGTGAGCCGTGTCCCTCAACCGCGGTCAATCGCACACTTGCAACTTCGCGGAACCAACTGACGGGCAGTGGTCTCCACCGGATAAGGGTCAGGCGACCGATGTTTAACCGAATCGCGGGCCGGTGAAGACAATGGCCCCTGCTTTTATTGACTCCTGGCTGATTCCGCTCCGATTACCGGCGGCCGTAGGCCCACCAGAGGATCAGCGCCGCGATCGGATGCAGGCAGGCTCCGATCGCGAAGATCGCGCCGTAGCCGACACTGCTGACGATGGGGCCGACGAAGGCGTTGCACAGCATGCCGGTGCCCGCCCCGAAGGCGCTCATCAGCGCCACGGCCGTACCGATCATTTTTTGCGGCACGAGATCGGCCATGAGGATATTGGTGAAATTCAGCCACGTCACCGCCATCACCCGCACCAGACAGAGTAGCACAATCGCCAGCGCGGGTTGCCGTACATAATTCAGGGCGAAAACCAGCGGGGCCAGAATCACGAGGCTCTGCAAAATAACCCGTCGGCTGCGCGCCGGAGCCCAACCGAAGCGAGTCACCAGCCAGTCGCTGGTCGTTCCCAAGACCAACAGTACCGTGGTCGCAACCGCAGTCGGAATCCAGCCCACGCGGCCCAGGTCACCCAGTGACATGCCAAGTTTTTCCTGCAAGAACCCCGGCTCCCAGTAGATCAGGAAAAACCAGAGGGGATCACTGATCAGGCGCGCCACAATCACACCCCAGATTTCACGGCGGCGCAGCACGTCGCGATACGAGAAGGAAGGGGCCGCCGCCGCGGGGCTCGTTCGGCTGGCGGGGGGTCGCTTGTCGGTCCACCACCACGCGAGCGCGATGAAAATACCGCCGAGTCCCGGTCCGAAAAAGGCCGCATGCCAGTTCCAGCGCGTCGTGAACCAGACCGCCAAGGGGGTGGCCATCACCTGTCCGACGACGTAGAGCGGCTCCTTGATGGTCGAAGCCAGCCCCCGGCGGTGTGCCGGCACCCATTGGAAAATGGCGACCATGATCGCCGGCATAACCCCGGCCTCTGCGACACCGAGAAGCGCGCGGCACGCGCCCATTTCACTCAGATTCCGTGCCAAGCCAGAAAATACGGTCGCGGCCGACATGGCGCCGATGAAGAGCGGCATCATCAGGCGCGTGCCCCAGCGATCGATCAGCCGGCCGGTGAAAAAATAGCAGGCCGTGTAAAAGATCATGAACGTCGTCACCAGCCAGCCGTAATCGGTGTCGGTCCAACCCTGGTCGGTCTTCAGAGTGGTCTTGAGGACGGACAACGTCTGCCGATCCATGTAGAATAGCATTCCAGCAAAGCCGCAGAGCACGACGACGGCCCACCCGCGCTTACTGATCCGGGAAACCTCGGGGTCACCGGTCATCGCCGGCTGAGGGTTGGATAAGGACATGGGGAGGGGGCAGGGGAAAGAGGCAGATTTACCGGGGCACGGCAAGTGGCGGCCGTCGTCCGGCCTATTCATTCGGGCGTGTCCCTGAGCCAATCCGGGAGCGGACGCTCTGGACAATCCGCGGGCCGCGCTCATCGTTGACCCATGTTGAGTCCCATCACCCTGCAGGATGTCGCGGACCGCGCCGGGGTCCATCGCACCACGGTCTCCCTGGCGCTGCGGGATCATCCGCGCATTCCGATCGCCACGCGGGAGCGCATCCGCGCTTTGGCCGAAAAACTCGGCTACCGGGCGAATCCGCTCGTCACGGCGCTGATGAAGTCGCGCCGGACGGGCAGCGCCGTGAAGCACACCGTGCTGGCTTATGTGACCAACCACTCGACCCGCTTTGGCTGGCGCCCCCCGGAACTGGACCAGCCGGATTTTTTTCCCGGCGCCGTCGCGCGGGCGAAGGACTTCGGCTACAAGCTGGAGCATTTCTGGATGGCGGAACCCGGGATGACGCCCGCCCGGTTTCGCGACATCCTGCGGGCGCGGGGGATTCACGGGATTTTGGTGGGCCGGTTGCCGGCTGACTTGCACCGGCTCGAATTCGCGTGGGAGCATTTTTCCTGTGTCGCCCTCGGGTCGACCCTGGAAACGCCGCGACTGCACTTTGTGGCTCAGGGTATGTTCTTCACGGCGCGGCATTCCATGCAGCAATGCATCGAGCGCGGCTACCGACGCATCGGGCTCGTCTTTTCGACGCCCAAGGATTATCCGCGTGCGGTCGACCGCTGGGTGGGTGGCTATTTCTGCCAGCAGCATCTTCTGGCCAAGGCGGACCGCATCCCGATCTATGAAACAGGTCCGGAAAATCGCGGGGCGTTTCTGGCGTGGTTCAAAAAATGGCAGCCCGATGCGCTGCTCGTGAGTCGCGCAGCCCCGGTTATCGCCTGGCTCCAAGGCGCCGGTTACGCGGTGCCGGGCGATGTCGGGGTCGTAGATCTCCGCAACGAGCGACCGGAATTGGGACACTCCGGGATCTTTGACGATATGGCCAAAGTCGGCGCGCTGGGAGTCGATATGTTGCTGGGTCTCATGCACCGCAATGAGCGAGGCGTCTCACCCGACCCCCACGAAGTGCTGCTGCCGGGCGTCTGGCTGGAGGGGACGACGCTGCCCGCGCTCCGCTGAATTTCCGCCTTTCCTTCGTTCAACAATGAGAGCAGCCGTGGCTTTGCGAAGGATTCGCCGGACTCATTCATGAAACCCTATGGCTAGCGCAAACCCCGGCGCCAACGACTCGCTCCCTGCTTATCACTTTCCGGACGGCTTTGTCTGGGGGGTGGCCGCGGCCGCGCCGCAGATCGAAGGTGCCGCCGCCAAAGACGGCAAAGGCGAATCCATCTGGGACCGCTTTGCGCTGACGCCGGGCAAAGTCCTCAACGGCCACACGCCGGCGGTCGCCTGCGACCATTACCACCGGTTCCGCGAAGATTTTGCCCTCATGCGCGAACTCGGGATTAAGCATTACCGGCTCTCACTCGCGTGGCCGCGAATTTTTCCATCCGGCGACGGGACGCTCAACCAGGTCGGCCTGGATTTCTACCGGCGCGTGCTCGGGTCAATGGAGGAGAATGGCATCACTCCGTGGGTAACCCTGTTTCACTGGGATTTGCCGCAGGCGCTCGAGGATCGGGGCGGCTGGCGAACCCGCGCCGTGGTCGACGCTTTCGCGCGCTATGCCGATACCGTGGTGCGCGCCTTCCCCTCGGTGAAAAACTGGATCACGCTCAATGAAATCTCGTGCTTTACCGAAAAAGCCTACGGCGGCGGGAACAAGGCGCCTGCGGTCAACGAGGGCGCGGCCGTCGTCAACCAGACTTATCACCACGCCCTGCTTTGCCACGGGCAGGGCGTGCGGGCGGTGCGCGAACATGGGGCGACCGGCGCGCGGGTTGGCCTGACGGACAACCCCATCGTGCCCATTCCCGTCACGGAGACGCCCGCGGACATCGCGGCCGCGCAAGCCATCTTTCGCGAGGAGAACATCCGTGTGCTCGACCCGCTTTATCGCGGTGGTTACGCCGAGCGTTATCTCCAGGCCGCCGGGGCGGCGCGGCCGCAGGTCGCGCCGGATGACTTTGCTCTCATCGGCCAGCCGACCGATTTTCTCGGTCTGAACATCTACGCCGGCGTCTTTGTGCGCGCGGGGGCGGACGGTCGGCCCGAAAAACTGGCCTTTCCCTCCCACTTCCCTCGGGCCGACAGCCCTTGGCTGCAACTCAGCCCGCAGGCGCTGTATTGGGGACCCCGGCATGTCGCTGATCTTTTCGGGGTGCAGTCGATCTACATCACCGAAAACGGCTGCGGCTATGATGAGGAGCCCGTGGTCAACGGCCAGTGCCTCGACCTGCACCGGCGCGATTTTCTGCGCAACTATCTCGGCGAGCTGCAACGGGCGATCCGCGACGGGGTGCCCGTTGACGGGTACATGCTCTGGTCGTTCTTCGACAATTTCGAATGGCAGGACGGTTACCAGCGACGGTTCGGCATCTGCCATGTGGATTTCGCGACCCAGCGCCGCACGCCGAAGCTCAGCGCCCACTGGTACGCCACCGTGATGCGCGAGAACCGAATTGTCTAACCGGCGCGGCGATCAATCGTTCTCTGACTCCAATCTAACTCCAACCCATCATCCTATGATCAAGTTAAACCTATGTGCCCTGACCTGCCTGGTGCTCGTCCCCGCTGGTGCCTTCTGCGCGGAACCGTCCGGCTCCGCCTTGTCGCCGCCCCTGATGGTCAGTGCGACGCGCTCACCGGACAAGCCATGGAGTGAGTATGCCACTCGCGTGATCGCGACGCTGCCCGATTTTGCGATCAAATCGGATGGCGCCCTTTCAACCTACGGCGGCCTCAAGTCGGTGACGCGCAAGGCCACCGGTTTCTTTCGAGCCGAGAAGACGGGCACCCGTTGGTGGCTCGTCGACCCGGAGGGTCATCCGTTCATCAACGTCGGGGTGGTGAATGTTGATGTTCCCGCCGGGTCCATCGCGGCCAACCGCGCGTTGCGCGACCAGTTTGGCCCCCGTCCCGCCTGGGCCGAAGCGGCCATAACCCAGCTGCGCGCCCATGGGTTCAACGGTTCCGGAGCCTGGTCCGACGACGGCACGTTGCGCGCGTCGTCGCACCCGCTGGTTTACACCCGCATCTGGGATTTCATGAGCGCCTATGGAAAAAAACGCGGCGGCACCTACCAGGAGCCCGGTCATATCGGTTACCCCCAGGGCTGCATCTTTGCCTTTGATCCGGAGTTTCCGGCGTTTTGCGACGAGTATGCAGCCAAGAACCTCGCCGCGCTGAAAGATGACCCGTGGTTGCTGGGACATTTCTCGGACAACGAACTGCCGTTCTACCACAAGACCCTGGATAATTTTCTCAGTCTGCCGAAGGCCGATCCGGGCCAGAAAGCCGCCGCCGACTGGCTCGCCCAGCGCCGTGCCGGCCGGGCGGATCAATCCACCCTGACGGAAGACGAGCGGCATGACTTTCTCGGCTTTCTGGCCGAGCGTTACCTCTCGATCACGAGCGCGGCGATCCGGAAGTACGATCCCAACCACCTCTGTCTCGGGCCGCGCTTCAATTCCTACGAGCTCGACGTCGCGCCGGTTTTCGCCGCGGCCGGCCGTCATCTCGACGTGATCGCGATCAATTATTACCGTGCCTGGACACCCGATCCCGCCCGAATGAAACGCTGGACCGAATGGTCGGGCAAACCCTTCCTGATCACCGAGTGGTATGCGAAAGGCATGGACTCCGGCTACTCCAACCTGAGCGGCGCCGGCTGGACCGTAAAGACCCAGAGGGACCGCGGCCTGTTCTATCAGAATTTTGCGCTCGGCCTGCTCGAGTCGGGTGACTGCGTCGGCTGGCACTGGTTCAAATACATGGATAACGATCCGTCGGACCTAAGCACCGACCCTTCCAATCGCAACTCGAACAAGGGGATCGTCACGATTCGCTTCGCCCCCTATGCGCCGCTGCTCGAGGCGATGAAGGAACTCAACTCGCAGGTCTACTCGCTGGCGGAGTATTTCGACGGCCGGAAACGCTGAAGACCGGCGTAATTTCACAAGGCGCTCAACAATGAGTGCAGACGGGCGTTTGCTCGCGGTGACCGCCGGCGCTTCGAATAGCCCGGCCTGACTTCGTCGGGACCGCGCAATCCCATCTGTTCACATCAAACCCCACATCCTCTCAGACTAACCTGGCGGGTGGCTCGAAAACCTTCGGCCGGTATTTTATTTCCCCGCCGGATACCGGGCAACTCCATCCCAATCTCCCCGCCCAAGCCCCGTGCCGCATTCTCTCACCCATGGCCCTTGTCACTAACCCGATCCTGCCCGGTTTTCATCCCGATCCCAGCATCGTGCGGGTGGGCGATTGGTATTACGTTGCCAACTCCACCTTCGAGTGGTGGCCGGGCGTGCGAATCCACCGGTCGCGCGATCTGGCCCGGTGGGAGCCTGCGGGCTATGCCCTCACTCGCCGCTCGCAGCTCGATCTTCGCGGCTGCCCCGACTCCGGGGGGGTTTGGGCGCCCTGCCTGTCCCACGCCGACGGATTATTTTGGCTGATCCACTCGGACACCAAATCGCTCAGAAGCCGGTTCAAGGACGTTAGCAACTACCTCAGCACCGCCGAAAACGTCACCGGTCCGTGGTCGGAGCCGATCCGGCTCAATGCGAGTGGCTTCGATCCCTCTCTTTTTCACGATGCCGACGGACGCAAATGGCTGGTCAATCAGATCTGGGATCCTCGTCCGGGCCGTAACGCCTTTGCGGGGATCGCGCTGCAGGAGTATTCCGTCGCGGCGCGCCGGCTGGTCGGTGCGCCGGTGAATATTTTCCGGGGGAGCTCCTTGGGCCTGACGGAAGGGCCGCATCTCTACCGTCAGGATGGCTGGTATTACCTCGTGACCGCCGAGGGCGGCACCGGGTGGAAGCACGCCATCACCGTCGCGCGCAGCCGCACCCTGACCGGTCCTTACGAGCTGAGTCCGCATCATCCCCTGCTGACGGCGCACGATCCCCGCGCCCCGTTGCAGAAAGCCGGTCATGGTTCCTTCGTACAGAGCCCCGACGGCCGGTGGCATGTGGCCTACCTTTGCAGCCGCCCGGTTGGGTCCGCGCGTCGCTGCCTCCTCGGCCGGGAGACGGCTTTGCAACCGTTGGACTGGCCGGCGGGAGACTGGCCTCGTTTGGCGGGAGCCACTGGGCCGGTCGAGCGTTTCGAACTGCCCGGCGACCAGTCGGTCGGCGACTACTTGCCGGAATTCATTGATGAGTTCCGCGATTCGACGCTGGGGTTTCACTGGAACACGCTGCGCGAGCCGCCGCATCGTGACTGGCTTTCGCTCGCGGAGCGGCCCGGCTGCCTGCGCCTGCGCGGCCGTCACTCGCTCACATCCGCTTTCGATCAAAGCCTGGTTGGCTTCCGGTTGCTACATCAAGACTGCCGGATCGAAGCCCGGCTGGAATTCATCCCTGCAAGTTTCCAACAGACCGCGGGGCTTGCGCTCTACTACAACACCGGGAATTTCTATTACGCTGGGGTCACCCGCAACGATGCGGGCAACCGCGTCCTTCGCATTCTTTCTGCCGTCAACAGCCACCCCTGCGAGGTGCTCGCCGCCCCGCATCCGCTCGCTGAGACGGGCGTCATTCTGCTGCGGGCTGAACTCCGTCAGGGCCTGCTTAGTTTTAGCGTCGCCCGCGAAGGTGCGCCCTTCGAAGTCGTGGCCGCCGGGATTGATGCCACCACTTTGTCGGATGATGCCATCATCGAAGGTGGCAGCTGGGGATTTACCGGCACCTTCGCTGCCCTCTGCGCTCAGGACAGTGGCGATTCCGGTTTGCCCGCCGATTTTACGCGCTTCCATTATCAGTCGATTTTTCAAAAACCCGAAAATGATTTTCCCAAATGAACACGGCAGACGTTGACGCCCTGATCAAGGGTCTGGAGAATCAACTGAGGATGACCACGAAAGCATCCCGGTTGCTCGGCGCGATACAGATCCCCTCCTGCTTTCCCTGTGCGCCGACCTTGCTGCGGCCCGTTTGTTGCTAGTCAAAAGCAATCCACCCGTTGCGCGATGAAAACATCCAGAACGGCCCGCCGCACCCCCGCTCGCCTTCTCCTGACCGCGACCCTTCTCTTTGGGACGATCGCGGCGCGCGCCAGCGAAGCGACCAACCCGCCGCCCGGGTCGAGCGCAACCCCGGCGAAAGAATCGACTCCACGCGAAATCAAGGGGAGCGAGCCCCATGTCTTCAGGGCCCTGGGTGAGGTCGAATTGCGTCTGCACGTCGTCAAACCCGCGGGTTGGGATCAGGCCCAGCACCGCGCCTGTCTCGTGAGCTACTTTGGCGGCGGGTGGAACAGCGGCACCCCGGAGAGTAGCATCGCCTGGGCGCGCTGGGCAGCCGAGCTCGGCCTGGTGGGCGTCGCCCCCGACTACCGTACGCGCAACCGCTTCGCCAGCACTCCGGAGGATTGCATCGCCGATGGTCGGGCCGCCTTTCGCTGGGTCATTCTTCATGCGGCGGAGCTCGGGATTGATCCCCAAAAAATTGTCGCGCTGGGCAGCTCGGCCGGTGGACATGTCGCCGCCTGGACGGCCATTCCCGCGCACGGGCCCGGGCCCGATGATCCACCCCCGCCGTTCCGACCGGCCGCGCTGATCCTCGTCAATCCGGTGACGGATACCAAGGAGGGCGGATATGGAGGC
>Ga0209190_1003354_pt1 | contig 10634 bp, 8 predicted proteins | sample M_140205_XF_Meta_FD_187315 | JGI IMG/M metagenome (GOLD analysis project Ga0209190, IMG submission 187315) | Freshwater microbial communities from Lake Montjoie, Canada to study carbon cycling - M_140205_XF_MetaG (SPAdes) (version 2) | ecosystem: Environmental > Aquatic > Freshwater > Lake... | reverse complement strand
AACTTCCTGCCATTTTTTCATCGACCTTCCAAGAAGTTCTTCCGAATTCCCTTGAACACTATAGGACTGTAAACCGATAGGTCCCGTCCAGCCCGATTTTTGCACGGAATTGAGAAAAGAAGCAACATCATAATTTCCCTGTTCCAGAGAAACGATGGCTGCATCCTTCATTCCGTTAATAGTGATGCAAAAGATATGCTTTTTCCCTGTCTCAAGGATTTTCTTTTCATCCGTCCCATTCTGCCAGCGCCAATGAACCAAATTAAAATGAGTTCCCAAAGTAGGAAGGCTCGCTTTGGATGCAAGCCGCAAGCCATCTTCCACCTTTTCAAGCCAGAAAGAGCGATGCGGGTAAAAAGAAATCAAGGGCCCCGAGTCTTTAGCTTGTTCCACATAAGGCATAGTGTATTGCAATGCGATTTTATCTCCCTCGGGATCGGAGGGTTTGTATTTTTTGCTGCGTAAAGCCAACTCTATTCGTGTGGGTCTGCTCTTTAAGCTGGAGATATAGGCAAGCAAGGCTTTATCGGGTGCATCTTCCATGAAGGGTGCGAGGTAAACCGCCCAGAGTTGCAGTTTATATTGGTCAAGCAACTTAAGCAGTGGTTCTGCTTCTGATGCGTTCCAAGTCCACCCTATGCCTGCAAACCCGAGCTTTGCAAGTAATGCGACTTTCTTTTCCAACGAAGGCACATCAGGGCCTCTTAAGCCGGTATCCATGGCGTAAAATGGATAGGTTGTTGCCACCGGTGCGGCTTTCACCATTGAGCAAATCCCTACAGCTGACAGGTTCGCTAAAAAGACCCTGCGATTAAAATCCCGCACATTCATAGGTTCACCTTTGGTTGTTTGAAAAAACAACAATAAACAATACCTGAAGCGGTATAATACACAAACCCCCAGAGTTCCGTAAAGCCTTATTTATCAATGACTAACGGCAAATTAGCCAAACCATTTGAAGCTGCTATAGCCTTAATCCATAAAATTATGTCTAAATTCATGAGTAATCTCATCATTCTTTAATGCTTTTTTGTGTAAAACAGAATGGTATTAAGTGTTATTGATGAAGTATTGTGAAGTAATGATTGAACCTGCCGAAAGGTCTCCCGGATGTCAAAGAATAATACAAACAAGAATGGTTTTACTCTGATTGAATTGCTGGTAGTGATTGCAATCATCGGTATTATTATTGGGTTGCTGCTGCCTGCGGTGCAGAAAGTTCGATCCACTGCTGCCAGAATGTATTGCCAGAATAATTTGAAGCAAATCGGTTTGGCGATGGAAATGTACAGGCAGAATCCCCCGCAGCAATATCCCGAAGCGCATCGGATTTTTCAACGCAGTGTATTCGCCAACCCTTTGTCACAAACCAATGGGAACGCTTACGATACAGCAAATCGAGAATATCAAAATGTAAACATTGGCTTCCCTGTTTTCTTTGGTGAAAAGATCTTCGATTATGTTGAGAAAAACACCAAGACATTCTTATGCCCATCCGATATTAACGCCGGTGGTGCCCGCGAATTCACCTCACTTTACATGAAGGTAATTATTGGTGGTGACACCACTACTGCAACCTTTGCTGGAACATCTGATGTTGCTACTGGGTTTTCCAAATACAACATCAAATACAGCTACGAATACCCTAGCGATAAGCCTTCTTTCATGCCTTACACCAAGCCTGTTGGCTATAACAGTCGATCCATGCCACATATTAATGGCAGGCGCATGGAAGAACTGATGACCGATGGCAGGGGTACAGCTAACATTGTGCTTGTTTTTGACATGGATGACAATCACGGGGCGTCTGGTTCAGGAAGAGGAAGAAACATTGTTTATGCCGATGGGCATGTTTCTAACGAGGTTACCGTCGCTCCAGGTTCTTAATTTTTTATTTCGGAGATTCAACCATGGCTGTTGCAGATGTTCCTGAAAATGCTGATGCTGATAAAGGCATGTCCAATTCAAAAAAAATAGCTCTCACGATTATTCTTGCCTTACTATTGGCAGGGTTTTCCTATGCTGGTTATTCTTGGTGGAGTGAGGCTCCATTGCGCAGTGCTTTGGCTATGATTGAGGAAGATGTAGATTTTTCTACGCTGTCTAAAGAAGATCAAAAAGCTCGCTTTGAAAAATGGCGTACCATCGATAAAAAACTCACCAGTGATCAGAAGTCTCAGGTAAATGACGCACGCGAGCGCCAGTACGAAAAGAAAGACATGCAAAAATTGAATACGTTTTTTGCGATGACTAAGGCTGAACAGAAAAAACAATTGGTCGATGAAGTTAATCGCGATGAAAAACGCAGACTAGAAAGCGAAGCTAGACGCAAGGAATGGGAAGCCAAAAGGGCGCAAGGCAACAATAATCAAAAAGTGGCTGGTGCTCAAGGGGGCGGTAAAGGTGGAAACGCAGATGGTGGCAAAGGTGGCGGTGGTAAAGGCGGTGGTAATCAAGCCGGGGGTAAAGGTGCACCTCCAGCAGGAGGCAATCAAGTCGCTGTTGCTCCTCAACAAGGTGGCAGGCCTCCCTCAACTCCTGAATCACGTAACAAACGCACTTCCGATCGCTTAGACAATAGCACCCCTGAATACCGTGCTGCAAAAATGGAATACCAAAAACTTCGCGATAAAACACGGGCTGAAATGGGGATCGTTACTACCCCAGGCGGTGGTGGTAGGCCCGGTGGTGGTGGCGGTGGTGCCCCTGGTGGCGCCCCACAAACTGGCGGTAAGCGCGGCTAGGCTTTTTTATTTAACTTGTCTATTAATTAGTTAAGCCATCTTTTATTTGACTTTTGGATGGCTTTTTACTTTCACTCTTAATTCGGAACATGCCCATGGCAATGACTGACGAAACAACAAATGATCAACCTTTATTATCCAAAAACAAAATCATTATTCTGTCAGTTCTACTTGCCTTACTGCTCTTAGGCTCGGCTTACGCCTTGTATTCTTATTCCAGCAATTCAACCTTGCGCCAATATCAGACACTGACGGCTGAAATGAGCATGGAAAAAATGCGCGATATGCCCGCTGAAGAACGAAAAGAATACTTTGAAAACATGAAAAACCTTCGCGAAAAAATGACCGAGCCACAAAAAGAAAAAGCTGACGATATTATGCGTGAGCGATTTCAAACACAAATGACTGAAAAAATGAACAAGTTTTTTGCCCTGCCCCCCGCAGAAAGAAAAGTGGAATTAGATAAAGAAGTTGATCGCATGGCTTCCATGATGAAAAGTTTTGGTGGCGGCAAAGGTGGAGCACCAAATGCTGGTAAAGCTCCGGATGGCGCTAATGGAAGGGGCCAAGGCGGCGCACCCGGAACCGGTGGGGCTAATTCAACGGGTCGGGGGCAAGGCGCTTCTGATGGCGCAGGTAAAGGTGGCGCTGCAACTCCGGGAAATGTTCCCCCGCCTCCTGGTGGTGGTGGCCCTCCTTGGGGCAGAGGCAATCCCAACGCAACACCTGAAGAAAAAAATAAACGCACCTCTGATCGCTTAGATAATAGCACGCCCGAATTTCGGGCCCAGATGACGGAATATTGGAAACTTGTTGGCGAACGCGCTAAGGAAAAAGGCGTTCAGATCCCAAATTTTGGTGGCCCTCCCACTACAACCAAAACAAAATAATTGCTTTCTTAGAACGAATTGCTGAGTTAGTATTAGCATCATGAATGAATTAAATACTCCAGATAATTCGGTTGAACCTACATCATCTTTCAGCTTACGCATGAAGCTTTCTGTCGCTGCGCTTTTATTTCTACTTCTTGGAGGCATTGGATACTCCAGCTATTCATACATCAAAAATGCCCCCATGCGGGAGTTTGATGCTGCAGTTGCAGGCGTTGATATCGAAAAAATTGCAGACATGGAAGTGGAAGAACGCAAAACTTTTTTCGAAACCATGAAAACCATCCGCGACAAGATGTCTGATTCCCAAAAGAAAAGCAACGATGATAAAAATGCCCAGCGTATGAACGAACAGTTCAAAGAAAAATTCGGCCGATTTTTCTCTTCATCACCAGAAGAACAACGCAAGGCTTTAGATAAAGATATCGACCGCATGGCAGGTATGATGAAAGGTTTCATGAGTGGAAAAGGGGGCTTTGGCCCACCCGGCATGGGGGGCCCTGGAGCTGGTATGAAACCTGCGGATAATTCTGCAAAAAAAACACCCGTACCCAACGGGCCTAATGTAAAAGGTAAAGGGGCCCCTACTCCTGAAGAGCGTAACAAAAGGCTTTCCGATGGCCTTGATAAATCCACACCTGAGATGCGTGCGCAGATGACTGAATACTGGGTGCGTATGAACCAAAGAGTCAAAGAGCGTGGCGTCCAGATGATTCCTTTCCTCGGTGGCTTCGGTGGACCAAAGCCCAAGTAAAACTTTCTTGCTTTTACAATCCCACAAAACAAACAATTCATTTTTTAACCCGTCTTGTTGAATCCGTTCACAAAGAGGATCGATTGATCCTGCCTACCTTTATTTTTCACCTCGAAGTGATTCCCTTGTTAGACAATGGCGTTCTACCGCACAATCACCCAACCTGAGTCAATTCCATTGACAAAACCTTTATATGTTTATATATTATAACATTAGGATATTCAAACTTTTGAATACATATGAAAGGTTGCTGGCTATGCCACATCGCGCCTTGGTGACAAAAGAACTTGCGGAATTCCTAGGGGCTTTATCTCACCCCCACCGTATTCGCATTATCGAAGAGTTGCGGAATGGAGAACATGATGTGAACGCCCTTAAAGATGCACTTGGCATCAGCCATTCCGGGGTTTCTCAACACCTCATGGTAATGCGGGCTAACCGGCTTGTCTCTGAAAGGCGGGAAGGTAGGCATGTTTTCTACCAACTTCGACAACCGGAAATCGCAACTTGGTTGCTCGATGCAACCGTCTTTCTTGAAAAAGAATCCGTTGATGCCAACGAACTTCGTAAAGCCATCGGGAAAACCCGCAAAGACTGGGCTTGATTCTACAATCTATCTTTTTTCAGTTAATGATCGTTGTGCTTGAACAACCATATTGGAGAACGTCATGCAAAAGTTAATCGAAGGTATCCACCAGTTTCAGGAAGAAAACTTCAGACCATTGCAAGGGTTGTTTGAAAAATTATCCAGGGGTCAAAATCCTGAAACACTTTTTATCACCTGTTCAGATTCCCGAATCGACCCTAACCTGCTTACACAGTCACAACCAGGCGATTTGTTTATCCTTCGTAACGCAGGAAACATCGTTCCTTCACATGGTGCGGCCTACGGCGGAGAAGTTGCCACTATCGAGTTCGCTGTTGCAGGGCTTGGCGTAAAAGACATCATCATCTGTGGCCATTCCCACTGTGGTGCAATGAATGGGTTATTACAACCAGAAATGGTCGCTAATTTACCAGCAGTTTCATCGTGGCTATCCCACGCAGAAACCACACGCAGAATCGTGAAGGATAATTATGGACACCTAGAAGGTGATCGTCTCTTAACAGCAACCGTCGAAGAAAATGTTTTGGTCCAATTAGAAAACCTGCGGACTCTCCCAGCGGTTGCATCACGATTGGTGAAGGGTGATCTTCACTTGCATGGCTGGGTTTACAAGATCGAAACGGGCGAGGTATTTGCCTACGATTATCCAAGTGGGCAATTTGTGCCAATAGCGCAATACAAACCCAACGATAGTACTTTGCGCCGCCGGGTTAGTACTATCTAACTCACAAGCGCTACCCCATCACAAGGTTATGCGCATGGTTTTCGTACCTGCCTATGAACGAATCGTACCTACGTAATAGGAGAAATCTAGATCACGATCTATTTGAGTCGATCGTTCCCTTATACTAGCCCTTCGAGCGGACCGGTAGCGGTACTGAAACGCTCGATCTCAACTCCACCCTTTTTCAGCATGGATGTATACAAATTGCATAACGGTTGCTGATCCTGACCCATGAGTGGAATCTTTTTCTCGGGGTTGGACTTGGCTGCAGGCGTAGGGTTGAGCTCCTGATTCACCTGTTCCAGATAAGGCTTGTTAAAGGCAAGATGTTGGCCATGGCGGAAGCCGCCACCAGCAAGGATGGTTGGCAGATTGTAAGTCCAGTGAGTGTTACCATCGCGAAGATTGCTTGTCATCAACATCATGGTGGAATCGAGCAGCGATGTGCCACCTTCCTTGGCAGCCTTCAGCTTATCGAGCAGGCCGCCAAAGGCCTGAATAAGTTCGACTTCAACCTGACGGCATTGCGCAAGCTTTTTGGGTTCCTTGCCATGATGGGATAAATCATGATGCATGCCGAAGGTCATTAAGCTGATAGAGCGGGTGGAATCCGTGATCAGTGCGAGGTAGATCATATCTACCATAAGCTGGAACTTTGCCTTTTGCTGCTGGGCATCTGCAATGTCTCTCGGTTCACCACCGATCGCCTTCGGCTTGGGCTGGTTCACCCACTCGCGTGTCATTTTGAGCTGGCGCTCTACATCGCGCACGGACTCAAAGTATTCGTCAATCCGTTGGCGGTCCGCACTACTGACCTGGCTGTTGAGGCTCTTGGCTCGATCCCTTACGAAATCGAGCATGCTGCGTCCTTCATCGATCCGGCGCAAGTCGGCTTCCATCTCAGCAGGAGTTGCAGTCAGAAAAAGCTTTTTAAATACTGCTGAGGGCCGATCCATCGCAGGAATCGAAACGCCATTGGCGGTGACCGAAAGTGATGGGCCTTGTGTGGTCAGAGTGAGGCTTTCATAGCGGGTTTCACCACGAAAACGGATGGCAAAAGCCTGATCCACTGAGATAGTGTTTTTGAGATTGTGGGAATAGTCAGGATAGGGTGCACCGGTAAGCATGACTGCTTCAGCCTTATGGCCGCCACCCCCGGTGTTGGGATGGCTCAGACCACTGATCACCGTGAAATCGTTGCGATGTGCAGCAAGATGTGCAAGGTGTGAAGGAAGAGTATAATCACGACCGGTTGTGACCGGTACGAAAGCTGCAGGGTCAAAACCGAAGGGAACGCCAATGCAGACCATACGGCGTGGCGGAGCCAATGGGGCGGCTCCTAGATATCGCAAAGGCAACATCGAGTCCAGCATCGGCAATCCGATGGCGATGCCTGCGTTTTTCAGAAAGAGGCGGCGTGGTAATGATTTCATTTGTTTTCCCTATTCGGTAAGTGGTTGCTCTTTGTAAAATTCATATTATTTCCGAGTGATGAGTTCGCTCTGTATGACTTCCTGAATCAGTGTTCGTAAACCATACCCGGATGACTTGGATTTTTCCAAAATTGCATCGATAACGATTTCATCTTCGGCCTCCACACTCACACCCGTTGCGAAGGTGGCAAGCTTACGGACGAGACTGCGGGCAAGCAATTCGGGCCTAGAAGCAAGAGTCGCTTTGTAGGCGCGAACATCTGCGATTTCTTTACCATCGGGAAGCTGGCTCTTGGTATCCACCATGGCGCCTTTAAGATATTTGACGCTGCCGTAATCACCACCATAAAAGACGCGCGCATTTTTCAGTTTTTCACCACTCTCGGTGGTGCGATAGTAATCGCGATGGCGGCCGATGGGATCGAAGGCTTCGAGCACGAAACCGGGCGGATCGATTTTCTGATGGCAACCTGCACAGCTCACTACAGACTGGTGCTTGGAAAGTTGCTCGCGGATGTTGGTTGCGCCACGGGTGTCGGGCTCGATCGATCCGGCATTCGGTGGAGGCGGTGGCACGGGTGTACCAACAATTCGCTCAAGCAGCCATGCACCGCGCAGCACCGGCGAGGTATTTGCACCATTCGAGGTCACTTTCAAAATGCTTGCCTGCGTGAGCAATCCGCCACGCAAGCTATCAGCGGGCAAATCCACTCTCCGCAATCCAGCACCCTTGACTGGTGGCAGGTCGTAATGCTCGGCAAGGCGTTGATTCAGGTATGCATGAGGTGCAGAAACTAACATCGCAGCGCCCAGATCCCGGTCTAGAAGATCGCGGAAATACGCTTGCGTTTCTCCGACAATCGAGTCATGCAGAAAAACATCCTGTCTTCCATCGTGAATGCTTTCGAAATACTCAGGGAACAGATCACGGTCTGGCGTGGTCGCATTGATCTCTCGCAGATTGAGCCACTGAGCAAGAAAATCTCGGACAAAAGCTTCAAAGCGTGGCGAGGCGATCAAGCGGGAGGTTTCTTTCCTCAGCACTTCCGGCCGAATCAAATCGCCCTTATCTGCAAGCTTACGCAACTCTTCGTCTGGCGCGGTTCGCCAAAGAAAATACGAGAGCCGTGCTGCAAGCTCATGGCTGTTCAATTTAAAACCATGTTCAACAATAAACAGAAAATCGGGTGAACAAAGCACTGCGCGGTGTGCGGCATTCAACGCAACTTCGAAACACTCGCCTTTACCTAGTCGGTCACGAACCATCGATTGGTAAAGCTCGACTTCACTGGCGGTACTTGGCCTTCGGAAGGCACGGCTGATGAAGCGGGTGAGCGTATCGCGGATGGCGGCCTCTGTTTTATCCTTAGGCAACCTAATCGTTACCGGATCCTTGACTTGTCGATTGCCCCTCACTGGGCGCAGAATCGTATCGGGCACCCTCATGGTTTTTGCAATATCTGCTACAGAGATTAATTCAGCTTCATCGCCATAAAGCAAGCGATGCCCCTGTGGAGGCCAATGCTCGTACAGCGGCCCGATAATCTCAACGGGCTTCACTACGATCCCAGGGCCCACTGTAGGAATGGGAGGATTAGGATTACTGATAGCATGCCAGCCCTTGGGAATCTTATCCTGCTTGTCGGGCAAATAAACGCTGTAACCGGCATCGATCCGCACCTTGGCCATGCGATAGGGCGCGATAATGATTGTCTCACCAATCTCAAAGGGGCGAGTCAATTCTACGACTGTTTCTTTACGATGTTGCGCATCGAAGTGGCCGAGTAATTCACGCCTCTTACCGCCAGCGGCTAGCCAGACGCTAAAAATAAGATCCTCACCATTCGTAGTATCGCGTGCTTCTGTTGTGATGCGGATGCGATACCTGCCTGGGTTCTCTCGTGTAATTGTTTCGAACTGGCGCAGGTAAGCGGGAACTTCAATGTGAGTGTCGAGGAAGAAATGTAGATCATCTCCCCTAAGGTTGCACTGCAGCTTGTTATGAGCATGGCCATGGAATGATTTTTCCGCATCGTGTGTGTAGGAAAACTTGTATGTTTTTGTTTCCGGGCGTGCTTGACGAACACTGGCAGCCTCTAGGGCACGATCCGCTGCTGCCATGTATTGCTGGATGTGCACAGGTGAAATACTCAGGGCTGCTGTCTGGTTGTTGAACCCATCGCGCAAGTCGTCTTCTGGCAGGAGATCTCTTAATGGCGTATCGATGCCGAGCAGGTCGCGTACCGTGTTTTCATATTCTAGCCGGTTGAGACGGCGCAAACGAACCCTGCCTGATTCACTATGCCTTGCAAGTGCATCCTCATGAAAAGCAGTCTTTAATGCTATGAGAGCCGTGTTGATTTCCGATTCCGTGGGGCGTTGAGTTTTCTTTGGTGGGGGCATCTCAGCGCTTTGCACTCGTGCCAGCACCCGGCTCCAAGCCTTGATGTTCTTCGGATCTCCAAGATCCTTGGTAAGCAAATCTGCCCGGAAGTTACCCTTCGATGTATTGGCATCATGGCAGTCAGCGCAATGTTTTTTTACGAATGAAATTGGGAGCTCACGGTTGCTCGAAGGCTCTGCGGCATGCAAGTTGGCCAGTGGCACAAGCAGCAGGGCTGCGAAAGGTACAAGGGTGTAATTCAGTCTAATCATGGTTTTATGCGTACCTGCTTTTATTCATGTCTACCTGAATCCTGTGAGTCGGATACTTTGCAATCTAAGGCGTGGACTAACAATTATACTACCATCAAAAAAGAATGTATCCCCTAATTATTATAGGTATGCCCTAAGCGAGGATCTCTTTTACAACTTCTCCATGAACATCGGTCAGGCGGTAATCACGCCCAATATGGCGCCAAGTTAACTTAGTATGGTCTAGTCCAAGCAGATGCAGGATAGTGGCGTGCAGATCGTGGATGTGGACTTTTCCATTGGTTACCCGATAGCCCATTTCATCGGTTTCGCCATAGGTGAAGCCCGCTTTCACTCCGCCGCCAGCCATCCAAGTGCAGAAGCTTTCGGGTTGGTGTTCGCGGCCATGCTTATTAATGGGGGCGGTGCCGCTAAGATCTTGGCTCCAAGGAGTTCGCCCGAATTCACCAGACCACAAAACGAGTGTATCTTCAAGAAGGCCACGCTGTTTCAAATCTTTAAGCAATCCAGCGATCGGTTGATCAGTTTGCTGGCATAACCTTGGCAGGTTGCCTTGAATATCGCCATGATGATCCCAGCCATCCATGGTTACTTGGACAAAACGCACGCCCGATTCGCTCAGCTTTCTAGCTAGCAGGCAGGCCCGACCATGCTTATCAGTGTCTTTGCCACCAACCCCGTAAAGATCAAGCGTGGACTTGGTTTCCTTGGATAGATCCACCAATTGAGGCGTGGTGATTTGCATCCGGAAGGCAAGCTCCATGTTCTGGATCATTCCTTCCATGTTGGCATCGCCATGAAGATCATCAAGTAAACGGCGATTCAGC
>Ga0209190_1003352_pt1 | contig 10635 bp, 10 predicted proteins | sample M_140205_XF_Meta_FD_187315 | JGI IMG/M metagenome (GOLD analysis project Ga0209190, IMG submission 187315) | Freshwater microbial communities from Lake Montjoie, Canada to study carbon cycling - M_140205_XF_MetaG (SPAdes) (version 2) | ecosystem: Environmental > Aquatic > Freshwater > Lake... | reverse complement strand
CCAACAAACCCCGGAGTACCCCTGGTACTACTGGATACTGCACCAGCACCGCTAAGAGATCTTGTGGCAGTATTAATTGCCTGGTTGGCATAAGGTTGTAGTGCAGGTGGTACTACTGCGGCAACGGCTTGTTTTACTGTTTGTTGAACAAGACTTTTAGCATACCCTTCTACTGTTTTACTGATATTAGCCGGACTAAAAGTTTTACTAAGTGATTTTGAGAGATCATCTAACGCAAAGCCAGCTTTGGCTTGCAATGTTTCTAGGGTAAAACTAGGTGCGGCGGTAGCAGACACAGTGCCATCAGCAGCAGTGGTTAAGGTAGACCCATCGTCGAAACCTATTGTTGTTGATCCAAAATCAGTTGGAGATGCTCCGTCAACTATGCTACCAGGATTGGTGGCGTCAACAAAATTAGAATCACCGGCAAAATCACCCACCTGGTCCCATTGGCCAAATGAGTCACCTACATTGTCGGTCAAATATTCGCCGCCGTACTCAAAAGCGTCAGGATTAAGTTCAACAAAAGAGTCAACGTCTACTGCATCTACATTTTCAACTATATCTGCAAAATCTTCAATGCCCATGCATCAATCCTTTAATAGGTTTCATTTAAAACTTCAAGATCAGTTTCATTATCTGGGTTTGCATGAACACAATACCAGACTGAATCTTCTAGTGTAACTATTTGATAGCGAGTCATTGCTTCAAGTGTTACGTTCATTGGTGCTGTTATTTTAATTTTTTCACGGCCATTATCTATTCCTACTGAACCCATAGCAAGGATACTTACATGGTTGTCAGGAAATCGCTTGGTATAAAATTTTAATCCTTTGGGCACTATAAATGCTTTGATATATACACCATCGCTTAAAATGTGCTTAATTTTGGCTACATCCGCCAGTTTCATGCGCTCGGGTCGCGTCGCGACAGGTGTGTCAAGTGTATTCGGATCTATATCCAAAGATAATTGTGTGTCAGTATTCAGCATCTTGTATTTACCCAAAACAAAATAGGCGTAGTTTATAAAAAGGTTGACAACTGTGGTTTTTGTGCTACAATAAATATATTATTAGGAGACCCATCTGTGGCCACATCACTGCTTCCAAGAACCCCGGCAAAAACCAACTATCTCAACAATAGAGATATATTAAAACAAATACACCTTAGCAAAAACACATATTGTTCCTATACCGATCCTGTTGCAGATCATCAATATGATATTATTTTACCCAGCTTGGCCAAGATCAATCAACGCACAGTGGCTGAAGCCAGACGCAATCGTGCAGACCGTTTAAAGCGCGAAGGCACCATTGTTGACCCAAAAAAGATCCCTAATACCGACTTGGTATTCCGTATTACTTGTTGGGAACACATACCAATGGCCGCCAAAAAAGTATCTAAAAATGCCGCAAAAAAGAAAAAAATTGAAGATATTTTTGAACTGGACCTGCCTGAAGAAGATGATCCATTGGCAGAACTAATTGATATTCCTGTGCTGGATCCCAAACATGTCAGATTAAACTTTCCTCCATTTTATCACTACAGAATAGATGAAAACAAAACACCGTACCAAGTGGGCAAGAGTCACTGGATCGGAGATTTTGAACATGGTGAATTCAGCAAGGACCACGGGCAAGTGACACGCACCTTGGCCACTATGTATATGAAACTATGCGAGCGTTATGCTACCCGATCAAACTGGAGAGGATACACCTACAATGAAGAAATGCGCGGACAAGCCCTACTACAACTCAGCCAAATTGGACTGCAATTTGACGAATCAAAATCGCAGAACCCTTTTGCGTATTATACTGCCGCTATCACTAATAGCTTTACTCGTATCTTGAATCTCGAAAAGAAAAATCAAAACATTCGAGACGACATGTTGGAACAGGCTGGACTTAATCCAAGTTGGACTCGCCAGAATGCTGGCAAGAAAAATCAAAATTTGAGTTCAGCAGTTACCAATATTGACGTGGCTGAATACAACCGCGATAACTAAATGAACATATGAATCCTGCTGAGCTAGAATATCAACTGTCTAAAAAATTCAAAGTTCTTAAGTTTATAGATTTGTCATTGGTTGTAGCACAACCAACAGTTGGGTTTACTGTATTTAAAGAACAATACAAAGAGGTATTTGAACCAAACGAGCGTATAGTTTTTTATACTGGGCAATCAGTTGGTGCAAAGACTCTGGCCTATATGCAATATGCCGCTGATTTATTTGATATCAGTAGATGTTTTATACTAGTGTGTTGTTTGGAAAATAACAACAATACTATAAACAAAAATGACATTGAATTTTTAACCGTTGATGTTGAAGCGGGCGAGTTTAATGACAATAATATGATCAGTCTTAATTCAATCTGTTCATTGCCGTGGTTTCATTCTGAGTATATGAATACTGGAGAGCCTAAAATTTGTTGTTTCAATTCTGATACCACATTAAATGAAACTGTCAAAGAATATTTTCACTCAGAAAAAATAGTCAATCTTCGAAAACAATTATTAGCAGGACAATATCCAGAAAGTTGTAATGTTTGTTGGAAAATTGAATCCAACGGATCCGAAAGTTTAAGGCAATGGCGTAATAAAACACACAAAGAAGAATTTTTTACCAACTATCTTGATCATCCAACCCTTAAAAGTTTAGCAATACGTCCAAGTACAGTTTGTAATTTTAAATGTCGTAGTTGCAGTCCAGCCGCTAGTAGCCTGTGGGCACAAGAAAAACTTAAATACGAAACTGATCCTAGTAAAAAACAAACGTTATTAAAAATTATCACCGACGGTCAATGGTTCGACACGCCAAAATATAAAGAAATTATTGATATTTGGCCAGACCTAGAATTTGTTGACATATATGGCGGTGAACCATTGATGATCAAGCAATTTAAACAATTACTTGAAGTCAGTATCAAGTCCGGAGCATCCAAAAAACAAAGATTACATTTCAATACCAATGGCTCGTTGTTTCCTACCAATTTGATAGAATTAATGCATCAATTTCAAGAAGTTACTATTTCGTTAAGCATTGATGATATCAATGAACGTTTCGAAGTCATACGCGGCGGAACCTGGACAGAAATTGATCACAATGTTGATCGGTTTTTATCTTGCAATCCTGACATTTTTAAAGTGTCTGCATTGGTTACAGTGTCTAATTTAAATGTATTATACCTTGATGAACTTATATCTTGGGCCAAACATAAAAATCTGCCACTGACATTTAATATTTTGACTTCTCCGTCGTATCTTGCATACAATCATATTACTCAAACTGTTAAAGAATTAGTAATAAAAAAATATCAAAATCACCCCGATTCACGGTTGAAGTCTATTGTAGACACTGTTGCAAAAACACAACCAATTGACGGCACTGAGTGGGTTGCTCAAATGGTTCAACTTGATTTGAGGCGAGATCAAAATATGTTGAGTAGCCATTATGATCTGGCACTTGGCATGGGTTATGCAAATAGTACCAAATAACTTGTGTTCTTCCAAAAAATATAGTATTATATACCTATGAGTAATCTATTTAAAAAAGTAGCTGTGTGCAGTAACCAAACAACATCTTGACAAGATGTTGTTTAAATACCGTGTATACTATTAATCTATGACTGTAAAAGAAACAATACCTATAATTTACAACGCTGGCGCATATGGCGCTTATCTTTCGTGGTGCCTTTATACATTAACCACTGATGTTGATGTCATATCGCCGTTAACCGAAGTAGGATCTAGTCATAATTTTTCTGGAGTTAAACCCCTGAATGGGATAAAGGCGTGGAATGAATACGTAAGTATTAATAATCCGGTAAAGTTTGTTCGAATGCACATAAAAAATAGAAAAGAAGAATCGATTAGTACCAATTTAGAAATCATTTTATCAACTGTTGATAAAATGATTTATATTTATCCAGATCGAAATTCTGTATTACTTAATATTAATAATATATACAGCAAGGTCACCAAAGAATGGTGGCCGGCACCAGGAAAAGACGGCGAATGTATTCCCAAGGCAGAGGCCCTTCAATTTTTTAAAGATACAATTTATCAAAATTGGCCAGTATCAACCACGGTTCAATTTGACAATATTCCTCGTTGGATTAAAAGAGAATTCTTAAGTCTAAATCTTGTGCCGTCATGGCATGCTCAAGTTGAGTGGTTTCACCCAGATAGTTGGCAACATCCTAACTGTTTGATATTTTTTATAGAAGATTTATTACATAATTTTAAACCCACTATACAACATTTACAAAAATTTTTAAATTTAGATTTTAAAAAAGATATAGATCAACTTATTCCAATACATAAAGAAATGTTAAAACGACAAATAAATTATGGGCAAGATTTATTATGCAATCAGATAGTCAACTCAACTATTCAAAGTATTGATTTTAGTTGGGCAGATAGTTATTTGCCGTTGCACAGCGAAAGTTGGATACAATGGCAACTACGAAATTTGGGTTTTGAAATACAATGTCACGGGCTTGACATATTTCCAACTAATAGCATGAAATTAAAGAAATTACTTTACAAAATATGAATCTATTTAAAAAAGTAGCTGTATGCACGGACATTCATTTTGGTCTTAAATCAAACAGCTTGATGCACAATCAAGACTGCGCCAATTTTATTGACTGGTTTATTGAAACAGCCAAGGCCAATGGGTGCGAAACTGGTATGTTCCTAGGTGATTGGAGCCACCAACGTGCCGCCATTAACATGCAAACCTTACAATACAGCCTACGTAGTTTGGAAAAGTTATCTCGAGCATTTGATCGCTTTTACTTTATTCCAGGCAATCACGATTTGTATTATCGCGACAAACGAGATATCTATTCTACAGAATGGGCCAAACATATTCCTAACATTCAGATTGTCAATGATTTTTTCAAAGATGGTGATGTGATTATTGCTCCGTGGTTAGTCGGTGACGATCACAAGCGGTTGGCCAAAATGAGTGCAAAATATATGTTTGGGCATTTTGAACTGCCACATTTTAAAATGAATGCCATGGTAGAAATGCCAGATCACGGTGAAATCCGAGTAGAAAATTTTAAAGGCATTGAAAGTGTATACAGTGGCCATTTTCATTTACGACAACACAAAAACAATATCAACTATATCGGCAACTGCTTTCCACATAACTTTGCCGATGCAGGCGACGATAAACGCGGTATGATGATTAAAGAGTGGGGTCAAGCGGATCAATACTTTGCCTGGCCAGGACAACCATTGTATCGTGTAATGAAACTAAGTGAAGCCATTGACAATGGTAGAAATATACTAAAACCCAATATGCACGTTCGCGTTGAGCTAGACATTGATATCAGCTACGAAGAGGCAAACTTTATCAAAGACACGTTTGTTCGAGAACACAATCTACGTGAAATGGCTCTAATACCTAGCAAGCGAACAGATATTGATATTGATCTAGCACCAGGCGAGGTCAAGTTTGAAAGTGTGGATCAAATTGTAACAGATCAACTTACTAACATTGAAAGTGAGTTTTACGATCCTAAGTTATTGTTAAAAATATATCAAAATCTATGATCCATATAAAAAACTTAACTGTTAAAAACTTCATGAGTGTTGGCAACAGCACTCAGGCCATTGACTTTGATCGCAAGGACCTTACATTGGTATTGGGTGAGAATTTGGACTTAGGTGGTGATGGATCACGTAACGGCACAGGTAAAACCACAATTATCAATGCCTTGAGCTATGCCTTGTATGGCACAGCACTCAGCAACATCCGCAAGGACAATCTAGTAAACAAAACCAATGGTAAGAACATGTTGGTCAGTCTTGATTTCGGTGTAGGTGGTAAGAATTATAAAATTGAACGTGGTCGCAAACCAAATGTGTTACGTTTCTATGTCAACAATGAAGAACAGGCTATTACAGATAATTCGCAAGGTGACAGCAGAGAAACGCAAGACAACATAGAACAATTGTTAGGACTTAGTCACGATATGTTTCGACATATCCTAGCATTGAATACCTATACCGAACCGTTTTTAAGTTTAAAGGCCAACGATCAACGCACAATCATTGAACAGTTGTTGGGTATTACACAGCTAAGTGAACGTGCTGATCGCATCAAAGAACTCAATAAACAAACCAAAGATTCTATACAGCAAGAAGAGTTCCGCATTCGTGCCGAGCAAGAAGCCAACAAGCGTATTGAAGAACAAATCGAAGCACTGAAACGTAGACAAACACTATGGACAAATAAACATGTCGAAGATATTGCGGAACTTGAGAAAGCCCTTAAAGCGTTACAGAATATACAAATTGAAACGGAGATCCAATCTCACAAGGATCACAAGGATTGGGATCAGAAGCGCAAAGATATCAATGAGCTATCAACACAAATCTCTCGTGTCAAGATGGACATCAGTCGGGAAGACAAGTTGGCGGCCAAACTATCAAAAGAAATTGAAACACTCGAGAACCATGAATGTCATACGTGTGGGCAGGCCTTCCACGACACTAAGCACCAACAAGTTTTGGAAAGCAAACAGGCGGATTTGGCAACGGCTCGACAGAGCGGCGCAGAATTTAGCACCCTCTTATCAGAGCTGGAGATTGCCCACACGTCCCTGGGCCCGCTAGGCAAACCACCCACTATGTTCTATGACAAAGAGTCTGACGCTATCCAACATCAAGCTACGATGGCAAACTTGGAACAGCAAATTGCTACAAAGAATATTGAAACAGATCCTTACGCAGAACAAATTACGGAAATGCAACAACAAGCATTAAAAGAAATCACCTATGATGCCCTTAACGAACTTACTCGTTTACAAGAACATCAAGACTTTTTACTCAAACTACTCACTAGTAAAGACAGTTTCATTCGTAAAAAAATCATTGAACAAAATCTCAGCTATCTGAATGCTAGACTAACACACTATTTAGATCGTGTAGGACTACCACACACAGTGGTATTTCAAAATGATTTGACTGTTAGTATTGAAGAATTAGGACGTGAGCTAGACTTTGATAACTTGTCGCGTGGTGAGCGTAACCGCTTAATCTTGAGTATGAGCTGGGCATTCCGCGATGTGTTTGAAAGTTTATATCAACCTATTAATTTGTTGTTTATTGATGAAATGATCGACAACGGACTTGATACGTCGGGTGTAGAGAATGCCTTGGCCTTATTGAAACAAATGAGCCGTGAACGGCACAAATCAATTTGGTTAGTAAGTCACAGAGACGAGCTAGCTGGTCGTGTTGAAAACATTCTTAAAGTTGTCAAAGAAGGTGGATTTACTAGTTACAATACGGATGTTGAAATTGCGTAGAATTAAAGTCCTTCATATCGAACCAACAGATGTTTGCCAGGCTGCATGTCCGTTGTGCGCTAGAGAAACTGACTCAAACTTTAATAAAAGTTCAAAGCATCATCTGCGAGTAGAACATATACAACAGCATTTTTCAGATCGAGTTATTTCTAAATTAGAAAAAATGTTCATGTGTGGCAACTACGGTGATCCGGCTGCTGGATATTACACAATGGATATCTACAACTATTTTAGAAAAATTAATCCTGGAATTACATTAGGCATGAACACTAATGGTGCTGTTCAAAGCACATTCTTTTGGCATGCACTAGGTAAACTATTCAACCAATCAGAAGATTATTGTGTGTTTAGCATTGACGGTCTTGAAGACACTAATCATGTGTATCGTAAAAATGTTGATTGGAAAAAGCTAATAAGCAATGCCGAAGCATTCATTTCTGCAGGCGGTTTAGCACACTGGGACATGTTGGTTTATAAACACAACCAACATCAAGTGGATGCTTGTGAACAACTAGCTCGTGACATGGGATTTAAATGGTTCCGAGCCAAAGTTAGCAAGCGTGGATTCTTTGACCGTTTAGAATTTCCAATTGGTTGGAAAGAGTCAGTGGTTAAACAAGGACCAATTAAATGCCATGTGCTTGAAGAAAAAAGTATGTTTATTGACGCACAAGGACGGGTAAGTCCGTGTTGTTGGCTAGGTTCAACACAACGAGATTTTGTCAAAGACGATTTAAAAACTGTAAAATTGACGTGGAAAACAGACAATCCAAACTCAGTGTGTAAAGCTACTTGTTCGAGCAATAAAAATAAAAGTAGTTTTACAAATCAATGGCAACGAGAGACACAGTTATGTTAGCAACTTGGCACTTTCATATTGAGATATCTAGTAAGTGTACCTTGCGGTGTCCTCGGTGTCCTCGCCAAGAAATACCAGACGGATTGACTAATACTGAATTAGATTTAGAATTTTTTAAACGTAATTTTACACCAGCATTTGTTACAAAGCATGTAGAAAAAATTACTTTTTGTGGCAACGACGGCGATCCTATCTATGCTCACGATCTTATACCAGTAATTCAATACATTAAATCAATTAAACCTGTTCAAATTGTAATTGTAACTAATGGTAGCTACAAAAAACCAGACTGGTGGCAAGAATTAGGGTCTACGTTAACCGTGCATGATCAGGTGCATTTTAGTCTTGACGGATGGGATCAAAACAGTAACTCACAATATCGAGTAAATTCTGACTGGGAAAGTATTGTATCAGGTATTAATGCTCTAAGAGCCAATAGTGATTGTATAATGGTATGGGCCGCAATTGCATTTAAATTTAACGAACAAAATATTCCAACCATGCAAGAGCTAGCTACCAAACTTGGCTTTGACAATTTTCATCTAACCATGAGTTCTAAATTTGCAAAAATTTACAATTTATATGGACCGGATGATGTGCTACAGCCGAGCGACCAATTTATTAGCCAGAGCTTAAGATATGAGCGAGTAGTAACCAAATTATCACAAAATGCATTCATTGATCCAACAAGGCACTTAGCTCTAACATATTTTAGTAAAAGTCAAATTCAAAAAAATATTAGACCGTTATGTACAATTGGAACCAAAGGCCTTTATATAGATGCTACAGGTCAGCTATATCCTTGTTGTTGGGTAGCTAGTAGATATGACCATAATGCAAATTGGAAAAACAATGCATTTGATCTTAATACTACCACTTTATCAAAGTGTCTGTATGATCTGTGGATGAATACCTATACTAATTTTTATCAAGAAGAGTGCCAATCCAAGTGTAACCCAGAGATAGTGGACAAAGATTATTATGCAATTGAGTGGTAAGATGATAACTACTAGTCCATGGTATGGCTTTACGAACAACAGCAAATTTCAGAACTACCCGAAGATTGTGTCGGCTTTGTTTATTTGATCACAAATAACAAGACCGGCAGAAAGTATATTGGAAAAAAATTAGCAAAATTTTCTAAGACAACTTATAAAACTGTAAAACAAAAGAACGGCAACAAAAAGAAAAAACGCATTAGAAGCAAAATAGACTCAGACTGGCAACTATACTATGGATCAAACACAGAACTCAACAAAGACATTGAACGCTTAGGCACCGAAAACTTCACTAGAGAAATACTTTATTATTGCAACTCCAAATCAGAATGTAGTTATGTTGAGGCTAGAGAACAATTCAGTAGACGAGTATTAGAATCAGACGACTACTACAATGGACAGATAGTTTGCCGCATACATGGTAGTCACATCAAAAATAAATTATCTTAAAGGGTATAGATGTCTAAAGTGGTATTTTCTGGATGTTCGTTTACAGCCGGTGCAGGCTGGTCACAAAATTCAGACCAAGCAGAGGCTAAAAATTATCCGGGTTTATGGGTAAACTTATGCCACAGTCAAATTGCCCAGTTAAAGAGTCTTGAGTTGTTGAACTATGGACAAGGTGGAGCTTCTAATTCAGAAATATTTAAAAATTCAGTTGATGCAATAACTACTCACAACTCTGGCATTAAAATAATGATTTGTCAATGGACTGGTATGCCTAGATTTAGTTTCAAAACTAAGTTAGAGCTATGGGATACCAGTCAAGAATTATCAAAGCTGGTCAGAGAGCGTGATAAAAATCAAAAGTATATCAATGATATAATATATCGTTTCCGTAGTTTGATTCATTTGCAAGGCGAGATTTTAAAAGTAGTAGAATACACTAACATACTGCAAAGATTAACAAAACAACTAGGCATTAAATTGTATCATATTAACGGATTGTGTCCATGGGATAATAATTACTTTGTTCGACTAAGCAATGTTCTGCCAGAATCGTATACAGAATTTACCAAAAAAGAAATACTTAATATAAAAGATCGTAACGATGAAGATATTTTTAAACTTTATGAATTAATACATCTCGAATACGATCAAGTAGGCGGAATTGATACTTCCTGCTGGATCAATTTATACAACTCAATGCTTTCAAACATTATAGACACCAACTACGATAATCAACACCCAGGCAACAAAAGTAATCAGCTGTATTTTCAACAAGTAAAACAATTCTTAGAATCTCAGTAAGGCAACTCGTAGACACTGTGCTGAGTGCTATGGCTCAGCCCCATCGAGGAACGGTGAGATACCCGGTCCAGAGCTTTGGGCGTCAAAGGCAATTGCTAACTTAAGGCAACAAATGGTTTGGGCTCCGTTGAAAAAGATACGACCCATGCTTATAGGACTTGGATTTATTATCGGGTCACTAGGGTTCCGTTGATATGTGAAG
>Ga0209190_1003351_pt1 | contig 10636 bp, 9 predicted proteins | sample M_140205_XF_Meta_FD_187315 | JGI IMG/M metagenome (GOLD analysis project Ga0209190, IMG submission 187315) | Freshwater microbial communities from Lake Montjoie, Canada to study carbon cycling - M_140205_XF_MetaG (SPAdes) (version 2) | ecosystem: Environmental > Aquatic > Freshwater > Lake... | reverse complement strand
GGTTTATTTGCTTCTTATTTTTTAGATTTTTTTATACAACAAAAAATTTTTATGAAAAATATAAAGATTACAAAAAAATTTTTATCTCTTTATATATCAACTTCTGTTATAGCTATATTTATATCTCATTCTTTGTTTGTTCATATTAAACAATATATAAAAAAAAATAATAACAAAAAATGGAATAAATACGTAAATATAATTAGAATAAATATATCAATTTTTGTATATATATTTTATCATTATCCAATATATAAATGGTTAGTATTTAAAAAATAAAATAATATTATAGTAAATAAAACTAATGTATAAAGTAGGATCAATTACTGCATCTTTTGTATATAATTTATTTATCAATAATAATAATCAAAAAACAAACGATTCACTTTTAAATAATAGAAAAAGACTACATTGTCTTCGTAAAACATTTGAACAACACGGAGGAATATTTAGTAAATTAGCTCAAATGGTTTCATATGAAGAAAAAGATTGTTCTGTTTTTTCAGAATGTAAACCGTTCTCAGAAGAAAAAACTATTGAATATTTAAAAAATTATATAAAAAATAATAATGATCTGAAAATTAATTGTACTATTTTTAAAAGTGGAAGTATTGGACAGGTTCATATAGGATATATAAATAACGAAATAAACACAAAAGTAGCAGTAAAAATACAATACGTTGGTTTATGTGAACAAATAGAAGATGATATTAAAGCTCTTAATATATTAACTAGTTTTTTATATTCATTTACTGATATGAAAGAAGCTATAAAAGATATTAAAAAATTAGTATATGAAGAGCTAGATTATAAAAAAGAAGTAGAAAATCATCAACTTTTTTATAATTTATGGAAAAATTCAAATATATATATACCAAAAGTTTATAATACTTTATCTACAGATAAAGTGATAGTTACAGAATTTTTAGAAGGTCAAAGCTTAAATGATTTTATTTCTAATTCTACACAACAATCTAAAAATAAAATAGCCTTATATATAGTTGAATTTATTTTTACTAATATATATAAACATAATATATTTTATTCTGACTCACACTATGGTAATATAATTATTAAAGACAATGATGAATTAGCAATTATTGATTTTGGTTGTGTTAATTATCTAACAATTGATATGGTTACATCTTTAAAATTAATACACACATCTCTTAAAAATCAAAATAAAGAACTATTTTTTAAAACGCTAACAGACTTAAATATTATAAATGAAAATACATCACAAGAGTCAAAAGAATACGCCTATACTTATTTTAACATACAATATACTCCGTGGATTATAGAAGAAGAATTTGAATTTACAGAAAAATGGATATTAAAATCAGATGAAAAAAATCCTTTACTTTTAAGTGAATGGAAACTACCCCCTAATATGGTATACTTTAATAAAATTCCACACGGAGTTTATAACATATTAAAAATTCTTAATGCTAAAGGAATGTTTTATAAAATTTTTAATAATATATTTAATACATACTAAAATTAAATTTAATCACTTTTACTGCTCCTGCAACTTGCTAATTCTTTTTTAACATAAATTAAATTTTTATATAATATAAAACTAGCAATAAACAACAATAAAGTACCAATAATATATACAATCTGATTTACGTTATTTGCATATAACCATTTAGTTATATCTGACATTTATTAATTATATTATTATTTATTATTTAATTACAATTGGTGTACTTAAATTGCTATAATGCTTTTTATTAAAAAACATTGTATGCGAAAACAAATATATATTATTATATAAATTATTATAAATTAATCCACAGTATTCATTTGCTTTATAAAGTGTATGATTATATTGTGATAAAATTGGTTGTATAGATTTACTATACACAATAGGACCAGTGACTTTAAGAACTCCTAATTTACTAACACCATCTTTTTTAACATCATAATTTAAAATGTTACTAATAACATTATTAATAACAGCTTTTAAATATGGATGATTTGGTCTACATATTATATGCCATTGTTGAAATTCTCCACTTTTATTATCTAACAAGTGTGCATTAGGTTTACCTGACCAATGAGATATTATATATTCATCATCTTCATTTATTATTAAATCTAGAGGGTATTTCATACCACTTTTAATATCTAAATACACTCCTCCTTCTTTATACATTAAAAGATATCTAAAAAAATCTGCTCTAGCAGCATCGTATTCTGGATTAATCATATTATATATGTTTAACATTTGTATACCGTAATTAGTTTTTATATACTTATCAATATCATTATTATCATATATTATATGATTCCAATTTGGATTTAATTTTTTTATATAATCAACATTATTTTTAAACACCCTATGAATTTTTGTTTTATCTGGTATAAGAATTTGGTGTATAGTTTTTGGAATATATTTTGATCCGTTTTTAGTTTTAGATAAATTCCTATACAACTGATACCTAATATTACATTGATAAAATATTTCTTGTCCTGCAAAATATACTAATAAACATGATAATAATGTAATAAATACAAAAACACATTTTTCCATTTATTATAAAGTATTATATAATAAATGGAAAAATACCATATAATATTAATTAGTTTTATTTTTTTATTTATTTTAATTAGTTTTTTTAAAAAATATTATCATCTATGTATTAGCTTAATTATATTTGTATTTATATATAGTTTTGTAATTATGCAAAAACAACATACAGTAATGGATTTAGATAAAAAGAAACTAAAAATAATTAAAAAGAAAATAAAAATAATTGAACTGTCAACAAACTATGACAAAAATAAATATAATAAATTAAGAGCTAAACAAAAATATTTACAATTTATTTTAAATAAAAAATATAAGACAGAAGTAATAACGTTAGATTTACATAATAATTCTAATATTTGTATAATAATGACAGGAGACGAAAAAATATACCCTTTTTACATCAAAACAATATCCATAAATTTAAAATATGCAAAAAAAATGAAATATGATTTTAAAGCATACATTGGTAAAATTTTAGATGATAAACAATATAAACCACACTTTGATAGATATAAAATTTTATTAGATCTAATGTTACACTCTACGTATGATTATTTATTATACATTGATAGTGATGCTTTTATACAAGACAGTAATAAAAAAATAGAAGAGTTTATTAATATGATGAATCCAACTGACTTTTTATTAGGATCGTGGGATTGTGTTCCTATAAGAAGAAAACTTCCTATTAATAGCGGTGTACTTTTATTAAAAAAATGCAATGAAAGTATTCAATTTTGCCAAGATGTATTAACAAAAGAACCATTATGTCATATGAATAAATGTAAATGTGGAAATGGTCATTCTTTTTATGATCAATGTGTTATGGAAAGATTAAATATATACCATAAAAATATAAAATTAGTACCATATGGAATATTACAAACATTTGATAGAAATGGAAAAATATGTAAAGGACAGGTTGATGAAACAAATTTAAGTTTTATATATCATTTAGCAGGAAGAGAAGATAATAAAAGAATAAAAATAATAAAAAAGAATAAAATTAAAATTTTTACAAAAAATAAAAAATGCTCAGTCTATATTTTAAACTATAATAGACCTCATAATGTATACAAACAATTAGACGTTTTAATAAACAATGTATACATTGATGAAATTATAGTTAGTAATGGAAATCCTAACTATAAAGTTAACTATACTCATACAAAAGTAAAAATAGTTGATGATTTTATTAACAATTCAACATTATACGCAGCAAGAAGATGGATTGGAATATTAAATAATTGTTCAAATAAATATGTTCTTAATTTAGACGATGATATAATTCCTTCAGATGATTTAATAAAAAAATTAATCTATAAATTACAAAAAGATCCATATAATATATACGGACCTTTCAAACGATTATGTAGTAATAGTGGATATGAACTAAACCCTAAAACAGAATATAACACTATAATAACACCTATACTTATGACTAGTAAAAAAGTAATACAAGATTATATAGATATTTATTATAAATATAATATAGAATGGTTTAAAAAATACAAAGGAAACTGTGAAGACTTATCTCTAAATATGTTTTTATTACAAAAAGGAATCAACCCAACATTTGTAGAAGGTAAGTACACTAATTTAGATACATCAAAAGGTTATTCTGCCCAATCAGATCATCTTACAATTAGAAATAATTTTTGTAAAATTTTTAGCAATTTTTACGATATAAATGATTACAAAAATATTAAAAATGACTGGAATAATTTTATTTTTGATAAAACATACATTATTACTATACCAGAAAGATTAGACTATGTAAAATATATTACAAAAATAATGAAAATAAATCCTACTATATACGAAGGTATAAATAAAAACACATTAGATCTTGATAAACTAGTTCACGACAAAATACTTTCTATTTCTTATAAAAATAATAATAACATAGGAAGAATAGCTTGTTATTTAAGCCATATTAATGTAATAAAAGATTTCTTAAAAAATACACAAGGAAAAAATTGCTTTATATTTGAAGATGATATCAAGTTAAACAAAACACTATTTAATACAACTATTAATATTCAAAATATTATGAATAATACTCCAAGTAACTGGGATATTATTTATTTTGGAAAATGCGGAGAAAAATGTAAAAATAAAATAACAATTAATAAATATATTACAACTAATAGTACACCTCTTTGTCTACATTCATATGCATTATCTAGAAAAGGAGCTGAAACAATTGTTAAAAATGCATTTCCAATTGAACAAGGAGTTGATCATATGTACAGAAAATTAATTAAAAACAAAAAACTTAATGAATACACTTCTACAATTCCTTTATTTTTTCAAAACAGAGATAATTTTGGTTCATCTATAGGACACGGAACTGAAATACAAGTATGCTCTGATTAACTACTTATCACAAGTTATTATGACTATTAATATAGTCATAATAAAAACTTATTACTCTAATTTTAAACCTTAATATATCTTTTAAACAATCGATGATAAATCGTATTTGCTTCTGCCCATTCATCTACAATATAAAATTCTGTCAACTTTTTTTTTACTACTTGTTTGATATTTTCGTTTTTTGAGAAAAAATACGTATTTTTTGAAATGTACTCAAACATATCTACTATAATTAGTTTTCTAGCATCTGTATCAGACATAGAGATATTGTTCAATTTACCTAAAAAACATTTAACTTTTTGTACAAAAATGTTTTCTTTATCATTAAAACGTGTCTTGTAATATTTTGTTTTCTTATTGCAAGTAGGACATTTTCTCATTGAAAATTTGTCCAAATAAGATGAAACACATTTAGTGTGTAACCTTACTTTACAACAATTAAATATTTGTTTAGTTGATTTATTATTGCAAACAATACATAATGGCATTTTTAATAATTATATTTTATAAAATATAATTTCATTTTATTTTATTTTTCTAATATTATTCTAGGGTTGTATAAAGCTAACAACTCATTGTGAACTTTTGTTCTAATTTTTAGTCTATAGTTGTATTGATTTAACACAAAATTTTTAGTAAATTTATATTTTTTATCATTATCGTTTTTCTGATACAAAATGTTAAAAATATCATCAAGAGGATTTGTAATTAATTTTAAATAATACATATAGTCTAACTTTAAAACACTAAAACGTGCAAAATATGTAGCATCTTCTACTTTAACATATTGTTTAGCCTTATGACCTCCTTGAGTAGTAATTACATATTCTAATCGACTTCCTGAATCAACACGATTTCCTCTTTTTCTCATTTTTTCAGCTAGCTGGACAGAACAGGGCAAACATCTGCTATAATAATCATTTTCATTATCACAATTTTTCAGTTTAAACTGTCTTTGTCTTTCTTTTTCATTTATACTTAGTAAAGGAACAGTATAATCACCAAGTTTTCCTTTTTTTTGACCTTTTTCATTAATAAAAGGAATAGGTCGTTGTCCATTACCACTATTTCCAACAGACTTTGTAACAATAAAATCTTTATACGAATAAAAGTGACTGCATAATTTATTAAGTTCAGCGATTGTATACATTAAAATTTCATCACGATCTACTTTATTGAATACCATCATAATAATACATGAATAAACATTACGAATAAACATACTGTTATCTCTTCTAGCTAATAAAACACCTTTTTTACCAATTTTTTCATCAACTATACCATCTCGTCCACACTTTTTATACATATACCTTTTTTTAGTAAGTATAAAAAATCTCCAATAAATTGCCATTTCAAATTCTAATTTAATTGGACTCGGAAACAACTTTGATACTTCTTTAGCAACGTGTATAGCATAATCCCAATTTTCAGCAGCTGTTTTTAGATGCGGAAAAATAATATAATTAGAATCAGTATCTCCATAAACAAGCTGTCCTCCAAACTGCTTAGGAATTACTTCAGAAACAATGTTAATGTTTTTTCTTCCCATAGCAGTTGTTGCCATTGCACCAGGCATAAATGGAAGATAACCTTTGGTAACACCCATTGCCCCGTACATACTATTTGCTGATATTTTATAGGCAAGCTGTCTAGTTTCTAATACATCACTTAGTTTTTTTAATGTTAATTTTTTCTCAACTGTTAAGTCTCCGTTTAAAATATTCAAATCTTTCACAATATTTTCATCTTGTTCAGATAACTTTTGTTCTTCTAAAATTTTTGCTATTACTTTCATTTGAGACCTTGTTCTTGCACGAGCATCTAATAAATTTTGTAAAACTGTTGGCATAACACCTCTAGGAGATTTTAAAAAACGAAATTTTCGTTTACAACACATTACATATTTACTTTTTGTTTTTCTAACTGTTTTGTCATGTTCACACGACACGTGATCTTCCCATTCCATTACATGACAGTCTTCATCTGGTATAGAGCTGTCAACTGCTAAGGTTGAATAATCAATATTGTATGCAATAATAGTACTTGGATAAAGAGATGCAAAATCAAAAGGTAATACTTTATCATATACTCCAGCTACTGGTTCAAAAACAGTAGCCCCAACATAATGATCATCATCTTTAGGAATATATCCATCTTTTTCTACAACATAATTATTATACATACAATACTTATATAACTGACTATACACCTTTATTTGTTGTCCTTGAGTATAAAGGTAAAATATAGGAACATTACAAGTACTTGCCATTTCACATAAACCAATCCAATATTTTAATTTGTCAAAAAGTTGTATAACTAAAACACTATCTTGAACACAGTATTTTCCGCATATCGCCATTGCTTTTTTAGCTTTTCTAGAATATACTCCTTTCTCGTTTTTAGTTATACCTATACGATAACATTTAAAAATTCCTTTAACAGATAATGGATCTTTTGTTTGTCCTAAAAAAAATGTTGATATTGTTTTTAATTTGTAATTATCCATTTTATAATCTCTTTTTATTAACGGAAGAAGATCAACATACAACCTACCTTCTGCGTCAAGAAACTGAAATGTTTGATGTCCATAAGCAGACGACCACCATTTTATTGTTTTTTCTTTTGCGTGACCATTTTTTGTAAAGCCTTGTTTGTCAAACTCAAATATACAATAACACATTTTAGCTCTTTCAATCATATAAGGTATATCAAAATTTAAAATATTATAACCTACTATTACGTTTGGATTATAAGTTTGAATAAATTCAGTATATCCTATTAACAAATCATGCTCCGTTTCAAACATTAAAATTTCAGTATCAGTACCTACAACTTCTGGATCTGGTTCTCCTAAAGTTAATAAAAATTTGTCCATTTTATCAGTTCCATGTCTAAAAAGAACGCAAGATATTTCAAATATCTTATCTCCCGGTTTTTCTGCTTTTGGCATAGCTGATGGATTAGTTGAGTTAACCTCAATATCAAACCCCATTATTAACGGAGATGCAGTTGTAGAATCTTTATTAGGTGTTACATTTTTCCAATTTACTTTATACTCATAATCACACAATGTTAGTTTATTATCATTTTCTATTCTTTTACCTATAAAATCTAACCATCCAGCTGTTGATATATTTCTATAACTAGTAAACTGAAGAATAGGCGACGCATCTTGTTCATGCATTTTTAGTTTTATTGTTCCTACTCCAATAATATTAACTGGTTTTCTAATTTTATAAGACATATTACGTATATCAGAATAATGAGAAAATGATAAAAACAAATACGGAAATGTTTTTATTTTTTTATTAGAAGTTAAATGAGCATAATATAATTTTTTTTTATACATTAATCTTTTAACTAAAGGCTTTTGATCACCTAATATAGAATCTAATTTATTACAAAGTAATTGAGCTTTATTTTCAGTCCATGGTATACTTTCAGGTAATTCTAAATATATAAACGGAGTAAAATTGCTTATTCTTAAACATACATTTTTGTTCTCTTCGTCTATTCCATATATTCTAAAAGAAGTTACTTCTTCTTCCTCCTCATCAGTATACCATGAATATGGAAAACACTTCAGTTTTTGCATTTTGTTTATTATTAGTAAAACAACAAATTTTTAATCATTTTTAATTAAAAATAAATAACCTAATCCACATAATACAACTATTATACACATTACACTACAATCAAATTTGTTTTTATTTATATTATTTTCTTCTACAAATGCATAATTAACAATACTTTGAGCTTGAATAATCTCTTCTGATATTTTTTTATTAATTGTATTTGTTGATAATGTACACATGCCTTTAACACTTATAACATAATATATTTGATATATTGATGTACACTCAACTTCTTTCCACTTAAGTTCTTTAATTATTTTATTTATATCTGACATATGATAATAGGTAAAACCTCCATACGCAGTTTTACCTAATCCTATTTTTAATGAATCACACGGACCTTTTGTAAAAACTAACTGTACATCATTATCAAAACATTTTATAATATCTCCGCTAACTGGTGGACCAGTTGATGATGATTTACAAAAACTCATAAACATAATCACAATTGTGTTAAATATCATTTTTAAAATAAAAATAATATTATCATTTAAAATTCAATTTATGTAAAACCTTTAAATTTAAAGGTTTCTCAGTTTTTATATAATGGAATCAGATAAAGAAGTTATAAGTAGACTAAAATTTATCGGAAAAGTACAAAAAGGAGAAAAAATAAACGTTAAATATATGTTTATACAACCAGAAGGAATAATAACACGAATATCACGTACAATAATAAACCAAGACTGTAGAGAAAATACTTTAAATTTTGTAAGAAATACCATAATTAGCACTTTTCAAATAATAAACATTTATTTAATATCTTCTAAAGACTCTCATAAACATATACGTACAAACATAATACAGGATCTTAAAATTTCAACAAAAGGAATCATAAATTTAAAAAATACTTATATTGACGATGTAAAACTAGGATGTGATTTAGACACACTATTACAAGAAATAGACGCATTTTTAGTAGAAATAAAAGAAACTGAAACTGAAAACAATGAAATAATGCTTTAAATATCATATTTAAGTATAAAACTTTAAACATAAATGAGTAATTTAAATAATTTAGTAAAGGCTCCTGTAAAGGCTCCTGTAAAGGGTCATGATACTATTTGGATCGCTAGTTTTGACATTGGTTACGTTAATTTTGCTTTTTACATACAAGAAATTGATCAAAATAAACTATCAACAATTAAGAACATAAAAAAAGAAGAAAGATATAATGAAGATAGTACACCAACTACAGAAATGTCGAAAATATTAAATGACATATATAAAAATGGTAAAACTATTATATATAAAAATTCTAATATTTCAAATAATTGTATAAACGGTAAACAATTAGACGTAGAAACATTTTATAATATGTTTGATTTATTAGATAAATACTCAGATTTTTGGGACAAATGTTGTTTTTTTATTGTTGAAAAACAAATGGACTTTGGAAAAATGAAAAGAAATCCAAAAGCATTAAAGCTAGGTCATTACTGTCAAAGTTATTTTGTATTTAGATATGGTAGATTTAAACAAGTAATAGAATTTCCTGCCTATCATAAAACACAAGTATTAGGCTGTAAAAAAATTAAAGGTAAAAAATATAAAAACGGAAAACATAAATGGATAGCAATTAATAAACCGGACAGAAAAAAATGGAGTATAATAAAAGCTACTGAAATTCTAGATATTAGAAAAGAAAAAATTATAATAAATAGTATAACAACAAAAGCAAAAAAAGATGATATAAGTGATTGTATATGTCAGTTAGAATCTTTTAAATATTTATATTACATTTCTAAAGAAATATAAAAAATATAATATAAATGAGTACTTTTTATATTAAATCATTTACTACAAAAAATCAATTTGATGCAGGAATTCCTCCGTGTTGTTTAAACAAAAAAACAATAACAGTACAAGGAGCTACTGGAGCTACAGGACCAACTGGTCCTGTAGCTCCAGGATTTGAATTTACCGGTGCAACTGGATCTACCGGTGCAACTGGATCTACCGGTGCAACTGGATCTACCGGTGCAACTGGTTTTACTGGAGCTACCGGACCAACTGGTGATACAGGACCAACTGGTTATACAGGAGCAACTGGTGATACAGGACCTATGGGAGCAACTGGACCTAC
>Ga0209190_1003347_pt1 | contig 10639 bp, 12 predicted proteins | sample M_140205_XF_Meta_FD_187315 | JGI IMG/M metagenome (GOLD analysis project Ga0209190, IMG submission 187315) | Freshwater microbial communities from Lake Montjoie, Canada to study carbon cycling - M_140205_XF_MetaG (SPAdes) (version 2) | ecosystem: Environmental > Aquatic > Freshwater > Lake... | reverse complement strand
CACGGTGATCACGCTCACGTCCGGCACGATGTTCCTTGTCTGGCTCGGCGACCAGATCACCGAGCGCGGCATCGGCAACGGAATTTCTATCATCATCACCGTCGGCATCCTTGCCCAGTTGCCGGGCGGCTTGATCCAAGCTTGGCGCACCTTCGTTCCCTCTGGCGGCGAAGCTGCGGCCGTCAGCCCCGTCGTCCTTGTTCTTCTCATCGCCTTCCTCTTCATTGTCATCGCGGCCGTCATAGCAGTGACGCAGGCTACGCGTCGCATCAGCGTGCAATACGCCAAACGCGTCGTTGGGCGCAAAGTCTACGGTGGCCAGACGCAATACATGCCACTGAAGGTCAACTACGCGGGCGTCATGCCGATCATCTTCGCGCAGGCCATCCTACTTTTCCCGTCCACTATCCTGAGCATGGCCTTCCCCTCACAGCGCTGGGCGAGCGAACTCTCGACGCTGCTGGCCACCGGTTGGCCGCACTACGTGCTCTTCGGCGGCATGATCTTTTTCTTCAGCTACTTCTGGGTCGCTACGCAGTTCCAGCCGGCGCAGATTGCCGATGACCTCAAGAAATACGGCGGCTTCATTCCCGGCGTGCGCCCGGGCAAGCCCACGGCGGACTTCCTTGACTACACGATGACGCGCCTGACCTTCGCCGGCGCCATCTTCCTCACGGCCATTGCCGTGCTGCCCCAGATCCTCGCGCGGGGCATGAATGTGCCCTACATGGCAGCGCAGTTCTTCGGCGGCACCGGTGTGCTCATCATCGTGGGCGTGACCCTCGACACCATGCGCCAGGTGGAGACCTACCTGTTGCAGCGCCACTACGACGGCTTCCTGCGCCGTGGCAAGCTGCGCGGACGCTTCGAGCGCACGGCGGGAGGCGCCGGCAGCGCCATCTCATCCAGCGCCATGGTCTGGATCTATGCTGGCCTCGCGGTCATCGTCATTGCCGGCACCGCGGCCTATCTGGCCAGCGGCAAGTAAGCAAGTTCCACCGTGTTCCGCTTGCCCTGCAGCTTCTCTTTTCTGTCGTCGATGATCCCGATCAAGAACGAGCGCGAGATCGACATGATGCGGTCGGCCTGCCGCGTGGCGGCCGAGGTGCTCGACAAACTGGAGGCTCTCGTCACACCGGGCATGACCACGCGCGACATCGATGACGCCTGTGCGCAGTTCATCGCCGAGGCCGGAGCAAAAAGCGCTTTTCTCGGATACCGCAAATTTCCCGGACAGCTCTGCGTCTCGGTCAACGAAGAGGTCGTGCACGGCATCGGCGGCGACCGCCGGCTCGCGTACGGCGACATCGTCAAGCTCGACGTTGGAGTCAACAAGGACGGCTGGATCGGCGACAACGCGACCACATTGCGGGTCGGCGTGGTTTCGCCCGCCGTCGACCGCCTCGTCGAGGACACAGCGCACATTCTGCGGGACGTCATACCCTCTGTGACCCACGGTCGCCGGGTGGGGGACATCTCCTCCTTCGTGGAGCAGGCAGCTCTGGCCCGCGGGTATTCCGTGGTCCGTGAGTTTGTCGGTCACGGGGTGGGGCGCAAGTTGCACGAAGACCCCCAAATCCCCAACTTTGGCAAGGCTGGACGGGGTCCCAAGCTGAAGGCAGGCATGACCTTGGCCATCGAACCTATGATCAATCTGGGGGCCAGCGGGGTGCGGGTTCTGGACGACAAATGGACCGTGGTGACGGCCGACGGACTACCCTCGGCACATTTTGAACACACTGTGCTGGTTACAAAAGATGAACCAGAAGTTTTGACATGGCGAAAAAAGACGCTATTGAAGTAGAAGGCAAGGTTGTCGAGCTGCTGCCGAATACGATGTTCCGCGTGGATTTACCCAACGGGCACCGAATTCTGGCCCACATCTCGGGCAAGATGCGCCTGCACTTCATTCGCATTTTGCCGGGTGATTCTGTCATGCTGGAGTTGTCCCCATACGACTTGAGCAAAGGACGCATAACCTACCGAAAGAAATAGAAGGAAAACAAACCGATGAAAGTAAGAGCTTCAGTCAAACGCCTCTGCGAGAGCTGCCGGGTCATCCGGCGGAACAACGTCGTGCGCGTTGTATGCAAAAATCCCCGACACAAACAAAGACAAGGATAACACAACATGCCACGCTTACTCGGGGTGGAAATCCCGCCCAACAAACGCATCGAAGCCTCGCTGCCCTACATCTACGGCATCGGACCGACGGTCGCCAAGCGCGTCCTCGCCGAGGCCTCCATCGATCCCGACACCCGCGCGAAGGACCTCTCGCCGGAGCAGATCTCGCAGATCGTGCACATCATCACCAACAACGGCATCCTCATTGAGGGTGACCTGCGCCGCGAATTGCAGGGCAACCTCAAGCGCCTGCAGGCCGTCAATTGCTACCGTGGCATCCGCCACCGCCGCGGGCTGCCCGTGCGCGGCCAGCGCACCTCGACCAACGCCCGCACCCGCAAGGGCCCGCGCAAGACGGTCGGCGTGCAGAAAAATCCCGACGCCAAAGCCGGCAAAACATAATCCCTACAAAGTATGAGCGACGAAAAGAACGAAACCATGGGCGAATCGCAGGACGCGCGGCGCCACGATGAAAACGCGGAGCACCACCCCGCCACCGAGGCCCCGGCCGAGGTGAAGGCGGAGGTTGCCGCGGAAGGCGCGGCCGCCGAAGGTGCCCCCAAGCCGGCGGCGGAGAAAAAAGCGGCCAAGCCGAAGGCCGCCAAGGGCAAGACCGCCAAGAAGAAGGAAGCCGCAGGCAAAGCCGCCGAGGCCGCCTCGCCTCAGGCTGCGGATGACATGCTTTCGCTCGATGCGCCTATCGCCCCCGCAAAGGTGGTCAAGGCCAAGGGCAGCAAGAATATCTTGCAGGGCATCGCCCACGTGCTCGCCACCTTCAACAACACCATCGTCAGCATCACCGATCCCCGCGGTGCCGTCCTCGGCGCCTCCAGCGCCGGCAAGGTCGGCTTCAAGGGCTCGCGCAAGAGCACGGCCTACGCCGCACAACTCGTGGCGCAGGATGCCGCCCGCCAAGCCATGGGCCACGGGCTCAAGGAAGTGGAGGTCCGCGTCAAAGGCCCCGGCGCCGGACGCGAGTCAGCCATCCGCGCCCTCCAGGCCATCGGCCTCGAGATCACCGTCATCAAGGACGTCACCCCTGTGCCGCACAACGGCTGCCGTCCTCCGAAAGCCCGCCGCGTTTGATGCTCCGGCTCAACACTGAACAACCTTAAACTGTAAACTTTTTCTATGGCACGTTACACCGGACCCAAGACGAAAATCAGCCGCCGTTTCGGCGTCTTCCTCATCGGCTCGCCCAAGCACTTCGAGCGCCGCAGCTACCCGCCGGGTATGCACGGACAAAAGGGCATGCGCCGCAAGACCTCGGAATACGGGCTCGCCCTCGCCGAGAAGCAGAAGCTCAAGGCCCAATACGGTGTCCTTGAACGCCAGTTCCGCCGCTACTTCGAGACCGCGCTCTCCCGCCGCGGCGTGACCGGCGTGACCCTGCTGCAGCTCCTCGAGACGCGCTTGGACAATGTCGTCTACCGCCTCGGCTTCGCTCGCACCCGCACCGCCGCACGCCAGATGGTTGCGCACGGGCATGTGCAGATCAACGGACGCAAGAACGACATCTCCTCGGCCAATGTGAAGCCCGGCCAGGTGGTCAGCATCAAGGACTCGGCCAAGCCGCGGGCCCTGGCTGCGCGCCAGATGGAGGCTACGCAGATCCGCACCGTGCCCGAGTGGCTGGTGGTGGACCGCGACAACTTCAGCGGCACGGTCAGCCGCATCCCGACCCGCGAAGAAATTGCGCCGGTCGTCAACGAGCAGCTCATCGTCGAGCTCTACTCGCGGTAGGAAAATACTTTCCTCCTCGCAAACGCCGTCCCGTCCGCGGGACGGCGTTTTTCTTGGAAGCATCACCCGCGGCAGAGATCCGCTGCTTCGAATACTTCAAGCAAGCGCTCCAAAGCCTGCTTGGGTCCCTTCCCTCGGCTCCGCCCTCTCCGTGTATTGGCGCTCTCCCGAGTCTGTTCTCCCGCTTCCTACTGCAGAAACGCGTTGACCGTATCGGCGAGTTGTTTGGACGATTGGAACACGAAGGCGTGGCCGCCTTTGAAGTAGGCCAGCCAAGCGAAAGGAATCTGGTTCGCGATCATGAGAGAATTTGTCGGCGGATCGATGGCGTCGTCACGTCCGTCGGCCACGAGCACGGGAAGCTTCACGTTCTTGAGGTCTTCGAAGTTGCTGTTGTCCGCCTTCCACAGCGTGGTGCGCGCGCGATCTTGGCGCTCGACGGTTTCTTTGGAGGTATCGAAGTCATCGGGAAATGTGCCCGCTGCGACGGCTGCTTTGAGGCGCGCCACGGCGTCTTTCGCCGCTTGTTTGCCCGCCTCGTCATCCGTGAAACAGAGGGCGAGTTTTTCCATCTTCGGAAGGTCGGGATTATTGAGCCTGCCTTCGACGTCCGGAGTTGCCGCATCCTCGTATTTTCCTCCCGGATTCGCCGAGCAAAGGACCGCTTTGTCCACAACTTCTGGATGCCGGATGAGCAGCTGCTGACCGATACGCGCACCCATTGACCAAGCGAGAACGTTCGCCTTCTGGAGTCCGAGGGCTTTGATCAATCCGGCGGCATCGTCCGCCATCTGCGGGATGGTCGTATTGTTTTCCGCCGTGTCGGTGGACAGGCCCACGCCCCGGTTGTCGAAGAGGATTACTTGGTGCTCCTTGGCGAGTTCCTCGACCATCACGGGGTCCCACAGGCTCATGGTGGACATAAACCCGTTGATCAAGAGCAGAGGGTCACCTTTGCCCCGCATATAGTAGGCGAGTTTGACGTCCCCGACTTGCGCGTATTTGATTTCCGGCGTGAAGTCGGCATGCAACGGCGAATGCAGAACGGCGCAGAGCAGGGCAACGGTCAGGGCAACGGGTGCGTGCTTCATGATTTGGGAATGTCCTGGCACAGGCTTATGTGGGGTTGGTGAGGGGAACCACCGGCGGATCAGTTTAGGGGAGGAGCTTGGTCGTCAATGAACAAGTCGCAGTCGCGTTGTATTCTCGGAAGTATCTGACCGTTCAGCAATTGCCATTTATGGCCGACTCTTCCTCTCATCCGCTCGAAGAAGCCTTGTCGCCTGGCCCGCAGACGTGTTTCGCTAGGTGGCAGTGGAGCTATCGCGAGTCCTCCCTGTATCGCTCGCCCCGTTTTCTGCGGGTTGTGGCCGATCTGCGCGCCCTGCTGGTGGCCGTAGAGCGGTTTGACCGTCACGTCGATGTCCCAGGATCCACGGAATACTCAGCACTGGCTCCAAGCACTGGCGATGGTGACAGGCATAGCGTTGACCCCTGTAGCCGTCGCGCCTACTACACACGCCCCGCATTATGTACCCTCTTCATGTCCGCTTTCGTCGCTTTTCGTTCAGATTTTCCGCTGTTGTTGTTGCCTGCGGTTCGTTTGCGACTCCGCTGATCGCAGCGGAAGAATCATCGACCGCCGCGTTGGCCGAAAAGTTACAAAACCCCGTGGCGGATCTGATCAGTGTGCAGTTCCAGAACAATTTCGATTTCGGCGTGGGCGAAAATAGCGGAACACTTTACCTGCTCAACTTCCAGCCGGTTATTCCGCTGCATATCACGAGCGAATGGAACTACATCGTGCGTCCTGTGTTGCCCTTCATCTCGGCGAGCAAAGTGTACGGGCCGGGCTGTGTCTCCGGTCTGGGAGATCTCGAGATAGAATCCTTCCTTTCGCCGGTGAAACCCGGGCCCTTTGGCATTATCTGGGGCCTCGGACCGACATCTATTATGCCGACGGCCACGCAGCAGAAATTAGGCGGTGATGTCATGACCCTCGGACCGTCCGGTGTGGCGCTGTGGCAGCACAACGGTTGGACCATTGGTTCGCTCATCACGCAAAACTGGCGTGTGGCTGGCCCTAGCGATTACAACGCCTCTTACTTCCAGCCCTTTATCTCGCACACTTTCAAAACGGCGACGACGCTCGCGTTGGACAGCGAGTCCACGTACGACTGGCTCGACGAGCAGTGGACGATCTCGTTCAACAGCACGCTTAGCCAGGTCTTCAAGGTCGGCAAAATCCCGGTCCAGGTCGGATTGGCCCTGCAGTATTACGCCGAGTCGCCCGTGCCCGGTCAGCAGTGGGGTATGCGCGTCAACATCACTCCGATGTTTCCGGAGTAGGGGAGGCGAAGCTCAGACCGCTTTTACGCTAAGACCCGCTTTTCTGGCTGCGGCCAGTTGCGCTTTATCGGACGAAACGAACAAATCCGCGCCCCATTCGATCGCGCAGGCGATGTGGAGTGCATCCATACCGCGCAGCGGCGCGGATTCAAGAACCTCGATGGAGCTCGCGATCACGACCGGGGTGAGTTGGATGATATCGGCATCGCGCACATCTTCGATGAGGCGCTGCTTTGCTTGACGATATTGGGCTGCGGTTAGGCCGCCCTCGCGCCTGCGCCGGTTCAGCGCCGAGATGATCTCCGGCACACAGAGGGCGCTCAGGCCGAGTTTGGTAGCGCGGGAACAGATGTCCTCAATTTTTGCGCTGCCCTCTTCTTCGATGAAGCGTTTGGCGAACGCGGATGAATCAACGCAGGTTCTCATCGTCCCGCTCGGCGAGAATCATCCGGGAAAGTGAGGCGCCTTTGGCCACCAGACGCAGCGCGGGTTTTTTCCAAGAGGGAACCGCCGCGGGTGCGGCGACGGGCGAGACTTCAGCAATGGGTCGGCCGTGGCGCAGCACGACAAGGGTTTCGCCGCGTTCCACCCGGTCCAGCATGCCCGAAGCTTGGCTCCGGAATTCGGTCAGTGTCACGGTGCTCATAATCTGTACAAAGTTTTGCACAGATCTGTACAGAATGTCCAACAATTTGGACGGAAACCCAAACGGGCGGCTTACGACGGCTTGGCGTAGACCGTTTTGCCTCGTTTGATCGTGCGCAGGACTTGGATGTCTTTGATTTCGTCCGGCTTCACCTTGAGGGGATTGCGGTCGAGTTCGACCAGGTCGGCCAGCATGCCGGGAGCGATCTTTCCTTTGATCTTCTCCTCCTTGTATTGGTAGGCGGCGTTGCTTGTGAATCCTTGGAGAGCCAAGTAGGGATCGATGCGCTGGTCCGGCCCGAGCGTTTTTCCGCTCAGGGTTTGGCGGTTCACCGCGCTCCATATGGTAAACATGGCGCTGGGGCCGGATGACGGCGTGTCGTTGTGCACAGCAGTCCGGACGCCTTTCGTGGTGGCCGATTGCAATGGACTCATATTGGCCGATCTCTCTGCACCCATGATTTTCGTGTAAATGTCGCCATACAACCAAGTGTGGTTCATGAGCATGATGGCCATGATGTTCATGTCTTTGTATCGCGCGAGCTGGTCCTCTCGCACGAAAAGGGAATGGGAGATGACGGGGCGCCGATCCTCGGTCACGCCGGTTTCTTTGATCGCCTTGGCCAGCGCGGAGAGCGTCATGTCAATCCCGGCGTCCCCGTTGCTGTAGCCGAAATATTGGATGTTCTTTTCGTAAGCCAGCTTGGCGTATTGATCGATCGTGCTCTGGGGGTAATAGGCGAATCCGCGCCAACCTTTGGCGAAGCCTGTGGTATCCGCATAGGGTTCCGTCATGTAGGCCAAGCGCAACTGTGGTGCGCCATCTGTCGGTACCATGATTCCGGCGACCTTGAAGCCCCTGTTGCCCTGCGAGTAAGCGCCGAACTTATAAGAGGGATTCGCTTTGAGCAGCTGATCCACCGTGGTGAAAGTGGGCAGGGCGATCACATCGAGGGAAAGCACGCCTTGGTCAATGGCTGCCCGCAGGTTGTCGATGTCGTCGACGGTCGACTCGTAGCTCTGCGCGGTAGTCAGGCCATTGGACACGTAAATCTCCTGCGCCTTGCGGTAGGTATCGAACGTGGTCTCTTGCGGGTATTTGCCAACGGCTTCGACCACTGCGTTCAAATACGGCTGGCCGATCAAGTCGCCGGTGAGTTCGCCGGTTTTAGGATCGACGGGAATGAAGCCGCCAACCGCTTTGGTCGCTTTGGTGATGCCGAGCTTTTTCAGTCCGGCGGAATTAGCCATGCCGGTGAGCGTGGAAATGTTTTCGATGAGCACGGGCTGGGTGGGGAATGCTTCATCCAGATCGGCCAAAGTGAGTGCGCCGTCGCTGAGCAACGCTTCGGAATATCCTGTGCCGACAACCCATCCGTTGAACGGTTTGCCCTCCTTGCTCAGTTTTTCGAGGAGTTGCGCTTTAGTCTTGGGCGGATCTTTGGCGAAGTAGGACACATTCACGCCGAGCGTGTCTTGGGCGACCAAAGCAAAGTGGCCCCACGTATCGATGAAACCGGGTAGCAGTGTATGGCCCTGCAAGTCATGCATCTCGGCTTCCTCTCCAGCCTCGCTCCGCGCCTTCTCTGCGTCACCGGCGAAAGTGATTTCCTCTCCCTTCACCACCACCGCCTCGACATAGCGAGGGCTGTCGCCCTCCATGGTGAGAATGTCACCGTTGAAGTAAACGGTCGGCTTTTCCGCGCGGACCATCCACGGACAAAGGGCGACGACGGCCAAGATCAGGATGCTTTTGATGCTCATTGTGGCCGCTACGGCCTCTAGTTATACCTTGGGTCCGAGCTCGCGGGAACGAATTATGCGCTTTGGAAAAGTAAAACGTTCGTTTGAAAAGAAAGCAACAACATTCCGACCAAAAAGCGCGCGGGGTATTATATTGTATCTTCTCTGTTTCTCGGTCCGCATCAGGAAACCTTTGGAGTCTATCCCATCTGGACGTAAGTTGATCCTGTGTCGAAGCGTGTCCTGTGTCTGCTGGCTGATGGTGTGGAGGAGTTGGAGCTCATCGCGCCCGTCGATGTCCTGCGCCGGGCCGGAGCCGAGGTGGTCATGGCTGCCGTGGGTCAAGGTGTTCACATAACAGGACGCAGTGGCATCACTCTTCACGCGGATGCCCTTCTCACGGATCTTTCCCCCGAGGCTTTCGATCTCCTTCTCATTCCCGGCGGGGCTGCGGTGGCCAAGCTGCGCACGGATGGACGCCCCTCAGAGCTGGCGGCATCCTTTGTCGCGGCCGGCAAGCCGGTGGCAGCAATCTGCGCCGGACCGCTGGTGTTGGAGGATGCGGGACTGCTGGAGGGTAAATGTTTCACAGCCCATTTTTCGGCGGCCAACGAGCTGCCCGGCGCCCAATGCGGCGAGCGGGTGCTGGTGGACGGTCTCATTATCACATCCCGCGGGGCGGGCACCGCCCTGGAGTTCGGCCTCGCCTTGGTCGATCGCCTTTTTGGCCAGGCCAAAGAGGAGGAGATCGCCAAAGCGATCATGGCCTGAGGCCGGATTTTTTTCTAATCTTGGGTTGACAAATCTCCGGTGCTGCAGTCTTATGCACTTGTTCCGATTGTTCGCGCCGCTCGTCGCGCTCCCCTTTTAGACGCGAGGCTGGTGGATGGTCTGCTAAGCTCGGCGCACAATCTTTACACAACGCACACGCATTCTCATTAACCGGGGCCCGGACGGAGGTTCGGGCGGGTCTTTATGACCGGTCACAACAAGTGGTCCATAGTCAAGCGCATCAACAGCGCGATCGACACGGGGCGGCGGAAGTTTTTTTCCACAATCGCCTCGGAGATCGCCGTCGCCGCAAAGCTGGGGGGTCCGAATCTGGACACCGCCACTCGGCTGCGTAGAGCCATGGCCGGACCACACGAATTTTTACCCTGACATCCAATGGACGAAACCAACGCCCCTGAAACTCCGGCTTTGCCGGCCCATGAAAGCCCCGCCGCTCTGCCCGAGCAGCGGCCCGATTCCGCCCAACCCGGGCCGGATGGCAACAACGGACCGCACGATGGACGGCGGCAAGGACGCCAACGCAATTTCCGCCAGCGTCGCGGTCGCCGCTTTGACAATGGCGGCGGCGGCGGAGGTGGTGGTGGAGGAGGCGGCGGTGGATACGATCGTGGTCCGCGCGACCGCGACAACGGCGACGGACCGTCCGATGCGGGTGTACCCATCGAGACCGGCGAACCGCAGGGCGAACCCGTCTTTGCCGAGGGCATCGTCGAGGTCAGCGGCAAGGGCTTCGGTTTTCTCCGCAACCCGAAGCGCAACTTCACGCAATCCAACAACGACATCTTCGTCACCCCGGAGGTCGTGCGATCCTACAACCTGCGCGACGGCGTGTGGATCAAGGGCGAGATCCGGCGCGGCAGCCGCGGCCCGCAGCTTTTCCGCTGCACCGAGATCGAGGGCGAGGATCCTGCGAAATATGCCAACATCCCGTTTTTCGAGGAGCTGACCACGATCAATCCCAACTCCCGTATCTGCCTCGAGACCGATCCCGGTCGCTACACGACGCGCGTGATGGATATCATGACGCCGATCGGCAAGGGCCAACGCGGGCTCATCGTCGCGCCGCCGCGCACCGGGAAAACAACGCTTTTGCAGCACATCGCCGAGGCCGTGGTGAAGAACCATCCGGAGGTGAAGCTGATCATTCTTCTCGTCGACGAACGTCCGGAGGAGGTCACCGAAATCCGCCGCACCGTCCCGCAGGCCGAACTGATGGCCAGCTCGAACGATAGCGACATAAAGA
>Ga0209190_1003346_pt1 | contig 10641 bp, 9 predicted proteins | sample M_140205_XF_Meta_FD_187315 | JGI IMG/M metagenome (GOLD analysis project Ga0209190, IMG submission 187315) | Freshwater microbial communities from Lake Montjoie, Canada to study carbon cycling - M_140205_XF_MetaG (SPAdes) (version 2) | ecosystem: Environmental > Aquatic > Freshwater > Lake... | reverse complement strand
AAAATCATTACAATATTTACATTTTTTACCTGTTTCAATGGTATTAAAACACCATGTATCCATGATTATATATTATTATATTATAATAATTCTGAAAAAACAGATTATTATAGAATAATTACTAATAATTTAATATTTAGATATCACTAAGTAACTGTTTTGAATTTTGCAGACGCTGTGAGCTATATGTCATTCTCCAACGCAAAAACCAATTTTGTATAAGAAGTTGGATTGTATTCATTATTAGTGGTATTACTAATGATACCACTATAAGCTCATTGTCGCGGTTATTTATCCAGATATTTGAAAACCAAACATTTATGTTTTCAAAATAATGATAACAACCTAAAATAAAGTAGGTGCATGCTACTCTTGATAATAAATTACACACCAACCAATGAACCGTTTGAAATAACCATATTTGATATTTATAATTATAGTAAGTAGTATAATAATTTCCTATAGTTAACCATTTATCTGCGAAAGATTTAGATATTAAACTAATAAGTTTAATAGATAGTTTAGATAATAGAAATGATATAACTATTGCGAATAGTGTATCTACCAAAAATTGTATTAAAAACCATCCACATTCATCATTATTATTTGATGTAAGCAATTTTGCTGCATAAATTGCCCAAAAATGACCAGCAAGTGTGCTGAATCCTTGCTTGATATTATCCATAAACCATACATTCCATTTTCTTGGCGTATTTTCTGAATATTTTAATGTGTTTACACACCAACAATTGGAATATAAACATAATTTTAATCTAGTATATAAATTATTAAAGTCATTTTCTATAAATATTTTATGTATAAAAAGACTTATTAGTGATAATATAAAAACAACAACCTGAATAGTATTCGCAAAACTATTTCCAATTAATTTACAATTTTCATCCATTTTTATTTATCTTAATTCTATAAATACACTTTATATTGTTATATTTCGGTTAGTATTTATAGAATTAATATTTTATTGAGAATGTATAATTTAAAATGTTTTACAATATTTATGTATGTATAAAAAAAATTGAAACATATTTATGTTACACACATTCTATATTAGTATTAAAACCACAGATAATCGAAATGGCCGAATCTCAGACGACAGTCAACCTAGGCGAGACAGATGTTAAGATAGTTACCCCAGATTTGTTTGATAGTGATCATCTCAAATATGGAGATATTACTACAAATGCGGTAGGACTTAAGGAAATGTATTTAAACTATGGTGATGGAAATCTATATTTCCAAACACCGCGTATGTATTGTCCATATGGATTGGGAATTAATGAATTGCCAGAAAAAGATGGTAAGCCAGCAGGAAAGACTTATCGTCTATCACTTAGTTTTAAAGGTTATGATGATGCATCAAATAAAATGCGTGATAAGTTGAATGCATTCCATGAGATGATTACTGAAATAGACGATGCTCTTATTCAGAAAGCCAAAGAAAATCCTACTTGGCTAAAGTTGAAGAGTAAAGACGCATCTGAAGATGTCATTCGCGCACTATTCAATCCATCTATTAAAGTATCGCGTGATAAGGAAACACAAGAGCCTGACGGCAAATGGCCTCCTACTATTAATTGCAGTCTACTTTCATATGGTGGTCGTTGGGATACTGAAGCCTATGACCAGGATAAGAAACCCATTGATATTGAAAGCTCAGTTACCAAGGGGTCATTCGTAAAGTGTCTTGTGCAAGCACAAAAGGTTACATTTCCTCAAGGTAAATTTGGAGTTCGTTATAATATACTTAACATGAAAGTATGGCCTGGTCGTTCATCCGCTGGAAAATCACGCGGATGTCTGATTGAAGATGATAGTGAAGATGATATGTAAATAACAAATTTCGTGTATAAGTATGCAACTATAGTTTAAAGGTATAGTATATAGTTGATATTTTTTATTTATGAAAAAATGGGTCTAGCAATAATACCTCTTTTGATATTCGTGTGTTAGGATCAACGGCTACTAATAATAATATTTTTTCAATAAATACTCTAAATATTGCATGATCATTATTAAAATACATTACAAATTTTTCCGGATCAATTTCTGAATGTATTCTATTTATAAATTGTTCTCTAAAATTGGGAATAGCTTGATAATCAAATAATTTTCTTAATTCTAATGTTAATGGTGTTTCTAAAATATCTAAATTAAAATAAAAATTTAGATATACATCAAATAAAGGTTGGGTATTTTTGTGTATTAAAAATTCACTCGGGTTGTTAATAAGATATGCGCTTGCATTGATAGTTGATATACTTTCTAATATAAGCCAAAATAAGCCAAAATTATCTATTGTTTTATGAATTATATCCAAATGCTCAAAATATAAACTGTTTAGTGTATGTAAATCCCTTTTCACATTGAATTGTAAATATCCTATAATAATATCTATACTTAGTTGTTTTTTACCTATATTTGCAGAATACAGTGTAGATAATTGTATATTATATGGAAATGCTAATCCAAAATCAATAATAAAACCCTTTTTCGTTTTAGTGTCGTAAACTATATTATCTAATTTTAAATCTCCATGATATGCATATTTATTTATATCAATTAAACAGTTTAACACGTCCCTTAAAATAGATGGAATTAAACTTATTTTAGTGTCATCATCTACAATTTGCTCTAAATTATAACCACCCTTATAAGGAAATACCATATGGCCAATTGTAAAAGGGATGGTTCCTTCTAAATTTATAGTGGTTATACCCTGTGAAATAGACTTGTAATTACAACTTGGGATTACTTGTCTCATTATTATATCTAAATTACGCGGTTCATTTAATATGTACTCAGGAAAATCATGCCCTATTTTTATAACAAATTCAGAATCACAGTGTGTCACTAAAAAAACTTTACCATATGTTCCTTCACCTAAACACCTTATATTATTATAAACAGTGGATTCCACAGTATCTATATTTGTAATAGTAAATTGTAATGATTGGTCATTATCAAATTCATTTGTCATACATACTTTATCTATATCTTGATTTACACTTAAACTAGAGTTATATCCACCACCTCGTTTATTTTTTATATAACTCCTTTTTCTATTTTTGTAGTTTTGTTTATGCTTTCGTGATAATTTTGACATATATAATTAATTCATTTTATAATTCAAAAAAATAATAAATATATATAATATAAATGGTCAATAATAGATTAAAGTTAAATCAAAAGGCTGGTGCTTATGCTGATTTTACACAAGTAAAAACTTGCAATTTGGAGCCAAATATTCACGAGTATAAAGCTCCTTGTGGCGCTCTTACGGATAATCAATTTGGATTTAAAGATATTGTTGGATATTATTCAGGTGGTAAACACGCTCGTCAAAGCAAAAAACAGTCCCACCGTGGCTCAATTAGGAATCGAAGACTCCATCATAACCAAGTAGGAGGGAAAACCAAAAAAGAGTTAGAGGAAGAACTAAGACAACTTGAGACCTGGTATTCTACCGCTATGAGCGATCCATACGCACCACAGCAAGCAGGTCCTGCCAATCATTATAAAGCTCAAAAACAAATTTTACTTACACAAATTCTAGAAGCATCAAGAAAAGAAGAACAAGGAATACCGGAAGCAGCCGCGGCATTGGCGCAAAAAGAAGCACAAGACGCAAGAGACGCAGCATATGCCGCTAAATGTGCGTTAGAAAGACAAGAGAGAGAAGAATATGCGAGACAAAACCCATTAACATGGCGCAATAACCCTAAATATGCAGGAGGTTGCGGAGCTACTAAAGCCGATTGTATGGGAAATAGCATCGCTAATATGGGTGATATGACACATCTAACTACGGCTAGTGAACAAGCTTGGTTTAATAGGAATACATATGGTGCTCCATCTTCAACAAATGTATTAAGTCAACAAGGTGGAAAAAATAAAAAATCAAATCAACGAAGCAAAAAACAAGAGCTCAGACAATTAAGCAAAAAAACAAGAGCTAAGACAATTAAGCCAAAAACAATAAATAATAAATAAATAATATTTTTTATTCTATTTTATTCCAATTTTTATTTAAAATAATAATACATAATATAATGATTTTAAATAGAAAAATATATTCAAGACGAAAGTCTATAAATAGATTAGACCGCAAATCTAATAATAACCATGTAAGACAATATAGGCAATCTAAAAAAAATCAAAAAGGTGGTAATTATTTTCTAGGTCTAGACCAACCTAGAATAGGAGGTCTATCTGTAGTCTCATACCAGGATGACTTATACGCTCAAGCTAGTCCTAATGTTAATATTGCTTATACGGATATAAACTTAAAAAATATGAATAATACATGTATTAAAGGTGGCTCAGGCATTTATAATAAAAAATATAATAAAATAAATAATATAAAAAACAATAAAAAAGGAGGTAGTGCAAATTTTAGTTCAGATATGAATACACGCACATTTGACTGTTATCAACCCAATTGGACAGAAAACTGCGTTTAGAATATACATTCCTTAATCTGCTCCGGTGTAAACAATATCATGATGGTTTCACAAATTGTTATCCTTTCAGAAGTAAATAATTCCTTCATAATTTCGAAGTTAGTCATTAATGACCTGATATAATGGCTATATTTAGGAATTACTATTAATTTCATACATATATATTCTATAATATCTATGTATAAATTTTCGTTATTTAAATCATCAACCTGCTGATTATTACTTATAAAACAACCTATTACAATTTTAGTTAAGTCTTCATGACTAAATTCGATATCATCAGTCAAACAATATCTATTATATATTTTAATGTATCCATCGTTTTCGTTAGACATTACTATTAATATTATATGTTAATAAAAAAGTATGTATTTCAATTTTTCGTAATGATATAAGACTATACCAAAAATATATAATTAGATAATAATATTTACATGCTTGTATATTATTTAATATATCTATCTTTTTTAGTTTATCTACATAAATATGTATATATATTAGGTGATAAATTGCTTTTGCAATTTTTCAAAGACGGTGCTATCACAACCGAAACATTAAGACGCTTATCAAATGAAAACATTCTAAAAACGAATAATAACGAAAAAGAAAATAATGAAAATATATCGTTTAGTCCATATAAACGAAAATACATCACTAAAAATATTTGGAAATCATTTATGCTATTATTAATATTAATAGGTGCATCTCTTCAATTTTTAGATGGTTTTGTAAACAATGTTTGGTCTAATTTATCATTTAAAACATGGGGCACAGTATATGTTGCATTAGATTTATCAGGACTTATATATGTTAAAGGCTTACCAATAGCAACAGTAATTCATCATATTGTTGTTAATATTTTAGGTATAGTTAATGCTCAAACCGATTATAATATGCCAGGATATTATAGGTCTATATTGATATATACATATTTTTCAATCATTCCATTTTTAGTTAACTTTTATTTAGGTTATAGGTATCTTGACACTAACGAATATCGTAAGAAACGATTAGCGTATTATTCGTATCGTTTATATCAATTTAGTTTGTTTTTTAATATTTTTTCACAATTGGTATTTTTTATAACCGAGCCATTGCATTATTCAATTGTATTTTACTTTGTATTATATTGTCTTATATTGAATGATGATATTAAGTTGATAGTTTTTTTAAGAAGAGAGGCAAATAATCCGGAAATTCATAAATTGAGTTAAATTTACCCAAATCAATGTATTTTCAATATACTTATACAAATATATGATTATATTGAAATTATTAAAGATATATTATAATGATTCATAGGCTTTGAATGTGTTTAAAATTTGTTTGAAATTATATATGTTTTCGAATAATACTTTTTCGGGCATATGTCATTAATTTGCTGCGATTTCTAATTGTATTTATTGTTTTTTTTGCTATTATCTTTTTTTTTGATATATATTTTCTTCCACCCATGATAGAGCATGAACCATTATTTAATGGATATTTCTTTGGGGCGACTGCAGCGCGAGTAGTAATTTCAGGATTTTCTTGCGTTTTTGATAATGCTTTGGATGATTGCAGTGATACGGTTTCTTCAGCAGTTATATGTAGAGGAGGAAGCGTTTTTGATAATGCTTTGGATGATTGCAGCGATACGGTTTCTTCAGCAGTTATATGTAAAGGAGGAAGACTTTCAAACAATTGTCGTGCCATATGAACGTTTGTTTCTACATAGGACACAAATTCACAATTTGATAATAATTTTGGCAAATTATAATAATGTGTGTCAGTTACTATGTCAGGGCGATTGCTATATATTATTTTAACTTCATTATATGGTAACCATATATCTAATAAAACTGGTAAAATTAATACATACACTTTTATAAATGTAGGATCATTAAATAATATAGTTTTAAATAGATAACATTTATGTAAATCTTTAATCAGTGTTAATTGTTTTTTACTTTTTAGTATTAAGTTGCGTAATATCTCATCAAAATATTGTGCGTTATTACCCATGCTTGACTTGTACAAATAATATTCTGATATTAAAGACTCTTCTTGACAATCGACTTTTCGACTAAAATCTGTTTCAGACTCACTTAAAATTATTTCAATATTTTGATGCAAAAGTTCTGGTGCCATTTCTTTAAATTCATTATATCTCATTAAATACGCATGTATATTCTGTAGTAACATGTCTTCGCATTGAGGTATATTCATTCTACCATGTTTATTTAAGCGGCAAATGCGACATTCATTTTCAATATAAAAGCGTATAGCCAATGCTAAATTTGTATTTACATTTTCATCATGATTATAAATATAATTTTCTGATTCAAACAAATTATTTGTAAAATCGGTTAATATACGAATATGGTGATTAATACATGCTGCGAATTTAATTTCTTTACTAAAATTAAGTAATTTTACTTGGGTATCGGGTGTTGTAGATTTCAGAAAGGTTAATAGTCTTTTAAACTCATAATATATGGTTTCAAATTCTAATTCATTCGTCGGCATATGTATACCCGTAGTTTTACCTAGGTATACACTCTCTAAAAAAGTTATAAATTGTATAATTGTAGATAATTCGTTTGGATTAGATGGAAGTAATCCTTTTATTATTTTTAATATTTCATCTTTTAACGATGTTATTTCTGAATTTATTATTCGTGATTGCATATATAATATAGTTACAAAAAATTATATTATTATACCATTTCCAAAATTGGATTTATAATAAATATTGGGAAGCTTTACTGTTTTAAATGAATTAGTGATACGCAAATAATTTCTAGATAATTTCGAATTATGTATATTTGGCATTCCATTGGCATTATCAGCCTTAATCCAACATGTTCCATCAAGTTTACAATTTTGATGTGTAAAGCTTGAATAGTTTGGATAGTCATATTTACTATCAGTTATCGTAAATATCGGTTTTTTTACTGTTAATGAATATATCGAGTATCCAGTAATAACAAGCATAATAACATATAAATATAGCATTTAAATTATATATTATTATGAAATATTAAATAATTTGTATTTTATAGATTTATCTATATATTTAATCATCTAATTTAAATCTAATTTCGATTTTAATAATGCAATTTCTTTCTTTGCATTTTGTATTTCTTTTACTAATAAAGGTATTAAACCTATGTAATTAATCGACTGATATTCCGCGTCATCTTTTTCACCTTTTGTAATATGAGGAATATGATTAGCCACTTCATGAGCTATAAAACCATATTGTCTTGTATTATTTAAATTATTGGTATATTCAACTGGACGCAAATTATCAACATTTAATATTTCAGGTAAATTAATAATGTTTGATTTTATACGATAGTCAGATAAAGCATTTACAATATTAACGGTGCAAGTTTGGTCTATTGTAACATTTTCTCCAAAATAACTGTTACCTTTTACACCAATGCCTCCAGAAACAACAAACGCACCAGTTAAATTGCTTGTAGAAATTGTATTACCTAAAACTTGCAATGACCCACCTATATTAACATTCGCACTAATTCCTACACCTCCTGATACAACTAATGACCCATTATAAGGTGTGGTTGAATCTACATCTGCCCAATTCTCATTATAATCATAATATGTAAATTCTTCTGAATATTTTACTTGGTTTTCGGCATTTAAACTATAAGGTCCATAAGTGGTATGATTATAGGATGCTCTAACACGAAACTTATCACCTATTGCACATTCAACACTTAATTGTGGATTAACTGATACTTCCGTATAGATATTAGTATCTGTCCATATTAGGTCACCACCCTCATAACCCACTACATGTCTAGGGTCAATCCATTGAATCCTATCCCATCCAACATAATTCCATACATTATTCACTTTTTTTTGAAAACCATAATCTATAATCCAATTACCATGAGTTACATGATTAAATCCAAGATTTACAGGTAGATTTACTGTGAATTGAAGTTTGCGAACAGTTACTCCATGACCTCCATATATTCCGACGACATCTGTAGTTGCTTTAGCACGAGCTTGCATCGTAAAATTTGGTAAAAATGCGGCAGTTGTATACTGTTGCCATGGATCTCCATTATAAGGTTGTATAAATGCACTATTATTTATGAACACATTTCTTTTTTTATTAGCGTTAACTAATAACAAATTATTAATAGAAATGACACTGTTCTCACCACTTAGGGTTGTATTACCAAAAACATGTAATGAACCATCAATATTTGAATTATGAGATATTTTAATATTTCCAGATACTAATAGATCTTTATTAACCACGGCATTTCCTACAACCTTTAAGTTTTCTAAGTTTCCAACAATATTTAGATTACTGTAAATAATACTATTCGCTAGAGATGTATCCGATAATATTTGTGTTCCATTGATACGGTATACTGAACCCGCATTTACATTTACATCACGTGTTACATTAACATTTCCAGATACGGTAAGCTCTTTATTAACCACTACATTTCCGACAACATTAAGATTTTCTAAGTTTCCAACTGTATTCAGGTTACTGTATACTACACTATTTGCTAAGGATGTGTTCGATAAAATCGCAACATTATTAATACGATATACCGACCCAAGTGCAAGATTTACATCTCGTGCAATATTAGCATTTCCAGATACGGTAAGCTCTTTATTAACCACTGCATTTCCTAACACTTTTAAGTTTTCTAAATTTCCAACTGTATTTAAGTTACTGTATACTACACTATTAGCTAAGGATGTGCTCGATAAAATCGCAACATTATTAATACGATATACCGACCCAAGTGCAAGATTTACATTACTTGTTACATTTACATTACCTGTTACATTTAGTTCTTTATCAATTACTACATTTCCTAAAACTTTTAAGTTTTCTAAATTACCAACTGTATTCAGGTTACTGTATACTACACATTCAGCAAGTGTCGTATCCGATAGTATTTCGACACTATCAATACGATATACAGACCCAAGTGCAAGATTTACATCACTTGTTACATTAACATTTCCACTTACATACAACTCTTTATCAATTTCAACATTTCCTACTACCTTTAAGTTTTCTAAATTTCCGACGGTATTAAGATTACTATATAATACACATTCTGCAAGTGTAGTATCCGATAAGATTTCAACGCTGTCAATGCGATAGACTGAACCAAGTGCAAGATTTACATTGCTTGTTACATTAACATTACCGGATACATATAACTCTTTATTAATTACTACATTTCCTAACACTTTTAAGTTTTGTAAATTACCAATGGTATTTAAGTTACTATATACTACACATTCAGCAAGTGTCGTATCCGATAAGATTTGTGTTCCATTTATACGGTATACAGAACCAGCATTTACATTTATATTTCCAGATACGGTAAGCTCTTTATTAACACCTACATTTCCTAACACTTTTAAGTTTTGTAAATTTCCAACTGTATTTAAATTACTGTATACTACACATTCAGCAAGTGACGAATCTGATAGTATTTCAACATTATCAATACGATATACAGACCCAAGTGCAAGATTTACATCTCGTGCAATATTAGCATTTCCAGATATATATAGCTCTTTGTCAATTACAACATTTCCTACCACTTTTAAGTTTTGTAAATTTCCAACTGTATTTAAATTACTGTATACTACACATTCAGCAAGTGACGAATCTGATAGTATTTCAACATTATCAATACGATATACAGACCCAAGTGCAAGATTTACATCTCGTGCAATATTAGCATTTCCAGATACATATAGCTCTTTGTCAATTACAACATTTCCTACCACTTTTAAGTTTTCTAAATTTCCAACTGTATTTAAGTTACTGTATACTACACATTCTGCAAGTGTCGTATCTGATAGTATTTCAACATTATCAATACGATATACCGACCCAATGTTTAGATTTACATCACTTGCAACATTCACATTTCCAGATACATACACCTCATCATTAAATTCTGCTTGTCCTACAACAGTTAAGTTTTCTAAATTTCCAACTGTATTTAAGTTACTATTTACTACACTATTTGATAAGGATGTGTTCGATAAAATAGCAACATTATTAATACGATAGACTGAACCAGCGTATATATTTACATCTCGTGCAATATTAGCATTTCCAGATACATACAGCTCTTTGTCAATTACAACATTTCCT
>Ga0209190_1003345_pt1 | contig 10643 bp, 11 predicted proteins | sample M_140205_XF_Meta_FD_187315 | JGI IMG/M metagenome (GOLD analysis project Ga0209190, IMG submission 187315) | Freshwater microbial communities from Lake Montjoie, Canada to study carbon cycling - M_140205_XF_MetaG (SPAdes) (version 2) | ecosystem: Environmental > Aquatic > Freshwater > Lake... | reverse complement strand
AACCGATAAGCGTAAACAGTCTGAACTGTTATAATAAAAGTTATGGTTGTCAAAAAAGATAATGAATATGCAATGTCTCCTCATAAAGCTGAGGCTTGTAAGCAGTTGTCGCCCCTTGGTCGGCGATTGTTTAAATATGTTGAGTTTGATGAGGATGAAACGATTCTAGCGGAAGTGCACAAACACCCAATTGGGGTTATTGGAATTTGGCTGACGGGCGGATTTATTACTGCAGCTATTTTGATAGTAGCTATAATGACCTTATCGAGCTCATTTTTATCTAGCCTAGGGCTTAATCTTAGCAGCACAGCCATGGGCGGAATTATCATAGCAATTGTGGCTGTATTGGTTATTTCTATGTTTGTTGGGACTGTGATTGCCGCATTTATATATAAGAGCAGCACGATATTCGTTACTAGCGATAAGATTTCGGAAGTAGTCTACAAGAGTGTATTTAACAGAGTAGTTACTCAGTCAGGAATTGGGAATATCCAAGACGTAACAGTAACCCAAAAAGGTGTGTTGCCGCGATTGTTTCATTATGGAAACTTATTAATTGAGACTGCCGGCGAGACAGTGTCTCCTCAATTTACTTATGTGCCTCATCCTCATAGCATATCTAGAACTGTCATACAGGCGCACGAAGATTATGTCGAAAATGAACTAAAAAGATAATTTACAAAGAGAGCTATTATTCTTGGAAAGGATTCTGGCGTGCTTCTTTGAATATTGCCTTTACTTCAACGCTATTGTCGCTAAGCTGATTAATCTTGTCTATGGATGCTTGGTCTATTTTGGGTCTCTGAACTGTTTGAAGTTTTTCGCTTACTTGCGTGTCTGTTGGTTCCGCTACAATTAGGCTATTAATTCGAAATACTATAAAGCTGTATACACCCAAACTTAACATTACTATCATGAATGAAAGATGGCGCATGCCAATATTTTCAAAAGATTTAATTTTTTTGAAAATATTGGTTAGATTTAATTTTTTTGTAGCCATAGTTGTTAGCCTTTCATGGCTTAATGTAGGTTAGTAGCGTTAAATTGAAGGTAAGTTTGTTGCGGTCGCTAGGATTTGGTGTGACCGACACATTAGTAACTTGAGATGTGCGTCGGTTTTGCTCAAGGGCAGCCAAGAAGCCAATTAGTCTGTCGTAAGTAATAGCCTTGCTTGTATCTTGTTGTACGTTTATTTGCAAGCTGAACACGCCCTTGATGCCATCAACTGCTGTAGTTTGGGTTATACCCGGCGCTATTGGTTTGGGCGCTGGGGCTGCGTCCTCGGTCTTAATTATTTTAGGAGCTATTTGTCCAAGTGTTGATGCAGGGAAGCTGATAGTGCTGATAGTTATGCCGTTGTCTCCTGCGATTTTAATAATCTCGCGTACTGCCTCTGCTTGGTCTTTGTCTTGAGGAACGATCGAGCCTGCTATTTTTTCTAGTCCTTGATATTTTTCAATATCCTTTTTGGCTTGTTTGATCGAGATCTGCTGCTCATCAAGAACTCTGCTTTCCAACTTAACACTCATTAGGCTTTCTGATTTGTTGGTTAGTAGTGTATCGCCGTAGTAGACTGCACCGATATTTCCTATTATAAGTAGAGCCAATAAGCCGACCATGAAATAGTATGAATTTTTATTTTTCATGATTTTGCTCCTAAGGTTTTGGCAGAGTTTATTAGCAGGAAAGGATTTTTGGCAGAGAACTGCGCTCTTATGGAGACTGTACATGGATAACGTGGATCGGATGCTTCTGCAGAAGAACAGTTAATATTTATGATATCAGCCTTGTCAAAGATTTTATTAGCAGGATCCTGTAAGTTTACTTGGACTTGTGTAGCGGTGTTGTAGTCAGACGCTGCAGCAGTTAGATCTATGCCGCCAGAAACTTTACTAATACTAAGCCCTGTTAAGCTTGCATGCTCGGGTATTGCGGCGCCAATTTGTTTGAGTAGCTTAGAAAATAAAATCTCTCTGGATAATACGGAGGCGGTTAATTTTAGCGTGCTAGAGATATCCTCCACGCGTTTTTGAGTCTCGGGTAATTTTTGCGCCGCTAGGTCTGACTTGGTTCTTTCTACCTGCTTTGCGTAGTTGTTGGTCGATTGTTGTATGTAGAAAATACCGAACAGTAAGACTAGTGCCGTACCTAGGCCGGTGAATACTAAGCCCATAGACCAGTGCCTCAACTGATCGTTCTTTTTGGCATAAGACAAGTTATGTTTAATATCTGGAGGTAATAGGTTAATCATTAGAATAACTCCTTTGGCTTGGTCAGCGATAGTCCGGCTGCTGTGATGTACATGGAGCTTTCTACGCCACCAGGGGGTTGTATGTTCTTAAACATTACATGCTTGTCCCAGGGGTTAGACATTCTTACAGGTAGTCGCAGTGCATTAGTCATATAATCGCTAAGTCCTGGCATATTTGACCCTCCACCTAAGGTCACGATTTGTACGATTTTGCGATCGTCTCCATATCGCTCTTCATAGTATCTAATCATGCGTCGAATCTCTTTTAGTATTTGTTCTAGAGTAGGCTTAAGTGCGGTGGTTATTTCTTTTTGTTTTTTGCTATAGCTAAGTCCATATTTGGCTTTTATGACCTGTGCTTCGTTTTTAGAGATGTCTAAGGCTTCTGCGATTAGATCAGTAAAGTTGTCTCCACCTCCGCCAGCTGTACCTGTTACAACGATGCCATGGTCAAATATTGTAATGTCGCTAGAAATAGAGCCATAGTCGATAATAACTGTTGGAACATCACTAAGTTCGGTATGTACAAATAATCTAGAGGATGACGCGATTGTTGCTTCTAGTGCGACAAGTTCGAGTCCGAGCACTTTAGCCAATGCAACATAAGAGTCTACGATTTTTTTGGGAACAGCTACGGCTAGCAACTCTATTTCTGTCTCTGTTGTGGAGGTAATAGAGTAGTCCATATATAAGTCGTCCACTGGTACTGGAATGTATTGCTCAGCTTCCATCCTTACAGCATCCTCCAGCTCTTTATTTGTGAGTTTAGGAAGCTTTATAGTCCTTGTGAATGTACGCATGGCAGGAATACTCATAGCTACTCTTCTGGTAGTTATTTCTCCTACTACAAATTTATCAAAAAGTTCATGAGCGGACTTGGCCATTGCCGGAATATCTACGATCACTCCATCTTTAATAATCTTTGGGTCAAATCTGTTAACGCCATAGCCAGCAACAATAGCATTTTTGCCTTCTGGCTTAGTTTGCATGACTTTCATGGAACTAAAGCCAATATCTAGCCCGAATAGGGGCTTGTCTTTATACAGGTATCGAGAGTTCATACCTGTATTCCTTGCCAGTTTAGACTGTCGACTGTAAGTTTCATACCCACCTGTTTTATAAACATTAGCTTTAATAGAATTATAACAGATTTATTGAGTTTACTAGGGTAGTACATCAAGGCTTAGTAAGTACTTCTCGCCACGATAGGACGTTATAAGTGCTGGTTGTTGGATAGCTTGGTGGTGGAGCGTAAAGTAGGTTGTAGTCATATTGGCTGTCATTATGTTCGATTCCAGATATGTAGCCATTGGCAGGATCATTCACCGCGTCTCCGCACGCCCCACCAGTTTGATATGTCCAGGTCCACGTTTGCCTGCTGGCTACTGAGCCGTAAAAAGTAAACGTTTGATTACTGTTTATCCAGCCGCGAGTACAATTTTGTGCGCTGGTTCTGTATTTGCCTGCGTAGATTACGCTTCCGGATTGAGCTATTAAAGCTCCGTCTATTTCGAAGTTAAAGGCACCGGTTGAGGGCGGTGCATACGGAGCTATTGTGATTGAGTTTTCTGATATTAAGCCGATTGCGTCAGAGCCATCTTTGGCGGTGTATTTTATATTTCCAGCTATAACTATTTCGGCGTTGTTGTTGGTGGCTAGTCGACCGGCCGCTATTGTTACTCGGCCATGGTAGCTAGGATTAGAAAGGACCCAGACGTTATCCTCGGCAAATATTACGCCAGATGCCGGAATAGTTATTCCAGAAGCTACAACAGTTGTGGTTAAGGCACTGGTATATGGTGTTAGTCTGTCGTTTTCAGCATCAACATTGAGTAGGTCGTATGTGCCGCTTGTGTTGAGTTTTATGAGATATCCTTTTGTTAATGAATATGCGCCAGAGGAGCTGCGTTGCGGCAAGTAGGCTGCAGTTCTAGTGGTTGGAGTTTGAGTACATGCGTTAGATAGTGCCGCTAAGGAAGAAGTTGAAGCGTCGGTATTGAAGGCAAGTTTCTTGATAGTGCATAGCGAGCTAGTTACTTGATTAAAGTCTACCGCCGGCACTGGATAGCGCCAGTCTGTTTTTGCTCTCGTGTTGCAATTTATTGGTGTGGTTATAGATGTATCACACCAAACTCCAGGGCGGCTTGTCGAACCATTTCCGCCGAGTTGGCTAGACGGCACGTAAGTAGTATTAGCAGACGTTACGTCCGTGCTATTGGTTCCGTCCATTCGAACGCCTTGATTAGAGTGAACTGGGCCACTTGCTGACTCGGTATTACCAAACCATAAAGCAGTATCCGAGACTACGCCATAACTAGCAAAAGAAGGTGAGCCAATTTGGGCATCAACAGTTCTTGTTATTTTGCTGTTAGCTACCTGTCCAATCGACCTTATCTTGGCTATGGTTGAACCAGTGCTTTGTGGACTAATCCATAGCGTAAAAGTACCCTCCACCACATTATTGTCGTTTACGTAGTTATGGACATAAGGTCCATAACCTAGCGTAGGGTCGGGTGTAGTAGGCGTAGTTTTACCGTCTTTAAAATCTGAAGGACTATGGCTGAGGTGCCAGAGGTAGTAGTTTACTCCTGCTTCAGAAATGTTGAAGGCTTTTTGGCTAACGACATTTCTACCAACAAGCTGTAAGTTAGACATTACTATTTCTGCAGCTGCGCCACTAATAATCACTATCGCAATCATGAAGCTTAATAATGTCGGCATTATAAAACCGTTTTCGGATTTCAATAGTTGTCGTCGGCTAATCATAGATTTGTCTTTCGGTTTCTAAGACTTACAAGTAGAGAGATACTGTCATTGCCTTTGACGACAGGAGCTTTAACTGGCACGGCCAGAGTGATTTTAATTTCTTTAATAGTGTGAAGGTCAGTTATTGGCATAGCCAGTGTTGCGCCATATGAATCTAAGTAAGTGAAGGTATTAACTCCGGTAGTTGCATAGAAAGGACTAATTATAGTGTAGGTTTTCTTGGTTGAGGTTATTGGTGTGCCACTTGGCGGATTGGCCGTCATGGTCGTTACATCTGCGTATAAAGTTGTCTTGGTAGAGTCTAAATAATATCGAATAAGCGAGGCATAGGTGTCCTTTGGATAGAAATATGCATACATTGTAATCTCGTCGGCAGATGCTTGAGATATGTCTGTCAGGCCTCTAACTACTTGAGCAATTCGTTGTGACTGAAAGGCCAGACCGCCAAAAACTATTCCATCTTGTTGTAGGGCAAGGTATTGGCTGGTTGAGGTGGTTATGAAGGTGTATGTAATAGTGCTGATGATTGCGACTAATATCATGACTATAGATAGTTCAACGATCGTAAAACCATCACTAGTTAGTTTACGGAGCGACATTTATACCTCCTAACATTGGACTGCCAGGTAGTGCTAGGGTGTCGCCATTAGATGAAATTACTAATTGAGTACTACCTAGCGCGAGTGAAGTTAAGTTGACTGTGCAGTTTAGCTGAGTGCTTGTGCCCGTGCATGAAGCTGTTTTTGTTGTGCCGCCCTGGACTAGCTTAACTATGGTGCTACAGCCTCCCGCACTACAACCTAAGTTTGTGCCGTTGATCTGAAAAGTAAAGGCCGACATGTTGCTGCTAGAAATATTGGCTTCACTAGGCAATAGGGTACTTATCCTGGGGAAGCTAGAACTAGTCGTGAGTATTAGCCTAACTTTTTGAAGATAACTTAGTCCACCATAACTAAAAGTAGTAGCAGGTGGTGAAGAAGCTAAATAAGTAGGTACATTTATTGGATTGAATGAATTGGTGCCGCTATAAGGTACAGCCGCCGCAACATAATATGTCGTTACGCCACTTGTGCAGCTAGTGCTACCAAGCTCTCCACAAAATATGTATGCTCCTGGAACTAGATTCTTCAAAGCCGTTAAGCCACTGCCGTCAGTAGTCGGTCTAGTGTCGGAAGGGCTAAGATTGTCGTAATAATAAGTACCATCAGTTGCCAAGGTGTATTTTTTATATCCGCCCTTCACATATACCTTCATTCCAGATAGTGGATTACCATCTTTGTCAGTGGTCTCTATCACAATACTGTTTGCACCTTGAGGTTTAAGTGTCAGTGTTATAAATGAAGATAATTGAGTGAATATTTTTTGACTAGAATATGTTGGCTGTAGCGTGCCGTTTGGAGCGATAGTATTGAGAGTAGAATACCCCGGCATACTAGCGGTTGCAATGTAATCGTAGGCGTTAGTGTCGGGAGGTAGACCATAAAATATGGCATTGCCATTTATATCAGTTGTGTCGGCGACTGTGACGTTGGGGGTTACAGTAATATCAGATACTTGGACAGTCGCACCAGAAATAGGATTTCCCGTATTATCTATTACGCTAATAAATAATGCGCCGGTAGTACTGGCAGTTTCGGCTACTCTTGCCGATACCTGGGTGTCGACTTCTGCTAATTTGTTAGTTGCAGGAGCATAGGCGGAAACGTGTAGTATTTTGTAGTCAGCGGGATTTAAGTCGGTGGCAGGCGACCCAGTCGGTGCCGGATAGTTGCGGCAGTACATTTGTTTGAGCGCCACCGTTGGGTATGGGCCACAACCGTCGTAGGCTTCGTCAACATAATCGATAGTCGTCTTGATTGTATAAGTTACGCCGTTTAATACTTGCGTGGTACTTGCGGGCAGTAGACTTGTAGAATAAATACTACCACCAGATACTGCAAGGCTGTCGTATGGAAGAGATTTTAAATATTCCATTTGATTGGTTGCAAACGTTAATGCTACCGCCTTGCGTTTTGTGTAGACGGCGCTACTAATCAATGAAGTAAACAGCCCAAGTACACTTAAAGCAATAATACTCAAAACAGTCATAGCTACCACTAGCTCAACTAGCGTGAAGCCGTCCTGACTGAGTTTGCGTTTTCCTGCCATAATTTAGGTGCCGATATTTTTGCTTAAATTAGCTATCGGTCCCATGACACTAGCGGCGATCAGACCCACTACCGCGCCTAGTACGATAATCATTAATGGTTCAATGATAGAACTAAGGCCATCGACTACAGCTTCTACCTCTTCTTCATAAAAGTCAGCAACTTTAATTAAAATAGTATCGATCTGACCAGTCTCTTCGCCTACGGCCAACATTTGGCTGACAATAGGTGGAAAATGCTTACTTTTACTAAGTGGATCAGATAATTGCTTGCCGTTCTTCACAGCCTTGGCGGCTTCTTTTAATTCGGCTTCTATGACTTTGTTGCCGATCGCACCACCTGTTACATCCAAAGCTTCTAGTACGCCAACGCCGGCTGACATAAGTGATGCAAATGTGCGCGAGAATCGAGCAATTGCTACCTTAGTTATAATCATCTTTACTATAGGCGTCTTGAGTAGTAATGAGTGGAATTGATATTTGCCTTTGGCGGTTTTTATATAGCGCCTAACTGCGTAAATTGTGCCAAAAAACACCACTAGTATTAGTATTGAATTTTGTTGCATGAACTCACTCCCGGACAGCATCACACGGGTATAAATAGGTAATGTGCTTTTACCACCGCTAAGGTCAGTTAAGATTTTGCCAATTTTTGGAATAACGAATATCATTACGCCAAAAAAGGCTATAGTTGTGATGGTTAAAATTGCGATAGGGTAAGTCATGGCGCTTTTAACTTTTTTGCGCATGCTAGATTCTTGTTCAACTTGAGTAGCTAATCGTTTTAGGATTTCATCAAGAATACCACCAGCCTCTCCAGCACTGACCATGTTCACAAATACTTCAGAAAATACATTTGGATATTTTGCTAAGGCGTCTGCAAGTGGTATACCGCTTTCAACGTCTTTTGTGATGCCGATTAATACTATTTTGAAGTATTTGCTTTCAGTTTGGCCTTGCAGCATAGCTAGAGATCTAGTCAAAGGCACTCCAGCCCCAACCATTGTAGATAATTGACGCGTAAAGACTACGAGTTCCTTTTGCTTGACCTTTTTATTCTTGTTAAAACGGTTAATTAGAGGGTTCTTGCCGGTATTTGCTTTGACAACTATTGGTCGTAAGCCTTGATGATTTAGAGTAGCGATCAGAGCTTCTTTGGTCATGCTTTCACTTATTCCAGTGATAGTCTTGCCTTCTTTGTTTGTAGCGGTGTAGTTAAATTTCATTACTTATTTCTCGGCCGTAACGCGTAGAATTTCTTCTATTGTAGTTTGGCCACGTAGAGCCTTAATGAATCCGTCGATCTGCATAATAATCATGCCATCCTTGATAGCTTGGTCTTGGATGATTTCGCTAGTAGAGTTTGAGACTATCAAGTCCTGGATTTTTGCAGAGCTACCGAGCACTTCGTAAATACCCATGCGACCCTTATAGCCAATGTGTCCACAACTTTCACAGCCGCCATCATGCACTCTCCATAATTTTGTGATTTTACTAGGAGTCGTACTTAGTTCAGCAGGGGATTCTTTATTAGTTTTGGATGTATTGGTTTGACCAATTCCAGCCGCTAGTGCTTCTGTTTCGAGATCATGTATTTGCTTCATTATGCCGGCGTCATTGGTCCCGAATATCTCTGATATTTGTGCAAGAATTGCATCTTCTGGAACATAAACTTCACGGCAGTCGACACATAATTTGCGAACTAATCGTTGACCGACAACAGCTCTTACTGTGCTGGCTATCAAGAAAGGTTCGATGCCCATGTCTAGAAGTCGGGGTAAACATGTTGCGGCGTTGTTTGTATGAAGGGTAGAGAATACAAGGTGGCCTGTTAGCGCGGCTTGGATTCCAAGGTTAGCAGTCTCAGAATCTCGAATCTCACCTACCATTATGATATTTGGATCTTGGCGTAGTAGCGCCCTCAGACCATTAACAAATGTCATTCCAGCGATTGGATTTACTTGAGTTTGGTTTGTGCCGGGTATTCTATATTCCACAGGATCTTCTACTGTAGATATGTTTACCATAGGTTTGTTGAGTATGCTTAGAACGCTAAAAAGACTCGTAGATTTACCAGAACCGGTAGGGCCAGTAACTAATATCATGCCGTGCGGTTGGACAATTGCTTTGTTAACATTTTTGAGTGCAGTACCCCAGTAACCAAGTTCTTCAAGTGTTAATGCTTTGGCCGACTCGTTCAATATGCGCATTACGACTTTCTCACCGTCCAGAATAGGTAGGGTCGAGACTCGAAGTGCATAAATCTGTTCCCCGATCTGTATTTTGAATCTGCCGTCTTGTGGAGATCTACGCTCGTCAATCTTTAGATTTGAAAGAATTTTTATGCGTGAAACTAGTGAACCTAAGACTTTTTTCGGTAGTTTGTTGGCTTCTCTTAGTACGCCGTCAACTCGGTAACGAACGAGCACGTAATCTTCTCTAGGTTCAATATGCACATCGCTGGCGCCACTCTTTATGCCATATTCGATTATCAAGTTTACAGTTTTAGCAATTGGAGAATCTTCGGCTACATCTTCTTCGTCGATCTCTTCGTCGTCATCGCCGCCAATTTCTTCAGGTGTTATTACTTTCGTGAGTTCACTGTTAATATTTCCTCGATATTGGTCAAGGGTCGCTTGAATGTTTGTGGCCGTCGCAATATGGATTTTAATATTGGTGCCCAATTGTTTTTGGAGGAAGTTAATGGCCTGTATATCGTCTGGATCTTCCATTGCGAGCTGTTTGCTGCCATCGTCCTCTACGCCAAATAGCACGACTTTATATTGTCTGGCAACTCTCTCTGGTATTAGCTTTAGTACATCTCTTTTTATTTCTTTAGTGGTGAGTTCGATGAATGGTATGTCAGACTCTTCTGCATAAAGCTTCGTTAACTCTTTTTCGGTGAGAACATTATTTTTGATTACTAAATCTTGTAAGGGCTTCTTCTCTGTTTTTTCTTGCTGTTTTAGAGTGGCCAACTGTTCTTCAGTGACTTTACCGGCTTTTTCGAGCAATTTTTCTACTAAGGCATCAGATATACGCATATTTGCTTCTTATTATATACGAAAAACCATTAGCACGTTAATCTTATAGGCGCGAATTTGATAAGTTTGACTCAATATTACTTGCCGGAGCATTAGCTTGAGCGGTTTTGCAATTTACGCCAATTATGACTTAAAAATGAACAGTTCGATTTTAGTTGTTTGTCGCGCTATAATTGAAATAACGACTGGTGGCCGTTCTATTAGAAACACTTTTAAATTGGGGGTAATATGGCTAAAGAAAAGAAAATCGATAACACCAAGGGTGAAGTTAGCTCTAGTTCATCGGCTTCTGAGGGTAAAAGTAAGGCCCTAGGTTTGGCGTTAGAAGCCATCGAGAAGCAGTTCGGTAAAGGTTCTATCATGAAGATGGGTGATGCTCAAAAACAGAAGGTTGAGTGCATTTCTACCGGCAGCCTATCACTAGACATCGCTTTGG
>Ga0209190_1003341_pt1 | contig 10647 bp, 6 predicted proteins | sample M_140205_XF_Meta_FD_187315 | JGI IMG/M metagenome (GOLD analysis project Ga0209190, IMG submission 187315) | Freshwater microbial communities from Lake Montjoie, Canada to study carbon cycling - M_140205_XF_MetaG (SPAdes) (version 2) | ecosystem: Environmental > Aquatic > Freshwater > Lake... | reverse complement strand
TGAAAGTAAATTTACTGCGCCACATTTTTATTTGACATTGGATATTGATATGGATAATGCTATTGATATCCGTCAATCTATGAATCTTGTTGAAGGGGTTAAAGTATCTTTCAACGATATGGTTGTGAAGGCTGTAGCACTTTCATTGAAAAAAAATCCTACAGTAAACAGTTCTTGGTTAGGAGATGTTATTCGCAGAAATAACCATGTTCATATCGGAGTTGCTGTGGCGGTTGAAGATGGATTGTTAGTTCCTGTAGTGCGTTTTGCTGATACAAAAAGTTTGATGGAAATTGGCGCAGAGGTTAAAGTATACGCTCAAAAAGCAAAAGATAAAAAATTGCAACCAGCAGACTGGGAAGGAAATACATTTACTATTTCCAATCTTGGTATGTTTGGGATAGAATCTTTCACTGCTATTGTAAATACGCCAGATAGTTGTATTTTAGCTGTTGGTGGAATCAAAGAAATACCAGTTGTTAAGAACGGAATGGTTGTACCAGGAAATGTTATGAAGGTAACATTGTCATGTGATCATCGCGTTGTTGATGGTGCATCTGGAGCTGCATTTTTACAAACATTCAAACAATATTTGGAAAATCCAGTGATGATGCTGATGTGAATTGAATAGATTAGAATAAACAAAAAAAACTTTTAAAACTATAACTTCCTATGAAAAAAAATCGATCATTTTGTGTTCGGTCTATTATGCTACTATTATTATTGATCTCAAATTTTTCGTTTGGTCAAGCAATTATCCAAGTACGTGTAATATCCGTTCAAGCGCTTAATAATACTGATTGTGATGGCTTTTTTACTGGAAACAGTGATTTTGTGTGGGAATTCACTGGGACCGACAATACTTTAGGCTTTACAAATAATAATCCTGCATTATTTGGTATTTATGGGTTCAATTATGCCTATCAAAATGGGAATAATGGTCCATATACCATGTCTACTCCAAGTGGTCAATTTTCTCCGAGTAATGGAACTTTCTTCGATTACCAATATTTATGTGCCGCTGATGTGCCTACTCAAATAAATCTTGGATGGGAAGCTTATGAAAATGATGATGTTGGAAATTATGATATTTTAGGTTTAACGGATGGAGAAACTGGAATACAAAATGTTTCAATGGCCGTTCCTGCGGGTGTCGGTTCGTTGAATTACATTTATACTGCAAGTAGCACAGATGGTGGTTGTACACAAAACTATCGAATTACATTAGAAGTCATTCGATTGCCATTGATTGTTAGTTATTTAGAAGACGATATTTGCAATGCCGCATCTATAGCATTGAACACTACTTATACATATGGATGGTGCGCATATACACTCGAACCAAATGAACCTGCAGCAAGTGATGTTGCGGCAAGTGGCTCGGGATGGTTTAGTTTTATTGCTCCTGCAAGCGGCGCTGTTGGGATTACTTCTGATCTTGGTGGAACGGAATTAGGAACCTATTTTGAAATTTACCATGCTGCAGACGCAAGTTCATGTGTTACTGGTGTGCAACCTATAACATCATTATTGATCAAAGATAAATTTGAATATTTATCACATATTGAATTTTCTGATGGAACTGATTTCTTAGATATTGACCCTGAGGCAGAAATTGTTTTAGATGCATGTGATCCTGTTTCTCCCTTTAGTTATCAGAAATTGATTCCGGGACAAACCTATTATGTCCAATTTGCGGCTGACAATGGCGGTGATCGGGGATATTTTCAAATTCGAGTGAATAGTTTTGGTGGAAGTGCTCCTAATTTGGAGGATATTCCGTGTTTATCAGGTACAGTTGCTCCGGGAACTGCAGTTATAACGTCGGCTTTAAGTTCTCCTGTTACTTCCAATTTGACGTTTGGTTGTGCTTATGATGGTGGAAATGATTTTGGTGAGACTGGCTCTGTGCATACTTCTCCAAATCCAAATGAATACCATGCGTATGATTATGATCACGTTGCTGCTAATAATGATGATGTGAATGAAAGTGTTTGGTTGAATTTTATTTCACCGAACAATGGACGTATGATTTTTGAAACAGATTATCAAAGTGCTATTTATTCTGAAAGCAATGCATTGTTTGGTTATGATGATCGTTTTTCCCCAGGAATTCCTTCAGATTATTCGTGTGCAAATCTTGAAGTTTTATACGCTGCAGATGGTGGCTTAAATGGGTTTTTAGGCGGTGCTTCTCAAAGTGCTCGTATTGACGCACGCTGCATGGAACCAGGTTACAAATATTTTGGAATGGTAGATCCTTCAAACGGTTTAACACTTTTCAATGCGCAAAATATTAATAATTGGTTATATGATCCATCGGTTATTGATCCAGTAGTTAATCCTCCAGGAAACGATATTCTCTGCTTAACGACAATTGATCCTTTGTATGAAGTTGTTGTCACTCCAGCAGGTGTAACGCCGCCATTTCAAGCTGTTGCTGGTTCGAATGAATTTGCTTGTAGAGAATATTTGGCAGGTGAACCAGCTATTGATGCGTTGGCAGCAAATTGTGCGAACCAAACAGTATGGCATTATTTCATTGCTCCACCTTCTGGTGCTATTGAAATGAATATTAGAGCATATATTGGAATGAATCTTTTGCGTTATTCTGTTTATGAGTTGTTAAATGGAACAGAGTGTTATGGTGGATTAAATCCTGCAACATATACAACCGATGGAACGCAAACAACTTCAATTATCACACCTTTACTTCAAGGTTCAGCTGGTTTCACTGGAAATCAAGAATCAATATGTTGCTTAACTCCTGGTGCTATTTATGCGATTCAACTAGATGGAGGTTCTCCAGGAGACGAAGGTCAATACATCATCGAATATATAAAAGAAGTAGCAAGCGATGCAGGCGATATTTTTGTTGAAATTGCAAATGGAAGTATCATTGATGTTGCTTCAACAGATACTGCTTTTGTTTGTTTTGGTGATACGTTAAGTCCTGGAATCCTATTAAATGGAATTGGTTTGACGACTCTTGATATTCCTTCTTGTTTACAATTAGGTTATGTCATTCATTCAACAAATCCTGTTCCTGATCCGGTTGCAAATACTGGATTTACTTTTATTGATTCGGTGCAAACAGAAAATGGCGTATTTGTAAATAATACCAATGGTTCTGGTACATTCGGAAATCCTTTATTCAACCAATTGTATTATGTTTCTACAATGGCAGATGAACCTGCGAATTGGGGAGATTTAACGTGTATCAGTGCAACGGTTGAGAACGGTGTTCCAGTGGTTTATTTACAACCAATAGTTCCAGTTTCAAGTTATAACAGCGCATTGTGTGAAATCAATTTCACTAGTTCAGGTGGTTTAGCTACCTATTATGGTTCAAACTTCTCTTATACTATTCAAAATTCGACTAGTAATATTGTTGCTACGGGAAGTTTTGCGGCTGGAACGAATGTTGTTTTCCCAGTTCCTTCTGCTGAAATATATACTATTTCAATTTCGGATGGAGCATGTCCATATTCCTTTACAATTAATGCTTCCTTGTGTGCAAATCCATGTATCACAAATCCAAATGTGAATTTTGTTGCAACAACGATCTGTAACGGTCAAAGTATTTTCTTGGAAGGAGCAAATCAAACAACAGCAGGTTTATATACGGATGTTTTTCCAGCTGCAAATGGTTGTGATAGTACAATTTATACGACTATTTCTATTATTCAACCTGTTACTTTTGCCCAATCATTTACTATTTGTCAAGGAAGTTCAGTCAACGTTGGAACAAGCACATATAACGCTTCAGGTATCTATACGGATGTTCTTGTTGCAGCAAATGGATGCGATAGTACAATAACTACCACATTATTTGTAGAATCTACATTAACATCAAATTCAAGTACTACAATTTGTCAAGGAGACAATTATTTATTTGGAGCAAGTAATTTAACGGTAGCTGGAACATATTCGAACACGCTTATTGCTGTTGGTGGATGTGATTCCATTGTAACGTTGTTTTTAAGCGTGCTTCCAATTGATACGAGCAATGTATTTGTGACTATTTGTAACGGTCAATCCTACACCTTTGCAGCGACAGTATTAACAACATCAGGAACTTATTTGAATACTTTGACTACTGTAAATGGCTGCGATTCAATAGAACGATTGTATTTAACGGTGAATCCAACAATCACAGGATCGGTTTCTGCAACAATTTGTCAAGGTCAGAATTATGTATTTGGAAGTCAAACCTTATCTTCTACAGGAACATTTACAGAAATGTTTACAACAATTGGAGGATGTGATTCTCTTGTGACCTTATACCTAACTGTTAATCCAATCATTTCGTCGTCTAATTCAGCTACAATTTGTGCTGGACAAAGTTATACGTTTGGTTCGCAAACAATAAGTGCTTCAGGAACATACACGGATGTATTACAAACGGCATCAGGATGTGATTCAACCGTTTCGCTCTATCTATTTGTGGATGATGCAATTGAATTTTACCGTGATACAACAATCTGTGAAGGAGAAGCGTATGTATTCGGAACGCAAACATTGACATTAAGTGGACTTTACGATGAGGTATTCCAAACAGCATCTAGTTGTGATTCAATAGTACATTTGGAATTGGCAGTTCAAAATTGTGAAGGGCCATTCGAAATAAGTAACATCGTTACGCCGAATGAAGATGGTCAAAACGATACGTGGAAGATTTCAGACTACACGCAAATTGCAGGTTGTACGACTATAATCTATAACCGTTGGGGACAACCAGTGTATCAATCGAATGATTATCAAAATGAGTGGGGTGGAACAAAAGAAGGTGAACCATTGCCAGATGGCGTTTATTATTATTCCATAAAGTGTTCTGATACAGAATACAAGGGAACAGTGAACTTATTCAGATTTAAAAAATAAGCAGCTATGAAAAATATATTAAGTACTCGTTTAATCATAGCTTGTTCAATAATAAGCTTGAGTTCGTTTGCCCAACAAACGCCACAGTCGAATGTTTATTCGTATAATAAATATTCATTGAATCCTGCATATGCTGGAGCAACTGGATGTGCAGAAATTTTCTTTTCACACCTCAATCAATGGGTAAAAGTTGAAGGAGCGCCGGTAACGAGTTTGTTTAGTGCAAATACGCGAATTGGAAAATCGTTTGGTATCGGTGGAAACCTTTTGATAGATAAATTGGGAATGTTGCAACAAGTAGCAGCTTCAGGTTCTATTTCTTATGGATTTACCATTGCAAAGCAACATAACCTGCGATTTGGAATTACTGGAGGCTATTATCAGTTTCGTCTAAATCCTGCTGGTGCAATTGCGTTTGACGCACAAGATGTAATTGTAAATAGTGGCAGTCAATCGTCATCTTCCATCAATTCAGAAGTTGGATTCCTTTATCAATTCAAAGGACTAGAACTTTCCATGGCCTCAAAGCAAGTGCTTCAGTCATTTTCAAATTTTGGATATACTGGTTTAGATGGTTATGGTTTGAGAAGACACATGGTAGGTTTAGTTGGCTATAAATTTCAATTGAATGAAAAATTGAGTTTGAAGCCATCCGTTCTCTATAAAGGAATCAATAACACGAACCAATTTGATATTAATGCTGATGTAAACTATAAGAATTTCATTCACGGCGGAATCGGATATCGCACGCAAGTAGGATTGATTGGTAGAGTGGGAGTAAACATTCAAAATTTATTTTTTATTGGTTATGCGTATGAAGTTCCCATGCAAAACATCGCAAAATACAGTTCTGGTTCGCATGAAATAGTTATTGGTTTGAAGTTGTGTAAGAAGAAAAAACCGATGCTAGATTCATTATTAACAGAAGAAGTTGATCAACCAGATACTGTTTACACGGTGGAATACAAAACAGACACGTTGATTGTGGAACGAGTAGATACAATTTACATCAATGAGACAAATATCAATAGAATTTCGGATGAAGATGCTAATCGTGTCCTAGATTTAGCTTCGAGAAAATTAGAATTCGAACACGATAAAGCAATTATTTTGAAGAAATCATATGGTGAATTAGAATCGCTGACGAATCTACTATTCATTAGACAAGATCTAAGAATCCGCTTGGATGGACATACGGATAATAATGGAACAGATGAATATAACATGACATTATCGAAAAACCGTGTTCAAGCTGTAAAAGACATGCTTGTTTCCAATGGAGTTGATGCAAATCGAATTGATCTTTATTATTATGGGGAATCGAAGCCTATCTCTGATAACGATACTGAAGAAGGCCAAGCAAAAAACAGAAGGGTTGAAATGCATTTTCTGAAATAGAAATAACAGAAATAAGATTGAAAAGGATGTAAGTGATTGCATCCTTTTTTTGTGGGATAAAATCTATTCTCTTTTTTATCTTTTCCCACGTCACAAATATCGCTTCTTGATTCGGTCTATTCACTTCAATTTCAATATTTTATGTAACCCGCTGCGCTGCAGATCTTGTCGGTCCTTTCGGGTTGCACTGCAGCGCTTACAACTACTTAAGCTTCACTAACAACATATTTTAGTACTTTAACCCAATCAAAAAAAGCTGTTTTAAGTTTATCGCAAGAAAATAAACATGAATAATTCAGTAGAGTGATTGATCGCGGATATTGAAAAATAATTCATTCATCTTTTGTTTTGATTACAAATTAACCTTATATTAGATTAGAAATTAATCTTTTTTAGAGTGGATTCAATAAAATTATTTGAAAGCAAGAAAGTTAGGAGTCAATGGGTAATTGAAACTGAAACATGGTATTTTTCTATCATTGATGTGATAGAAATATTGACAGATAGCCCAAGACCAAGAAAATACTGGAGTGCATTAAAAAATAAGCTACAAAGCGAAGGAAGTGAACTGTCCCAATTTTTGGGACAGTTGAAAATGGAAGCATCCGATGGCAAAATGCGCGAAACAGATGTAGCAGATACTAAAACGTTACTTCGCATTATCCAATCAATTCCTTCTCCAAAAGCAGAACCTTTCAAGCAATGGCTAGCTAAAGTAGGTTATGAACGTATGCAAGAAATAGCAGATCCCAGCCAAGGAATTGACAGAGCCAGAGAAAACTGGCAAAAAATAGGTCGTAGTGAAAAATGGATTCAACAACGAATGAATGGGCAAGAGACGAGAAATAAACTCACGGATTATTGGAAAGATAGTGGAGTTAGTAAGGGTGATGAATTTGCTTTTTTGACGAATATTATTCACCAAGAATGGACAGGTTTAAGCGTTCAAAATCACAAAGAAGTAAAAGGGTTACAATCTCAGAATTTAAGAGATCACATGAGTGAAGCGGAATTAATTTTCACTGCACTTGCAGAACTTTCGACTCGTCAAATCGCCGAAACAGATGAAGCACAGGGTTTGTCTGAAAATGCTAAAGCAAGTAAAAAAGGTGGTAAAATTGCCAAAGATGCTCGTTTAAATCTAGAGGAACTAACAGGAAAAAAAGTTGTGACGAATGAAAATTTTTTACCGCCTAGTAAAAAGAAGGATAAATTGGATTAAAAAGGGGTGTAAAGTAAAACAATCTTTTTTTTAGTCAAGTTTTGCTAAGGAGGTAATAGGATGGTCTGATTATCAAAAACAAATAAGCAGTAGTAATTGAACGATTACAAATTAAACCTATATTAGATTAGAAAATAATCAGTATTGAATCGGGAGATAAAAAGCTTTTTAAACAATATACATTTATTAATAAAATGTCCTTATTAAAAAGGGAAAAATGGAAAAAGAAACGATAAACAAATTAAATAAAACATTTGAACAATATGCTTATGAGCAAGATGGTATTGAATATTGGCTTGCAAGAGAATTACAAATGTTATTGGGATATTCCGATTGGCGTAACTTCATAAATGCAATAGAGAAAGCAAAGCAAAGTTGTAAAACCACTGGTGAAGCAGTTTCTGATCATTTCGTTGGCATCAACAAAATGATAGAATTAGGAAAGGGTGGTCAAAGAAAAATCGATGACATTATGCTGACTCGGTATGCGTCCTATTTAATTGCTCAAAATGGAGATCCTAAAAAAGAACAAATAGCATTTGCTCAAAGTTATTTTGCTGTACAAACTCGAAAACAAGAATTGCTTGAAGAGCGGATTACGCTGATGGAACGATTACAAGCCAGGGAAAAATTAGCTGCTGCCGAAACAGAATTATCAAAAAATATTTATGAAAGAGGAGTCGATAATAAAGGGTTTGCAAGCATTCGCAGCAAAGGAGATTGGGCTTTGTTTGGAGGTAAAAACACGAGCGCAATGAAACGTAAATTTGGCATTGCCGAAAACCGACCATTAGCCGATTTTTTGCCAACCATTACCATTTCTGCTAAACAATTGGCTACCGAAATAACGAATTTTAATGTTAAACAAAACGACTTAAAAGGAGAAAATAAAATTACAGACGAACATATAAAAAACAACAGTGATGTAAGAGAATTGTTGGGTAAAAGTGGAATTAAGCCAGACGATTTGGCACCTGAAGAGGACATAAAAAAAATGCAACGAAGAGTTAATTCTACAGATAAAACAATTGCAGCAAAAAAATTAAATAAAAACAAGAATTAGCGGAAGTAATTCAATTGAAATAGTTGGTTTGAGATTGAACCCGCTCCGCAACAGATCTAGTGCCGCCCTTTCGGGGTGCACTGCTGCGCTTACAACTACTGAAGCTTGACTAACAACATATTTTAGTAATTTAACCCAACCAATCAAGCCTCGATGCAGTTTCGGTGGTCTTCAACTATCGACAATTTATCGACAGTTGACATTAATTTCTTCAGATAGGAAAATAAGGACTACTGATACTGCGAATATAAAGACGTTGTTACGCATTATTCAATCAATTCCTTCTCCAATAACAAGCAACTAGTAACTAGCAACTAGTAATTTATAACTCGTAATTAAATTTCTTGATAATCCGCGCTAACCCTTGTTCTCATCAAAAACTAGCTTTTATCTTCTCCCACGTCACAAACATCGCTTCTTGACTCGGACGATTCGCTTCAATCTCTCTTAGCGGCTCACATTCCTTCAACGTGTCCTGACATTCTTTTGGTAACGCTTGATATAAAGCAGTTCCTTTGGTTTTCCATGCCATCATCTCATCAGAAACTTCTTTGATGATTTTCGCTGGATTTCCAACAACTAAACTTCTTTTTGGCAAGTGCATTTTAGCAGGAACAAAACACAATGCACCAACGATACATTCGTCTTCCATCACAACATCATCCATGATCACGCTGTTCATTCCGATTAAGCAATTTTCTCCGATCGTTCCGCCGTGTATAATTGCTCCATGACCAATGTGCGCTCCTTTTTTCAGCGTAACAGTAGTTCCTGGGAACATGTGGATGGTGCAATTTTCTTGAACATTACACCCATCTTCAATGATTATTTGCCCCCAATCGCCGCGTATTGCTGCACCTGGACCTATGTACACTTTTTCACCAATAATCACATTTCCAGTAACCGTAGCATTGGGATGAACAAAGCTATTTGCCTTTATTACAGGTTTAAAACCGTTGAACTCAAAAATTGCCATTTGATTTAATCTTTGTGTGTTTTTTTCTTGCAAGGAATTATGAAATTTCCACCGAAAACAACGTTGTATTGCGAAAATAAAAAATGTTGACTGGCTCTGTCTTCTTTGTACATTGTAGTTCGAATATCAGGCATTGAGATAAATCCACCTTTCCATTCCGATTGAATAAAGAAATACTTGAAGAACGTTAAATTTAAGGCAAGAACAGCACTTGCTCCAAATCCGGCTAAATGAAATTCATCATATCTTGGATTATTCAGTAAAGTAGTGTTTGTTCTTGGAAGCAGAAAACCTACTCCTAAACCTTCATTCGCACTGAAACAAAAGTTCTTAACTTGAAATAAAACATCAAAACGCCGTAATTCGAAATTTTCATAATTCAAGCCATCTGTATGTTCGAATTTTAGAAAAGTATCCGCTAAAACTATATTGGCATTATCGTATATTCCGTCATACGAGGTTCCAGAATTACTAATTGTTCCGTTTATTTTAACAGTATTGTATTGTTCCATGACATATTTCATGTGATCTGCACCAAAAGAAAGTTGATAATGGTCTTTTATGAAATACCCAATTCTAAAATTGTACTGCGGAATTGTCATTTTGGTTGGAGAAAAGTAGGTCTTAACATTAAAAGGCGATTGTCTGTCCTTGGCAATAACATCTGTTAACTCAAAATTGTAATCTGTGCCTTTAAAAGTAATATCTGATTTAGTATAAGCAGCTCGGTTCCAACCCCAATACATAGAAAACGTTCCTTTTTTGTAAATGTGTTTGTTGTTGCTTTCATCTTGCGAAAAGCTAAACTGACTTATCAAACAAAGAAAAAGAAGGATTTTAAAATTCATCAGATAAAATTTTACGTAAGTTAAGATTGAATTTAAGTTGTTGGAATTTAGCAGCTTATTCTTCTTCAATTAATTTTTGCCATTGAAATTTAAGCAAAGTTGGAATACCCATTTGGCCTTCATTGGTGATAATCAAATCACCATTCTCGAGGAAAGTGATTCCTTCTGGTTTATTGAATAGATCGGAATCTAAACAAATAAAATTAATTAGCTCTCCTGTTTTAGTGTAAACTGCCATTGTATGGTCAATTGCTGA
>Ga0209190_1003338_pt1 | contig 10652 bp, 4 predicted proteins | sample M_140205_XF_Meta_FD_187315 | JGI IMG/M metagenome (GOLD analysis project Ga0209190, IMG submission 187315) | Freshwater microbial communities from Lake Montjoie, Canada to study carbon cycling - M_140205_XF_MetaG (SPAdes) (version 2) | ecosystem: Environmental > Aquatic > Freshwater > Lake... | reverse complement strand
GACTTTGAGACCCGCTTCGGCACTTGGCGAATCAGGACTGAGCGCGGCAATGACCACCCCTTTGGTTTCCTCGGGAATGGAAAATTGTTTGCGATTTTCGGGATCAAGATCGGCGACCGTCACGCCGTCTAGCACATCAGGATCATCGGTTTTTTCAGGCTCAGCTTTAGCGACGCCCCGCGCGGAAGGTCGTTCAGTGAGTTCGACAACAAAAGTCTGGTCCTTGCCATCGCGGACAGCTTTGACGTCGACCTTCGAGCCGGGGGTTAAGCTGGCGACGAGGAGTTGCAATTCGCGAGGACCTTCGACTTTTTTCCCCGCGACTTCCACCACCACATCGCCTGACTTGAGGCCCGCTTTTTGGGCTGGGCTCGGCTCGGTGACTTCAGAAATAAGGGCACCGTTGGTCCCTTTGATCTTAAACTGGGATGCGAGTTCCTCACTGAGCGGTTGCAAAGCGACCCCGAGGAATCCGCGGCTGACCTTGCCCGTTTTCAAGAGGCTTTCCATGACAGTTCGGGCGAGGTTTGCGGGAACGGCAAACCCGATTCCTTGGTTGCCACCCGACATGCTGAAAATCGCGGTGTTAATCCCGATCAACCGCCCTTCGACATCGACGAGGGCGCCCCCCGAGTTTCCGGGGTTAATCGAGGCATCGGTTTGGATAAAGTTTTCATAATCAGAGATTCCGCGACCACCTCGCCCGAGCGCACTGATAATTCCTAGAGTGACGGATTGAGTGAGGCCAAATGGGTTGCCCACCGCGATGCAGAGATCGCCCACCCGGGTTTTGTCACTGTCTGTAAAAGTGATCGCGGGCAAGTTGTTGGCTTCAATCTTCAAAATGGCGATGTCCGTCGCGGGATCATTCCCAATCTTCTTCGCCTTATACTCGTGCTTCTCATTTCCGAGAGTGACGATAATTTCATCGGCCCCATCGATCACGTGATTATTGGTGAGGATATAGCCATCCTCAGCCACGATCACCCCAGAGCCGAGGCCCGCTCGCTCTAAGCGCTTCTTGTCGCGGCCTTTGGGCGCTTTATCGGCCTCATCGGCACCGGGATCAGGGAGGCCAAAGAAGCGCCGAAACATTGGGTCGTTCATGTTTGGATTTCCCTGGCGCTTTTGTTGAAGTTTCGAAGTGGCGATCGTCACCACGCTGGGAGAGACTTTCTCGACTAAGGGGGCGAAGCTGGAGATCCGTCCAGCCACTGCGGGAAGGGGAGTGGCGTCGACTTTAATCGTGGGAAATTTCGCGTCACTGGCGAGGCCGTCGGCACCGAGTGCCCACGGAGAAAAAGGGGTAAGGGTGAAGAGCAGGGCGATGGAGGTGGAGAGAATCGGGCGAGAGATTTTCATAAGGAATAAACGACAGTTTTTTGGTTGAGTTTGCTTGTTGGGGTGTTCGGACAATCACGGGTTCCACTCGTTCAAAGCACTTTTTATATTGGGGCGTCGGTATCTTGCTTTGAGTGAATGAAGTGGTAAGACTTGGGCATGTCCTCGTCATTCTGGATGATGCGTTTTCCTTGGTCTCTTTCGCTGATCGCCCTCTTCACGGTCGGAACTCTTTGCGGGGGTGAAGTGCCCGCGATCGGTCAGCCTGCGGGCGTTCTCAAAGGTCCATTGCGAGTGGCGAAGTCTCCGCCTCGCCCCGCTTCCGATGAGCCAAAGCAAGCGTTGAAACTTTTTGTTCCTGCCGAAGGTTTTGTGGTGGATCTTTTTGCCGCCGAACCACTTCTGAGTAATCCAGTTTCGATTCACTTTGATAACCAAGGGCGGTTGTTTGTTGCCGAAACCCACCGCTATCGGACAAGCGCCCTCGATGTCCGGAATTATCCAGAAATCCTCGAGGCGGATTTGCTCTGCCGGTCGCTCGAAGATCGCCTCGCCTTGATGAAGAATTTTTTCCCCAAGGACTGGGAAAAGCTCGGCATCGAGTCGGAGATCATTCGCCTGCTGGAAGACCGCGATCATGATGGTCGTGCGGATTTTTCAACGATTTATGCGGAGGGTTTTCACTCCGTCCTCGATGGCGTGGCCGCTGGGGTGCTCGCCCACGATGGGAGTGTTTATTTGGCCGATATCCCCAGTCTTTGGAAGCTCGACGGGATGGATGCGGATGGCCATGCCGAAAAGCGGACAGAGCTTTTTCGCGGGTTTGGGGTTCGCTTTGGTCTCACGGGGCACGACCTGCACGGGCTGATTGTCGGACCCGATGGGCGTCTCTATTTCTCGATTGGCGACCGCGGTTCGCACCTCAAAACCAAGGAGGGAAAGGTCATTGATCTTCCTGATGAAGGGGCGGTTTTCCGTTGTGAACTGGATGGCTCAGATCTGGAGGTTTTTTGCCGGGGGTTACGCAATCCTCAGGACCTCGCCTTTGATAAGCTGGGCAATCTTTTTACCGCGGACAACGATTCAGATCAGGGCGACCGCGAACGATTTCTCTATTTGATTGAGGGTGGAGATTATGGCTGGAGAATCGGTTGGCAGTATCATCCGATCGGCCGTAAACACAATCCGTGGCTCGCCGAAAAACTCTGGTTGCCCGAGTTTGAAGGCCAGTCAGCGTCCATTCTCCCGCCGATCGCCAATCTCCCCGATGGCCCTGCTGGGCTTGTTTATAACCCCGGCACAGGTTTGAACGACCAATACGCCGAACACTTTTTCCTCTGCTGTTTTCAAGGGAGTTCCGCCCAAAGTAAGGTAACGACTTGGAAAGCGCGTCGCTACCTTTCGAGTTTCCGACTCGATGACGAGTCGACATTTCTCGACCATTGCCAAGCCACCGACATCACCTTTGGACCCGATAGTAAAATCTACCTCAGCGAGTGGGGTGAGGGGTGGGATGCGACTGGGCGAGGCCGGATTTTTCGGGTCTATCATCCTGGACTGATCCTCGCCCCTCAGGTGGAGGAAGTCCGGTTGCTCCTCGCAGGGGGGTTTAAAAATAAAGCGGCCAGCGAACTCTCGATCCTTCTTGGGCACCGAGACCAACGCGTTCGCCTCGGCGCCGAGTGGGAACTGGCGGCGCGCCCCGAGGGCGCCACCGAGTTCAGTTCAGCGGCAGAATTTCCCCCGAAAGATGCTCAGGATCCGCAACTGGCGCGCCTTCACGCGGTCTGGGGCTTAGGAATCCTCGCTCGCCACGCCGAAAAAAAACAGGCGGGGAGTGGGGTAGAAATACTCCTCCCACTTCTTCCGTTGCTCGCGGATCCCGACGACGAAGTCCGCGGACAGGTGGCGAGGGTTCTCGGAGAAAACCGCGTTGCCGAAGCTTCCGAGGGACTGATGAAAGCCCTCCGTGATTCCGTGGACCACGTGAGCTTTTTTGCCGCCCATGGTCTCGCGAAACTCCACCGAAAGGAGTGCGTTTCCCAAGTCCTCCTCATGGCTAGAAGCAATAGCGAGCACGGTCCGTTTATCCGCCATGCTTATGTCGATGCCCTCGCCGCCTCAGGCGATTTCCCTGCGATCGAAGAGGCCGCCCAGCATGTCGATCCTGCAGTCCGCTTGGTCGCTCTTCTGGCGATGCGGCGTCTCGAGCGTCCTGAAATCGCCCGTTTTCTTCAGGATGAAAGTCCGCTGCTCGTCCTCGAAGCGGCGCGGGCGATTTTCGATCTGCCGATCGCGGACGCCATGCCTTCATTAGCCGCTTTGATTGCGAAACCGACTGCCGATGAACCTCTGACCCTGCGCATTCTCAACGCCAACTTTCGCCTCGGCACCCCAATCGCCGCGGAAGCGCTCGCCCAGTTTGCCACTCAGCTCGGTCAGCCGCTTTCGCTTCGCATGGAGGCTTTGCAACTCTTGAGTCTCTGGTCAAAACCTCCGCCTCGTGAACGGGTGACGGGTCTTTTTCGGCCACTTCCCCCGCGTGACTCCGCTCCTGCAGCGGTCGCCATTGAAAAGGTCCGAGCCACTCTTTTCCAGGCGGAGTCGGAGATTTGTCTCTCCACCCTTCGGACGATTGCTGCCACAGGAGATCGGGCGGCGACGGCTGATCTTCACGCTTTGTTTGCCGCAAAAACGTCGTCGCCTAAGGTCCAAGTCGCCCTTCTCGAGACCCTTGCCACCCTCGCCGATCCCCAGCTTCCCGCGACTCTGGAAAGCGCTTTTGCTGCAGAGGATCCGCTTTTGCGCATCGCCGCTTTCGGGCTGATTGGCGCCCGCGATCCCGAAAACGCCACCACCCAGATTGCCCTGATTCTCAGCAAGGGGACGGGACCGGAAAAGCAAGCCGCTATCAAGGTGCTGGGGTCCATTGCGCATCCCTCCGCTGATCTGGTGCTCGTCCAACTTCTCACCCAACTCACCCAAGGAAAAATTCCTGAAGAGGTTCAGGTGGAACTGCTTGAAGCCGCTGCCCTTCATCCCGCTCCCGCAGTCCAAGCAGCCCTGAAAAACTTTCGCTCATCGCGTTCCAAAACCGACCCGCTCGCCCCATTTTTGCCAGCGCTCGCCGGGGGCGACCGCGATGCTGGAGCCACGATCTTTTTCGAACACCCCGCAGTTGCTTGCCAGCGATGTCATCAACTCGGCGACTCCGGGGGTGGCCTCGTCGGTCCCAATTTGACGGGAATCGCCTCTCGGCAAAAGCCCCTGGAGATTCTCCAGTCGGTTGTCCTTCCCAATATCCAAATCGCCAACGGCTTCCAAATGGTGGTCGTCACGCTGAAAAACCACCAAGTCCACGCGGGTTTGCTCAAAGGGGAGACTCCCAAAACATTGACAATCGAAGTTCCCGGAGCGCCACCCTTGACGATTCAGAAGTCGGCAGTTGCCTCGCGGCAGACTGCCCCTAGCGCCATGCCCGCTGACATCGGTTCGACGCTCTCGCTCCGAGAACTCCGCGACTTGATGGCCTTTCTTTCCGTGCTTCGAAATTAACCGATGTTTGTTCGTTACCGATTTTTCCCAACGGTTCAAGTAGCTCGCGGTTTACTTCAGTTGAATTCGGAGTGTTTTGGGGCTTAGGTTCCCACGATCATTCTGGAAAACTTTCAACCTTTGCAGATCTCGCTTTCCAAATTTAGCCGCCCGTTTTTTTTCCTCTTCTGCGTCAGCTTAAAAGCGGCCGAGGTCGTCACCCCGTCCCCAGAATCAATCGAGTTCTTTGAGAAAAAAATTCGTCCAGTCCTCATTGAATCCTGCGAAAAGTGTCACAGCACCAAAAGCGAAAAACTCAAAGGTGCCCTCCTTCTTGATTCTCGGTTGGATATCCTCAAAGGCGGTGAAACGGGTCCTGCCGCCAAGCCCGGTCATCCCGATGACAGCTTGCTCATTAAAGCCATTCGCTACACCGATCCCGACCTCCAGATGCCTCCCAAGCATCGCCTGACGGCTGAACAGGTTCGGGACTTCGAAGAGTGGGTGCGTCTCGGGTTGCCCGACCCGCGTTCCGCTATCCCTCCAGCACCTGCCCTCGCCGCTCCCAGAATGAAACTCGAGGAGGGGCGAAAGTTTTGGTCCTTTCAAGCGGTAACCGCTCGCCCCACCCCCACGGTAGCCAACCGCGACTGGGCTCGTGGCGATGTCGACCGCTATTTGCTCGCCAAGATGGAGTCCCACGGCCTCACCCCCAGTGCAGATCTCGATAAGTCAGCGCTCCTTCGCCGGGTGACTTACGACCTCACGGGAATGCCTCCCACCCCCGAAGAGCTCGGGGCTTTTTTGGCTGATCCTTCGGAAAAGAGCTTCGCCACAGTCGTGGATCGGCTCCTCTCCTCACCCCGCTATGGCGAACAGTGGGGCCGCCACTGGCTGGACCTTACCCGATACGCCGACACCAGCGGGTGTAACGCGGATTTCCCCGTTCCTTCTGCCCATCGTTATCGCGATTATGTGATCGATTCTTTCAACGCCGACCGCCCCTACGACCAGTTTATTCGCGAACAAATCGCTGGCGATTTACTCCCCTCGGCGAATACCGAAGAGCACTTCCGCCAACTCATTGCCACGGGGTATCTCGCCACTGCGCGACGCTTCGGTTCGGGCAACTACGACTTTCACCTCACCCTCGAAGATCTCATCGATAATCTCGGTAAAACCGTCCTCGGACTCTCCTTGGGGTGCGCACGCTGTCACGACCACAAATTTGATCCGATCTTCGCCCGCGATTATTATGCGCTTTACGGGATTTTTGAGAGCACGCGATTCGCCTTTCCTGGGACGGAGCTGTACCCGCACACCAAGGACTTCACCCCGCTGATCGCCGATCCCGCCGAAGCCGCCCGGCACTTAGCGGAAAGTCGAGAAGTGGCTCAAATAGATGGAAAAATTAAAGACTTGAAGGAGGAGAAAAAGCAGCTGGAAAATCTTCTGAAAAATGCTGCTCTAAAGCCTCTTTCTCATCTTCCCTCCTTGATCGAAGCGGAGAATATTCCCGTGATGGAAAAGCCTGATCGCACCCCGAAAGATTGTCAGCGGGAACAGGATGCGGCTATCGCGCGTCAGCTCCATTTGCTCAAAAGTGCCGACGGTTATCCGAAGGCCTACGCGGTGACCGATGGTGATCGGGTGGGGAATAGTCGGATCCACCGCAAGGGTGATCGCCAGTCGCCTGGGGAAGAGGTTCCTCGGGGATTTTTAGCGATCCTCGGCGAGCAAACCCTGCCCCGAGAAACCGTTGGCAGTGGGCGTCGGGAGCTTGCGGAGTGGTTGGTCGCCCCGACCAATCCGCTGACCGCTCGGGTGATGGTCAACCGCATCTGGCAACTCCACTTTGGGGTGGGATTAGTGAAAACTCCCAATGATTTCGGAGTCCGGGGTGCCCCGCCGACTCACCCCGAATTGCTCGATTGGCTGGCCATCCGCTTTGTCGAATCTGGCTGGTCGGTGAAGGCGCTCCACCGGATGCTTCTCCTTTCCCACGCTTATCAAATGGCCTCCGACCCCACCCCAGAAGCCTTGGCAAAGGACATCAATAACGAGTTTTTCTCGCACTTTAATCGGCGCCGACTGAGCGCTGAAGAACTCCGCGATTCCCTGCTCTTTTTCGGAGGAAACCTCGATTCTTCGCCTGCTGGACCTCACCCTTTTCCCAAGGAAATCACTTGGAAATTCACCCAGCACAACCAGTTTTTTGCCGATTATCCCACCCTCCGGCGGAGCGTCTACCTCATCCAACAACGCATCCGCAAACAGCCTTATCTCGAAACGTTCGACGGTGCCGATCCCAATGCCACCACCCCCATTCGACCGATCAATCATAGCCCGATCCAAGCGCTGTGGATGCTCAACGCCAGTTTTGCCCACGACCAGTCGCAGATGTTCGCCGAGCGCGTCCGTCGGCAGTTTCCTCAGCTTCCTGACCAGATTTCCGCCATCAATGAAGCCGTCCTTGGTCGGCCCGCCACCACCGAAGAAGTCCAATCCGCCGAGGATTATCTTCGCCAAATCACCGAAGCTCTTCCTCCCTCGGTCACTGATCGATCTCTCGCCAGTTTGGCGAGTTATTGTCGGGTCATTTTAGGGTCAAACGCCTTTGTTTTCATCGAATGAATCACGCCCATTGCAACCGTCGTCAAATGGTTCGGTCGCTCCTCACTGGATCGCTGATTTTCCCGGGAATTCTCCAAACCCTGCTCGCGAATGGCGGGGCAGCAAATTCTGCTCAAGGACCCCATTTTGCACCCAAAGCCAAACGGGTGATTTTTCTCTACATGACCGGTGGAGCCTCGCACCTCGACTCCTTTGATTTCAAACCGCGCTTGATCGCCGATGGAGGGCATCCCTCTTCTAATAAACCAGGAGCATCGCTCTATCTTCCTCCACGGTGGGAATTTAGGCCGGGTGGAACTTGCGGGACTCCCGTGAGCGATCTCTTTCCCAATGTTCGCGAATGTATGGATGACATTTGCCTCATCCGCTCGATGCGCGGTGATCACAATGATCATTTCCAAGCCACGCTGGGGATTCATACCGGTTCGGTGAGCTTCGCTCGGCCTAGTCTTGGATCCTGGTTGAGTTATGGTCTCGGATCCGAAAACCAAAACCTCCCTGCTTTTGTGGTTCTCGCTCCCGAACTGCCTTACGCGGGAACCCAAGTTTTTAGTTCCGACTTCCTTCCCGGTATCCACTCTGGCACTCGCGTCCGAGCGGGAACCGAGCCCATCCCCAACCTGGTTCGTCGATCCTCCACCGAAGGTGTGCAAAACCTCGAACTCGGCCTGCTCGAACGCTTTAACCGCAAACATCAACAGTCTCACCCCACTGATCCCGCCCTTACCGCTCGTCTGAAATCTTTCGAAACCGCCGCAGGAATGCAGATGACCATGCCTGAAGTCCTCGACATCAGCCAAGAAACCGACGCCACCCTCGCCCTGTACGGCCTAGAACGTGGATCCACTAAGGGCTTCGCTTGGCAATGCCTGATCGCGCGCCGACTCGTGGAGCGCGATGTCCGCTTTGTCGAACTCATCGATGTCGGTTCCCACGATAACTGGGATGCTCACGGTGATATCGCTACCCACGCCCCGCTCGCTCGGAATGTCGATCGCCCGATCGCGGGACTTCTTCGTGACCTCAAGTCGCGAGGTCTTCTCGATGAAACCCTCGTGGTTTGGACGACGGAATTTGGTCGGACCCCCTATGCAGACGGTGGGAAAGGGCGGGGACATCACTCCGATGTCTACTCTTCGTGGCTCGCTGGGGCTGGGGTCCGTGCGGGCACCGCCTATGGCCAAAGCGACGATCACGGAGGGAGGGTCGCGGAAAATCCTGTCCATGTGCACGATTTGCACGCCACGATTCTCCACCTCCTCGGCTTTGATCATGAGCGACTGACCTTTCGGCACGGGGGGCGCGATTACCGACTTACCGATGTCTCTGGTCGGGTGGTGCCCGGGTTGCTTTCTTAATCGCGCAAAGAGGCGCCGTTCCACCCTTCGAGTTTGTCTGCGGGGTTAAATTCCCGTTTGGACGATATTCAAGGCCACCGCGCCGCCGACCGCCACGAGGCCGCCGAGAATCGCGCGCAGTGTAGGCTTCTGATCATCAATGAAATAGGCGAGGCCGATGGTCATCAGCGGGGCGGTGGCGATGATCGGCAAGACGATTCCGCTGGGGGTCGTGCGCAGTGCCCATTGGTAGCAACCGACTCCGATGGTTGGGCCAGCTAAGGCGTTGGCGAGGACAAAGGGCCAAGCCGCCCGCCAGTTCACCGCTGGGGATGGATGCTCATTGGACGCCCGAAATTTTCGAAAGAGAAAAAAGGCCAGAGCGGTGAGCAATAATCCGCCGATCGCCCGCTGATACGCTGCTGTTCCACCGTCGATCACTAGGTGCTCGAGCTTCGCCACCTCATTGGCTTTTCGGCTGACCACCGCCCCTAGAGCCTGTCCGAGAGCCGATCCCACGCCGCAGAGCGCCCCAATCAAAAAGGTTCGCCGATCCACGCCTAACCCGCGATCGGGCGCCAACGCTAAAGCGACCCCGACGAGAATGATCGCCGCACAAAGCAAGTCGGCGGGCCTCAGCGTTGTCCCTAACCAAGCCCACTCCACCACCGCGGCGATCGGCGCTGCCAAGCATTGGGTGAGGAGAATGGCGAGGCGGGGACCGATTCTCGGCAGGGCACCGAAAAGGGCGATATCGCCGAGCCCAAACCCAATCACCCCACTGAGAAAAAACCACCCGAGCGAGCCCCCATTCAAGCCCCCACCGAAAGTATGGGCGTAGCAACCGAGGAACAGCGTTGCTAACCCAATCCGCGCAAAATTGGCACGCGGTCCACCAATCATCCGAGCAGAACGCGCCGCAAATATCACCGAGAGGGAAAAGAAAAAGGTCGTGATTAAGGAAGCGAGCATCAGGCAGGAGGCTGGGGAGTTAGCCCAAATCAAGCGGGCGAGGCAAAGCCAATCGGTGCGCTTCCATCGGTGAGAGGGGAGCTAAATCGTCGTTCCAGCAAATAAGGGTGCGCCGAGTTTAAATCTATTGCCAAAGACATCGAGCTGCCGTTATGCATTGGTTCGCAAAGATTAGCGACACGAGTTACCCTCACTAACACAACCACCCAAGCGGAATTATTGACTCATGAAAGTACTTACCATCGATATCGGCGGCACTCATGTAAAATTCCGCACCACTGGAAAGCGCCTTCGGCGAGAATTTCCCTCGGGCACAAAACTCACTCCTAAAGTGATGATCGCTGAAATCAAAAAACTCACCGAAGATTGGCCCTATGACGCTGTCTCCATTGGTTACCCCGGACCCGTCCTAAACAATCAACCGACCGCCGAACCCCACAACCTTGCAAAAGGCTGGGTGAAATTTGATTTCAAGGCTGCCTTCGCTTGCCCAGTCCAATTAATCAACGACGCCGCCCTCCAAGCGCTCGGTAGCTATGAGGGAGGAAAGTTACTCTTTCTCGGCCTCGGCACGGGACTTGGATCGACGATGGTTGTCGATGGGATCATCGAACCCATGGAGCTGGGTCATCTCCCTTATAAAAAGGGAACTTACGAAGATTATGTCGGTCTCCGTGGCTTGGAAAAACGCGGCAAGAAAAAGTGGCGGAAGGATGTCGCCGAAGTCGTTGGTCTCCTCATCGCTGCCCTCGAACCCGAGGACGTCGTCCTCGGTGGAGGCAATGTCAAACAACTGAAAGTGCTCCCCGAAGGCACCCGTGCTGGAGATAACTT
>Ga0209190_1003334_pt1 | contig 10656 bp, 25 predicted proteins | sample M_140205_XF_Meta_FD_187315 | JGI IMG/M metagenome (GOLD analysis project Ga0209190, IMG submission 187315) | Freshwater microbial communities from Lake Montjoie, Canada to study carbon cycling - M_140205_XF_MetaG (SPAdes) (version 2) | ecosystem: Environmental > Aquatic > Freshwater > Lake... | reverse complement strand
AAGCCCTCTATGCCCACGACATAGCCCTTGGTGAAGGTGCAAGTACCTGGGTCATCAATATGAGGGCCGCAACCCGTTCAGTCATCACTTACGGGATGTTCCTGATGTTCATGTTTGTCGAGGTCTTTGGCTTCTATTACGCTTGGCATACAGATGTAGCATTTGATGTAGCTTTAAACCAACTGTGGGATCAAGATACACAGATTATCTGGGCTTGCATCGTCAGCTTTTGGTTTGGTGGTCAGGCATTCAAAAAATGAACATCAGTGCCCAAGCTGTGGAGATGATTAAGCACCATGAAGGTGTGCGGTTTAAACCATATCGTTGCCCAGCAAAACTCTGGACTGTGGGCGTAGGCCATGTTTTGTATCCAGAACAAGGAAAGCTCAAGATCGAAAATCGTGATGAGTTTCTTTTACGCCCTGAAGATAATCGAATATGGACAAAGGAAGAAGTGGATGGAATTCTCAGAAACGATCTTGCAAGGTTTGAGAGTGGGGTTATTCAACTTATTCCAGTTGCCCTTACCCAAGGTGAATTTGATGCTTGCGTCAGCTTTAGCTTCAATGTTGGTCTGGGAACATTACAGCGCAGCACCTTCCGTCAAAAGGTTATTCGTGGCAATAAAGATGCGGCAATAGAATCTTTGTTGCAGTATTGCAAAGCTGGTGGCAAGGTTCTAAGAGGCCTAGAAAACAGACGAAAAGATGAGGCGGCATTGTTTAAATCTTAAATTGTCATAGACGTTTCATACTATAGTATTTCAATGCGCTAATGATTATTCGCGCAGACACCCGCAAAGATTCAGTACAAGACAGACTTTCTGCACTACAAAATATCTGTTTACCGTATGACAAGCCCGATGACACAAATTTTGGGACTTGGTGGATTGCTACTAAAAATGGCGTGGATATTGGTTTCGCGGGTCTTGTTCGCTCTGTGCGGTGGGTTGATTGTGGCTATCTTTGTCGTGCTGGTGTTATTCCTTCTCATCGTGGACAGGGATTACAGAAAAAGTTTATTCGTGTCCGAATTAGACAAGCGAAAGCTATTGGGTGGAAATGGTTAGTTTCTGACACAAGATTCAATCCTGCTTCTGCCAATAGTTTGATAGCTTGCGGTTTCAAAATGTTTGAACCTTCTAAACCTTGGGGTTGCAAAAACACCCTTTATTGGCGAAAGAAACTGTAATGGCTGCGACTAATTTTTCTGACGATCAAGTCATTCAAGCTATTCAAAGTAGCGGCTCAATGGACAAAGCGAGCAGGATGCTAAACATTGATATTTCCGCGCTTTACAAAAGGCGCAGACGAATTGAACATAAAACTAAACAAAAGATTGAAGCACCTCAAGCAGAAAAGCAAAGTCGACACGCACATTTGCAAGTTTCATTTACGCATCCGCATAGCAATAGTCTTGGCATCCTAAACGGGACAGTCATTGTTTTCTCTGATGCACACTTTTGGCCCGGCATCCACTCTACTGCCTACAGAGGTCTTTTGTGGGCCATCAAAGAACTCAAACCCAATGCCGTAATTGCCAATGGCGACATTTTTGATGGTGCTGGAATCTCTAGACACCCACGAATCGGATGGAGTAAAGCACCTTCAGTCATTGAAGAACTAAAGGCTTGTACTTTGGCGATGGGAGAGATTGAAGAAACGGCTAAAAAGGCCCGTCACAACGTCAAACTGATATGGCCTTTAGGCAATCACGATGCGCGGTTTGAGACCTTTCTAGCGGCTAATGCGCCCCAGTATGAGCAAGTCAAAGGCTTTAGCTTGAAAGACCATTTCCCAAATTGGGAACCTTGTTGGTCAGTATGGTTGAATGAAACCACTGTTGTTAAACATCGATTCAAGGGTGGTATCCACGCAACACATAACAATACGATGTGGGCAGGTACTAACATTATTACTGGGCATCTGCACAGTTTAAAGGTAACCCCGTTTTCTGACTACAACGGCGTGAGATACGGCATTGATACTGGAACCCTTGCAGAACCCTATGGGCCTCAGTTTGAGGACTATACAGAAAAAGGCCCACTTAACTGGAGATCGGGCTTTGCGGTGCTAAATTTCCATGATGGCAAGTTACTGCTTCCCGAACTGGTAACAACACACGGCCCCGATTCCATTGAATTTAGAGGCCGCGTGATTCCAGTTACTTAACTTCTTCTGCGTCATCTTCCGCGTCATCTTCATCGATTTCGCTATCGTCAAAAACGATTGGATTCCACGCACCAACCCAACCTTCTGACTCTTGGAATTCGACAAATTCCTTGATGACTTCAATGATGTCAAAGTCATGAGTTTCAATGGTAAGTTTAGTGTCAGCCAACCAACCCATATCAATTTCAATCTTGTACATGATTTCTCCTTGAACTGCGGATTGCAGCTAAATCATATTATGGTAAGCACATGACACAATTATTTGTGTAGTTGCTACATCTAAGAATTTGATTTGGCTTTATGTTGATTGACCATTCTTAGGACTGTCTCATGTGAGATAAAGCGATGCCCATTAAAGCATTCCCTTCGTCTGACAAGTATGTTTTCCACAGTTTTTGTATGCTGAACAAAGGAGACAGCCCCGCATTCTGGGCACTTCATGCCAGAGTTATTTGTACTCTTAGGATTCATTCAAGGCCATCCAAACCATGATGCAAACGCCTCCAATGGCTAACGCAATGCCTAGAAATCCTATGGCAAAGATAGTGATGATTGTCTCAATCACAAACACCCCGCATTTCCCAACCTGCTAAAAAATAATTCCATCGGGTAGTGATAGCAGAGTTAATAAACTTCTTCCCGTCCCAGTAAAGTTCATCTTGTGTGTAGCCTTTGCCTGTCATAAGGGCAATAAATACTTGTCGTGCTTTCATGTGTTCTTCTCCTTGAGTAGACGATCTACAAATTCAGCGGCCTGAATTGGGTTTATGCAAAGCTGATTCACCAAAACATAATCCTCCTCCGTCAGCCCTACCCATGTGCGCTGTGCCAGCAAGTGCATCACCTTGTCATTCAATGTTTCAATCGTGACTTGACAGTTGAAGCATTGAAGGCTTTGGATTGGCTCTGGCTGTGCCAATCGTTCTTTGAGTGCGGTGATGGCTTCATTTATGTGGCGGCTTTGTGTGTAATGTATTTTCACAATGTCCAATGCAAAAAGCGCCAGCTTCATTGCTTCTCTGTCAGTCATTTTTTCATTCCTCTCACATAAACTGCAAAAGATTGAATCGTGTCTTTGCCAAACGCCAATGAGCATTTCTCTATGTGTTGGGCGACTTCTTCAATCACTTCATTTCGCGCATTGTTTTCAGCGTATCGGATTATTTGGTGCTTGCGTGAGCCTTGCAGACCCCAATCGCCCTGGCGCTTTGCCAGTTCATCAAAAGCCTCGTCTTCAGGTTCTTTCATCTGCAATCTCCTGATCGTTGCGCTTGATTTCATGCTTGAGATAGGCCAAGTCAGCATAGGACAACTCATCTGTTATGTCCTTGATTTGCAGGTTAAAGCGCATCCACTTGACTGTTTTCTCACAGTATGCGATTAAGCCAACAGAATCATCTGCTTCATGCCATTGGTAATCAACCTCAATGCGGTCAATCTCTGGATTGAAGTCATCGTTTTCCCAATCAAAAGGCACAAATTCAATTGTTTGCATCATTCACTCCTATCTGTTCAATGTCTTGTGCGGCAAGGAGGGCGTCCAGGGCCACAGATTTAAGGATTACAAGGGCACTCTCTGGCAAGGATGGATTGAGAGCCTTGTGAGCCTCTACATCCTGCCAGAAAGCGTTTAAACGATTGATTTGTTGTTGGTTCATGCGCCAATTCTGCCTTGTCTGACAGAGATTGGAATAGGGATTTACCCTACCTTACGCATAACCCTTTGGAGCCGCCCAGAAACGCCTTTACGGGTTCCAATGACTTCGATGAAGCCCTTGTCAATCAGCGCCTTGTATCGGGCTGTGACGCTAGAATAGGGCAGGAATGGCAGTTTGGCAAGCACATCATCTGAGATGCAACCATCTGGGCCATAAGCTGCAATGGTTTCATAGACCAAGGACTCCATCTTTGTGGTGTCGATTGCCTGTGCTGCCATGTGGGAAGTGGCAGGATCATCTTTGCGAGATAGTTTAAACGGCGCAGTTCCAAAGAACTTCTCGACTGCACCACCAAACCAAGATTGATCTAATTTTGTCATGTTAACTCCTATCAAATGGGGCCGTAGCCCCGTGAGGTTTATCAAAAGGGAATATCGTCATCCGCATAAACTATCTTTTTGGGATTAGCTGCTGGAGGTTGTGCATCCTTGGGATTGACTGCCAAGCCCATGAACTTGCCACTCTTACCCTCTTTGATCCATGCTGAGAGCCAATACTCTTGACCATCAACAGTGATGTTGCCTTTGTAATCAGGTTGATTTCCCGTTTCCTTTTTGTCGTTCTTAAACAAAACGCCAGAGTTGTCTTTCTTTTCCATATTAGCCTTTCAATGATTCGCCATGTTTCTTCAAAGCACTACGCACATTACTTGGAAGCAATGCCCATAACGCCACCTTTTCCTCCTGGTCATGGATTCCCAGGTATTCTTCATATGCCCCGATCATGTCATCTGCATTGATTCTGTCGGCAATGGCAATCGCAACATCTGCAATGATGTTTTGCCTATCCTTGGAGACAATTACGCCATCAGTGGGCTTAATGGTCTTCTTATCTGAGCCAACAGTGCCATCCAAGGCATCATGCTCAACAATCTCAAGGGCAGCAACCCAGAGATAGCGGCGCAGATAGGTCTGAACAGCGCCCAGGTTCTGCACTTCATGGCAACCCTTAAGAGCCGCTGAAGACATTGGGCTTGTCAGAACGATCTTTTCTTCTGGCTTATCGTTGTTCACAATCGTCATGCTGGCTTCTTCTTTGCCAAAGCTGATGATGGAAGTCAAACCAATTTGTTTGAAGATTTCTAGTGCTGGAATTACAAAGTCGCCTAACTCAAAGTAGTAGTAGTTAGCAAATTTGTTATGTCCAGATTTTTTAAGTTTGGCCTTGTGAAATTGCTCACGGGATTCATTCAGTTTTTGATATACATTCATTCGTAACTCCTGTTGAAAATTAAGATTTAATCAGACTTTGTTTAGAATTCTATAGGTGTTTTCCCTAATTTGTTCACATTGTGCTTGTGTGATCCACATGGTCAGCATCGTGAGTTGGCTTTGAATTGTTTGAATGTCACCCGTGAACCCGCCGTAGTTTTTGTTTAGACACTTGTGGGAAAGTGCCTTGGTCTTGTTTTCGATTGCCATCAGCATCGTGCTGTAGTCGTTGAAGTCGCTCATGTTTAGCCTTTTCAAATGTGTGTGTAATGTCTGTGCAAGCTGCACTTTGATAGACAAATTTAGGGTCTGTGATTGCCAGTGTTGGCAGGGTCTTCTTTGCTGGTGTTTTGTCTCTCAGCAAGATGGGCAAGCTGGGTTGCAAAGTCACAATCTCGAAAAAGGATAGGACTCGTTTGATCGCAATCGTCAAAAGTTTCATCTTGATTGTCTCCAATGATGTCTTGCAGTCTGGATTTCATTTTCATGTTGTCCTCACTCGTCAAACATTTCTTTGAAAGGGGCATCCATTTTAGCCGCTGTGATCTTGCGTTCATCAAGGGCTTTTTGGACTCGTTCAATTCGCAGGTTGCGATAGTGCTGGAGTTCTTCAATGTCATCAATCCAAGGGGTCTTGACAACATCAAACACTCGCAGTTCAGCCCTGCGACACACTTTTAGCTCGACTCGGTGCATGACGATTGCTGCAACATCTTCAGCATTGTTGGCTTTGATGGCCTCCACCAGAGCAACACTGTCATCAATAGCGTCAGAAATGTCCTCTGGGTCTAACTCTTGGACAATCGCATAACACTCGTACTTGAATCTTTCTTCATCAGTTGGCATTCGGAACTCCTGTTGACCACTGCAAAAGCGCAGTGATAGGACTGTCGCACAAAAAAAAGATGCGTGGAATAGGTGTTTTCCCTAGTGCATAAAACTATAAAACCCATCATACTGTCGTTTTTGGAGACAAGCAAATGCGTTTAAACCTCACCCATCGAACACTGCTTAAGCGCCTATCAAGTGGCCCAAGGACAATGCTTGAGATGACCCACAGTCACACAGACAACAACTCTGTGTCGTTCCACTATCAAAGATACCTGCCTGATTTGGAGCAATTTGGATATGTCATTAATCACCAAGAGAAGTGGCATCTGACTGAATACGGACGCATGGAGATGAACAGGGCCATTAGTGGTGCAGCTATGCGGATTGAGAATGGGTCTGTCAAAGAAATCTATGATGGCAAGGAACTGAGGAGAAATGTGTTTCGCCGTGGTTGCTATGACTTCTTGAAATATCCAAGTCGCTTTGGCGACAATCAGATTTACAAAGTCTGATATGATGTTTGGAAACCCGGCTAGATGGGGAGTAGCTACTCCATCGAAAAGCGAGCCTCCCCGCCTGCCGATCGTTTCCTTTAGTGGAGGACAGCGAAGGAAAAACCATGCCTACTAGGTATCTAAAGCCTGGGATTCGTGACAGCGAATCTATCGACAAATTATCCCCACTTGCAGAGACATTGTTTTACAGACTGTTAGTAACAGTCGATGACTTTGGTCGTTTTGATGCAAGACCTGCCATGATTAAGGCGAACTGCTATCCAGTCAAAGAATCAATCACGATAAACAAGTGCAAGGACTTGCTGGTTGAACTAAAAGATTCTGGACTGATACTTATTTATCAAACTGAAGCAAAAACTACATTGCAAATGTGCAAGTGGGACAACATCCCAAGGGCAAAAGAAAGCAAGTACCCAGACATGGATAGCAGTTGCATACAGTTGCATACAAGTGCAAAGCAGCCGCATACAGATGTACCTTTAACCGAAACAGAAACTAAAACAGAAACTAAGACTAAAACCGCTGATGCGCCTGACGGCGTTTCACAATCTGTTTGGCAAGAATTTGTCAATCATCGAAAGTCAAAGAAAGCCCAGGTCACTCAGTTGGTGATTGATGGAATCCAAAAGGAAGCTGACAAGGCTGGGTTTAGCCTTGAAGATGCTTTGAAGGAAGTAGTTGTAAGAAATTGGCAAGGTTTTAAAGCTGAGTGGGTTTTACCAAAGCCCACCTTTGGCGACATGGCAAGGGTATCTGTTGCACCCATTCAAGGCCGTGATCCTGCTTTACTTAAGCTGGATGAAGACAGAAAGCACACAGGCCCACCACCGCCAGAAATCATGGCACAAATCAGAAATGCGTTGAAAGGAAAAGTAACATGACAGAGCAACAATTCGAGCAAGCAATGGATGGTTATCAGTTGGATAACCAATATGCGGACTTCATCATGGATCAACAAACAGTTGGAAATGGTCATGTTTTGACCACATTGATGGAAAGAGGGGATTATTACGATGCCTTCAAAGAAAAGATGGTCACACAATGAACAAAGACCAAGCCCATGAAATCCTTGAACAACGAAAACAAGGCTTTGCCGTTGCACAGCACCTTGTCAACAGAGCCTTGGTTGTATCAGGAGACCTTGGATTGGCTTGTTCACCTTGCCAAGCAACCAGGCTGGAAGGCGCAAGCATGGCACAGGGCGAAGGAACTGGAGTCATGTCCAACTCACTTGTGGCTTGGAATAACAACAGATTTGACGAACCACATGAAAGCCCAATATGACCATCTGGATCGGGCTTGACCCAGGCAGCATCAGTGGCGCAGTTGGTGCATTGGATTCAAATGGCGATTATTTGGACTCTTTTATGATTGAGCATAAAGATAAAAATATATTGCCCCTCGTATTCAAAAACATGATATTGCGGTGCATTGACCCAAGGGAAGGGGCAGAGATTTGCATGGAATCAGTGCATTCAATGCCAGGGCAAGGGGTTGCAAGCAGTTTTCAGTTTGGCAGGGCTGTGGGTGTTATCAGTGCCGTTGCAGAATTAACTAATTATCCTTTCCACTTAGTAACCCCACAGAAATGGAAAAAGTATTTCCACCTGACAAGCGATAAAAACGAAAGCCTAGACCTTGCCCGTAGTTTTTGGCCTGAAGCTAAGTTAACCAGAAAGAAAGACGGAAACAGGGCAGAGGCATTATTAATAGCTTTATATTGGCGTGAGCAAATTAATGGCAAACAAGATAAACCCAAACCGAACCCAGACGGACTTTAAACTGGATTTAAGTCCCGAACAAAGGGCCATTCTGGAATTGATCGGGAATGGAAACATGACCCAAGGGTTAAAGGTTGCCATCGACCAAGCGGGCCACTTTTATAATTGTGGGCTTGACCCTGAAATGAACCTAAATTTCGTGGGCCTTGTCACTACACTGCCGAACCAAGATGATGATTGACCCAAAAAATACCGCTAGAAGGGCTTAAAAGGGGGCTAGAAGGGCTTTTTTTTCTCAGGGTACATAGGGCAAGGGTAAAAGGGCCTGCAAGGGCTTAAAAGTGGGCAAAGAAAAACCGCCCGAAGGCGGCTTAGTTAGTGGTTGATTGTTTAAACGTTTTGCGAATGGTGAACTATTCCAATGCAAGTGTCGGCATGATAGGGATTCGGGCAAATAGTGACAGTGTGGCAAAACCAGCCACCCATTCGATTGGTGTCATAATAATGCTCATGGCGCAACCAATTATGTACATCATCATAATTTAAATCATCGTCTAGTCGAGTGATTTTAAAATATTGATCTACATAATCCCCATTATTAATTTCACCAATTAACTCAATTTTATAATCTAATTCTGTGGATATTGTGTTCATTTCAAAGCCTTTTATTTTTTGCGGGTTAGGGTGCGGAGGATTAGAGCAAGGGTGGCATAAATCATGTGATCGCCTTAGCAGTTATAAAGTTCTTCAAGGGCATCATCCAAGCCTATTCCATCATCAAATGATGCGGTGGCTTTATCTGCCCACCAGTAACCCTCAATGGTTTTGGTGCGGGTATTGACCCAGATATTAGGCCCACCAAAGGCGACAAGCACACGCGCCCCTAGATACTCTTTTTTACTGTTGACAATGTATTCAATGTCTAGTGCATCTTGCAGGTAATCGAACGCTGATAATGGTTCGCCGTCGCTATTGGTTTCGCCATCAAACCCATTGGATATTTTGTCCGCGATGTATTTAACATGATCGGATAATTGAGTATCGGTTGCAGTTGTCATCATTAACACCTATTGAACCCTGCAAAATCGCAGGCCAAAGGGCACATAATGCCCTTCAGTCTGTGGTTTTATGCGGTTTCTCTAGTGGCGTACAGTTTTTCTAGGGCATTCTTTGCTTCTTGCACAGCGTTATCCACCATGTCACTGTAATACTCTGATTCTTTTACAAACTGAATTGGTGAATCGTAAAGGCATCCACCCAGATAGTCTGAACCAAGCAAAATGCCCCCTTTGTATGCCTCAACTCTTACTGCAAACCAAGAATAAATGCCAGCATCAATCTTTCGGCACAATTCCCCTAATTCTTCCTCTTCATAATCGAAACAATCAGAGGGATGAAAATCCTCAGAGGTTACGCTGCAAACAATGTGAAAACCTTGTGTGTCTTCAGTGTGGATGGTTTCATAGTGACGCATGATGTAAAGCCTTTCAGAATGTGTAGAGAATGAATGCCAAGGCAAGGAAAGCCAGGGCCGAACCGATTAAAACAATTTTGTCTTGGTAGTCCATGTTATGCCTCAATCATTTTTGCTTGATCGATAAGCCACGATGTATCAGCATCGGGAAAATCAGAGCAGTCAATCTCACCATGGATACAGTGTGCCAACATAATGCCGCAGGGAAGGTCTGCCACAGTGTATTGATCGCCATACATCAGGACAATCTGCGCCCTTGCTATCTCAGGGCTTGCAGCGGTGGCCCTGACAGTATTAGACCTATCCAAGGTCTTGTGGACAATAGAAAAAGAGTATTGATACATGATGTAAAGCCTTTCAAAAGATGGGGCACTGTGGCCCCTGGGTTAAAAATTAGACCTGCTGCAATTTGCGAGATTGAACAAAATGATGGCCTCGCTCAAACAGGTCAGGGAAGGCTTCAAACAGTTTTTGGCTGTTACCCTTGTCTGCCACTACATAAGCCCTTGCAATGTGCTGTGCAAAGCTCCCATGACGGCCTGACTCAAGTTCACGGCATGCGTTGAACATGTCATCATAAGAGAGATGGTTTGTTTTCATATTGACACCTATTAAGAGTTGATTGATTGAGAGTTTTTCGATGCTCTCACATATAGAGCATAATAGAATCGTGCCAGTTTTTTTACATCGTTGATTTTAAACAAGAAAATCAGCAACATGAAAACCCTAATAGTAGTAACCCCTATACAATATCCCACAATGTGGAATGTAACTCTAAAATATTCCACATGGTGAAATGATATCGATTAGGGTTAACCCTGAGGTGGTTCGATAAAGGTGCTTAGTTAGCACTCACTATCATTATGCAAATCTTGCATAGTTAGTCATCACTCACTTATAAGTTAGCGTGTACTCACTAACATCTAAGTTAGCCAGCACTTACTTAGCTTTTAGTTAGTGTGTGCTTACAAACATGGGGGGGGAGGGGGTGTGTGTGGTGTGAGAGATTTTGTGG
>Ga0209190_1003330_pt1 | contig 10660 bp, 10 predicted proteins | sample M_140205_XF_Meta_FD_187315 | JGI IMG/M metagenome (GOLD analysis project Ga0209190, IMG submission 187315) | Freshwater microbial communities from Lake Montjoie, Canada to study carbon cycling - M_140205_XF_MetaG (SPAdes) (version 2) | ecosystem: Environmental > Aquatic > Freshwater > Lake... | reverse complement strand
ACAAAGGGAAGGTAAATGTTAATGGTGCTGACATGGAGGTGGCACTGTGGTTAAAAGAAAGCAAGTCAGGTATGAAGTACTTTAGTGCTACTTTTCAAGAACCTTATGTTAAGCCAGCAGTACTATCACCACCTGCAGAACCGTTCAAGTTAGAGGATGATGATCTACCGTTCTAATTAATTTACTATATTTGAGCTATGAATTTACTAGCTCTTATACCTTTAGCTTGGTGGTTTACTAATTTTGAACCAATACAGGCAACCTTAGACTATTTTTTTAAGTACAATACTAGGTACCCAATAGCCATACATATACACTCTGCACTAGGATGTATTAAATGTGTGGCTTTTTGGCTTACTTTACTTTTTACCTTTGATTTTATCCTGGCTTGTCAGGCTGCACTGCTTGCTTTTATACTAGATGAATGTTTACAGAAACTGAGATAGATCTTATAGCTGAAATAGAGCTGTTACCTGAGAACATCAGGTACTCTAAACACAGCTGTGTGGCTTTATTAAAGATTAGAAATAAGTATGATGGGGTGCAACCTAGAGAGTGCTTCTGTGCATCTGTTAGGAGGAGGATATGGTACAAAGATTTTATGATATGGTATGAAAAAAGCCTTAGACAACTACATTAGTAGGGCTTACCCTGAAGTAAGGGCATACACTGCCTACTTTCTATCTAAGATGGGGAGCTACATAGACGCTGACACAGTCATTAATAACAGTTACATGCATGTGCTTACCATAAATGATACTACTAATGATGAGGATAAGATAAAAGCATACCTTCTGAACACTATCAAGTATCAGGTGCTATGGTCCACATCTAAAAGCCATCGGGATGATAAGGTAACAGCTATAATAGATAACTCCCCTGATAGAATAGAGGATGATGAGCTAGCAGATAAGATAAGGGAGGACAGAACCTACTCTTTTAACAAGGGATTGATAGAGATATATAGATCAGAGATAGTAGATCAGGTGCAAAGGATAGTATTTGAGGCATATATTGATAAAGGGTACATCACAAGCAGAGCACTGGCTACCTATTTTGGTATAACCCACACCTCAGCTTACTACCTGATAAAAGAATTGAAACAAAACTTAAACAAATTACAATATAGGTATGAAACCGAGTCAGTTTATTAGTACCTTGTCATTACTTACAGCTCTGAGCTGTGGACTTGCTTTGTTCACACTTGATTGGGTATGGGCTAGTAGGGCAGCAGGAATTTGGATAGCATTATATTACACTTTTTTAATTTTATTACAATATGAAGACAAAGAATGAACACCTAGGTAAGTATATTGTTATGTATAATGGCAATTATGAGACCAGCTTTACAGTAACAGAAGAGACTGCTAAAGAGCACAAGTATTACACCTCTAAAGGATTAGGCTATCTATTTGAAGAGAGCACTCCTAAGGTAAAGTATAAAGGGGTAGAGAACGAAGAGAAGTGAGACCTAAGCACATAGAAACCCCTGAAAAAATGTGGGAGTTATTTGAGGGATATAGATCCTGGTGTAAGTCTACACCTAGATACTCTTACAGCTTATCTACTAAAACAGGTGAGGCTACAGCTATCCCATTAGAGAGACCTTTAACCCAGGTAGGATTTAGGACTTATGCTGCTGATAAAGAGTGTAGTGTTCAAGATTACTTTGCTAATACTGATGGGCGATATTCTGAGTATGCGACAATCTGCTCGCGCATAGAGGAAGCAATTAGAATGGATCAGATAGAGGGTGGAATGGTAGGACAATATAATGCATCCATCACCCAAAGAATAAATGCACTGAAGGAGCACACAGATGTTACCAGTGGTGATGAGAAGATATCTGCTATAACTGTTACTATAGTTAAGTAGTATAATAATAATAATAACTATATAGTATCTAACTAGGTACTAGCTTTGCTATGGATATAAAAGCGACTGCCATCTTTGAAAAGAACTATGAGGCCATCTTAGGAGATAAGCGCTTTATCATTAATGAGGGTGGTAGTAGAAGCTCTAAGACCTACAGCCTCTGCCAGCTCATGATCATCTACTGCCTGCAGAATAACAATAAAGTGGTGTCAGTGATACGCAAGACCTTCCCTGCCCTACGTGCTACAGTGCTTAGGGACTTCATAGAGATACTAAAAGATATAGGGCTGTACAAGCAGGAGAGCCACAATAAGAGTGAGCACATCTACACCTTTGGCAATGGATCTATGGTGGAGTTTTTCTCAGTAGATGATGAGCAAAAGATAAGGGGTAGAAAGAGGGATATAGCTTGGTGTAATGAAGCTAATGAGCTGTACTTTGATGACTTCACTCAGCTTAACATGAGAACAGAAGACAAGCTCATCTTTGACTACAACCCATCTGATAGTGTATCGTGGCTGTATGAGCTCCCTGCTGAGGAGAGCACCCTGATTAAGTCTACCTACAAAGATAACCCCTTCCTACCTGAGAGCATTAAGGCACAGATAGAGGATCTAGCTAGAACAGATGAGGCACTGTATCAGATATATGCCTTAGGTGAGAAGGCAACAAGCAAGAGTAACATCTACAGCAACTGGTCCTTTGTAGCTCATAGGCCTGCTAGATTTGTTAAGTACGTGTATGGCTTAGACTTTGGTTACAACCACCCAACAGCTCTGATGAGGGTATACTACTGTGATAATGATATCTACATTGAGCCTGTCATCTATGAGAGCTACCTAACCACTACCATGCTCATAGAGAAGTTAGCCACCCTAAACATAGAACAGACTGTAACCATCTTAGCAGATTACTCACGTCCAGAAATCATACAAGAGATGAACATAGCAGGGTATGATGTTCAGAATGCAAACAAGGTGGTTAAGAAAGGGATAGATAACCTTAAGACCTTTGGAGTTATATGCCAGGATGATAAGGCCATTAAGAGAGAGTATGAGAACTACAAGTGGAAGAAGATAGGGGACTTCATAACAGATGAGCCAGTCAAATTATTTGATGATGCAATGGATGCAATAAGATATGCCACTACTCACATAAGGCAGGAGTATTACACTGATGATAGCTACTATGCATTCTGATACGCTACATAAGATACAAGTGGTGCAGGCATACATCCACCATAAGACCGGCAAGAATGTTAGGATAGTATTCAACAACCCCATGAGGGTGCAGCAACATTTAGCCATGTTAGATCATGCCTACCTAATAGCAATGGGTGGCTTTAAAAACAATAATAGTAATGACGCTAATATAGGTAAAGAGAAGTAATGGCATTAGTAGCACAAGCAACCCCACAAGTAATAGTTCCTGCATACAACCCTGTTAAGTACATCTACAGCTCATCTAATGTAAACCTGCAGGGCTTCAAATTTATCTATGATATCTATCAGAGTGGTACCCTAAATAAGATAGCTGAGTACAGGGTGCTGCCAACTTATGCCACTGGCTTTGGTGAGATAGATCTATCGAAGCTCTTACAGGCTAAGGTAAGCTATGACCTAAACTTAAATAACACTTCAGTATATAACGCACCTGGATCCCACTACAAGTATGATGTAAAGATAGGGGAGGAGTACTTGACTACCACTACTTACATAGCACCACTTACTCAATACTTAACAGCTCCCTATGCAGGAAGGGTACAAATAAACGTAGCTAACATATTTTTAGTAGGTGATCAGATTAACATCACTCAAGCACTACCTGGTCCTACAGCCAACCCAAACCTAGAAGGGCTCTTCACTGTCTTAGTAGCTAACCCTGCTTACATAGTAGTAAACAGCTTATGGTCTTTAGTAACCAATACAGGTACAGGTGGTGCCATCACCTATGCAGATGGTAGAAAGACAGTCAACAGAAACCTAGCCCAACAGCTTGGTAAGTATGTATTCAATGGTGCTATCAGATGGAGTGAGTGGCCTAGCTACAACTACCAGGATTACATGCTTAATGGATTCTTTGATAAGTTTCTTACCAACTATCCTGCAAGTAATCTAAATATGTACGCTACCCTATCTCAGGATATGTGGGTGAATGCAATAGCTAATGGCTCACCAACGGCACCTGATACCATGGTCTTTGAGAATGATGGTGGTAATGTCTTTGAAAAGAACGTAACAGCTGTAGATCATGTGAGTGGTGTATCAGTAGGGCCTAACAACTTTGGAGCTCTTACCCTTGTATCAGGATCAGGTAACTTGATAGAGCCTACTACTGAGTTCTATGCATTTCACTATGAACGTAATGGGGTAGTAAGCTCAGGCAAGTATATTGTAAGCCTAGATAGAAGGATACGCACCACTGAGTACAGCATCTTGTTCTTAGATCGTATGGGATCATGGAACAGCTTTGCCTTTAGTCTTAACAGCTATGAGAAAGGTAACGTAACACGAGAGCAGTTTAATCAGGATGTAAGAGGATATATCAATGGTAGTAGCCAATGGGACTATGAGCTAACTGATAGAGGTATGACTAACACCTATATAAGCACTGACACTACCCTAGATCTAGCTACCAACTTCATGACTATGGATATGGCTAACTACTTCACTGAGCTCATCAGCTCACCATTCACCTATGTAAAGCTAAGCTCTTATGCAAATGATTGTGATGTGCCTGAGAGTGAGGAGTACATCAGCTGTAACATTGTTACTAGTGACTACCAGGTATATAATAATAGGAGTAAGAATTTAATTAAGCAGAACGTAACTATTAAGCTAGCTAATAACAATATCGTAAATGGTTAAGATACAACTAAGCACAGGCTTCCTAGATGTTAAAGAGGGCACTGCCTTCCCTTTGAATTTTCAGGTAGGAGATATCAGAGATGTGAGCCAAAGGAAGGGTAACTTCTCTAAGACCATCACGCTCACTGGTAGTAAGAATAATAACAACCTGCTTAACCACTACTACGATGTGAATATAGTGGAGGGCACCTTTAACATAAATGCTATTACTACCTGTGCAGTTATTCAAGATGGCATACCAATAATGGAGGACTGCACTATGCAGTTAACCGGGGTAGTAAAGACTCAGGTAACAGATGGTTATGAAGAGCAGGTAACCTATGAAGTTTTAATTAAAGATAGTAAAGCAGATTTCTTTACAGCCATCACTAACAAGGAACTAACTGATATAGACTTCGCAGATTACAACCATCCATACGATGCCTTTAATGTGGTAGCTAGATTTTCTAATACTGTGGTTAATGGTTTTAAGTATTTTTTACCTGCTAACACTGCATACCTTTACAGCACCCAAGACTTTAAGCCTGCCATCTTTGCTAAGAGTTACTTTGATAGGATATTCAATGACGCTGGCTTTACCTACAGCTGGCCTACTATGTCATACGATAGATTTCAGCAGCTGCTAATACCTTACAATGGAGGGGTAGATAACTTTGATTATAACGATTACCTAGTCAAAGCAGAAAGAACAGCATCCTTAACTATCCCTAGCACTCTTGCTAGTCAGGGAGTTACAGATATAGGATCAGGAAGTTACGTAACTCCTGCAAGTAAAGTAAACATAACAGGATGGACTGAGCTAGAGGATCCACAGAATATCTTTAACCCTGTAACAGGAGTATACACTACACCATTTATTATAAGCTCAGCAAATGCTCAGAGCTATGATTACAGTGTTACTATGACCTATCAGATTAATATAGTTAATAGCAATGTTGGTACTTGTTATGGCTCATATAATAATGCAGCAGCTGCTATCTTTTACAAACCTTATCTAGCAGTTAGTGCAGGTGCTTTGGCTTTGATACCTATTAACCTATACACAAACCCATCACCACCTGCTGGCTTTAACTTTGCACAGAATGCTGTACAATCTCCTTTAACTGTACCTGGGCTTAGTACTACCAATATCTTAACACAAACTATACAGTGTACGATACCACTTACCTACCCTTTACTTAACAACGGCTCATTAGGTACTTTAGGTATTAGTGTACTACAGCAAAATTTACAGACTACTGGTAGTAATCCAACTAACAATTTAAGGAAGTGGAGGCTAGGATCAGTAACAGGAGCTTTCCCTGCAGCTAATACATTAAGACTACAAGTAGTAATATCATCTATACAACTTAGCATAGTACCTAGTAGTACAGTATATGCAATAGGTGGTACGATAGATGTAAATGATTACGTGCCTAAAAAGATAAAGCAGAGTGACTTTATTAAGGGTATCTTTAACATGTATAATATCTATGCTCAAGTAGATCCTGACCAACCTAATAGGTTACTGCTAAATAATAGGGATGACTTTTACGATAGTGGTGCTGAGGTAGATTGGACTGATAAGCTAGCTAAGGACCAAGAGCAAAACTTATCTTTTCTCCCTGAGCTTACCTCTAAGAAAATAATACTAACATACGCTGCAGATAAGGACAACCCTAACACCACTTACACAAACGCTACTAATAACATCTATGGCCAAGCTGAGGTAATCTTTGATAATGAGTATGTAAAGGATATTACTACTAAAGCTGTATTGTTTAGCCCCACTCCTGTTATCAAAACTTTGTTTGGTGCCTTTGTACCTATGATAGCAGGTGCAGCACCTGAGACCAATATACGTATCCTATATGATAAGACTACAGTAGGACAGCCACTAGCTACCTGTGGGCAATTCTCTATATTAGATTACGGAACTGTAGGCCAAAATAACCTTACTAGCTATCCTTTGGTAGGCCACTTTGATGATCCACTCACTCCTACCTTTGATATTAACTTTTCTATCTGTGATTACTACTACTACCAACCTAGTAGCTTGACTAGCAACAATCTGTACAACAGATACTGGAGGCGTACAATGGGCCAGATTAACAATGGTAAGATGTTGACTGCTATGTTTAATCTTAAGGAGCCTGACATCCAGGCTATGAACTTAAATGATAAGATTAGGATAGATAACTCATGGTGGAATATCAATAAGATAATTGACTATGATGCCAATGCTCATCAGCTCACAAAGGTGGAGCTCATCAGTATAGATAGTGAGATTAACTTCACCCCCTTCATGGGACCTAGTGGCCCTAACATACCCAACCCTCCTGCAGGGATAGGCCCTATACAAATGTTAGCAATGAGTAATATCAATACTACTAGGATGACTACCACTAATGTATTCTCTAATCAGGCAACAGCTACAGTAGAGGGTAGAGGTAACGTGATAGTAGGAGGAACTAGATCAGTGGTAGTAGGAGATGATCGTATCATCAGTGAGACTACTCTAGCAGGTGATAACCTAGTGGTTAATAGTGTTAATGGTGTAGCTGTAGGCACAGTGCCTCAAATATATATTGCTAACTTAACACAGGCAGGAATAACAGATCCTATATCACAAGTTAAAAATAATAGCTTAGGAGGTGTTACCTGGACCAGAACAGGGGTAGGTACATATGAGGGATACTTAGATAACTATGAGCCTTTATCTATCTCTAGCACTAATGTGCCTACTATAATAATTAACAACGTAGCTTATGATGGAGTGGTCTCTGCTACCTACACAGTGAGCTCAAATACTATCTCAGTAACCACCTCACAAATAGGGGTAGGCTTTGCAGATGGATACTTAACAGATACAACAATAGAAGTTAAATACTACATATAATGAACGAAGTAGAAATACCCATAAAAGTCTCAGGCTTAGGAGAAATAAAAGCAGAACTAAGAGCACTCAAAGGTGAGATTGCTAACGCTACTGACCCTGCAGATATTGCTAGACTGTCACAGGAAGCAGGTGTACTTAAAGACAAGATAGCAGATGCTAATGAGGCAGTAAATGTTTTTGCTACAGGCTCTAAATTTGAGCAGGTGAGTAATGGTATAGGTGGTATTAAGGATAGCTTAATGAGCCTAGACTTTGAAGAGGCAGCCACTAAGTCTAAGAGCTTGGCTATTACTATGAGTAAGCTAAACCCTAAAGAGCTACTAGGAGGAATGGGACAATTTGTTACTATGCTAGGTACACTAGGTGGTGCATTTGTAAAGCTAGGGATGACTATATTAATGAATCCGATATTTTTATTAGTAGTAACTATCATAGCTATTGTGGCTGCGGTAGGTTATTTCCTAGATAAGATAGGGGTGCTAGGTACGATACTAGATTATATAATGATTCCCATTAATGCTATTATAGATGCTTTAAAATGGCTAGGAGATGCTCTAGGGCTTACATCATTTGCTGAGGATGAGAGAGCAGAACAAGCTAAGAAAAACTCAGAGGCTGTATTAGCTCAAATTAAACAAGAGCAAGAATCACAGCAAAGGGCATTTGAACGTAAAAAGAAAATCTATGATGCATCAGATGATGCACTTGGTAGGCAGATTAAGCTAATGAAGGCACAGGGTAAAGATACTACAGATTTAGAAAGAACAAGATTAAAGGCAGCTATTGCTTATCAAAGAAGTATAGAATCTGAAACCTACGCAATTCACTTACAACTACTAGCAAAAAACAAATTAACAGTAGCAGAGTTAAGAGCAAGTGCTCAGGAAACAGGAGACTATGGTGCGTGGAAAGCCTTTGAGAAAGAGATGGCGGCTTCATTAAAAAGTAATTCTGACTTAAATGCTCAAGCTAATAAAGCGAAACTAGATGCTATTAATGATTTAGCTGTCTTTGAGCAGGAGGTTATAAATGATAAAAAAAATGCTGAGAAAGAGGCAGCAGAAGACTCTAAAAAGAAGAGTGATACTAAAAAGAAAGATGCTGTCTCATTGGCTAAAACTGAAGCTGCTAATGCATTAAGTGCTGCTAGAAAAATAAAAGATGGTGAGCTATCTATAATGCAGGAGGGACTAGCTAAAGAGGAGGCGATAACAATTGAAAAATTCAAAAGACAAAGAGAAGATATAGCATCAGATGCTAAATTAAAAGCAAAAGACAAAATAACTTTAACTGAACAAGCAGATGCAGAGGAGGCTAAACAATTAGAAGCAAAAAGAGAGGCTGCTAGAAAGATTACAATAGCAGTAGAAAATGAACTAGCTCAGCTTAGATTAGAGGCTATGGCAGAAGGTGCTGAAAAAGATTTAGTAATACAAAATGAGAAGTATAAAAAACTAAGAGATGCAGCCGTAGCAGATACTAGACTAACAGCAGAACAGCTAAAAGAAAAGCTAGATATTTACAACACTATGCAGATACAAGAAGAAACTGCTAGGATGAAAGATAAGGTAAAGGCTGCAAGTGATTTGCTTACTGAACTTACCACTACAGAAGAAGAGAAGAAAATAGCAGAGCTTGATGCTAAGTATCTTAAAGAACAAGAGATGGCTATGGGTAATCATAAGGCTTTAGAGATACTAGAGACTAACCACAAAAAAGCTCTAGCAGATATTAATACAAAGGCACAATTAAAACAGATAGAGGATGACCAAAAAGAAAGAGATGCTAGGATAGCATTAGCAGGAGATATAGCTAAGGGTATTACTGATATTGGTGGGATGCTTATTAAAGACCAGGCAAAGTTAGCTAAATTCAATAAGGCATCTGCTCTAGTTCAAATAGGTATTGACACTGCTAAGGCCATTAGTGCTTTGGTAGCTAACTCACAAGCTAATCCATTGAATGCTGTATCAGCAGGTGCAGCAGGTATTGCTCAATTTGCTACAGGAATTATTCAGATTGCTACCAACGTAGCTAAGGCTAAACAGATACTATCATCACCAGGTGCAACCCCTAGCTCAGGAGGAGGAGGAGGAGGCGGTGGTAATACAGGAGCCACTTCTGCAGCCACAGCTTTACCACAGGCAGCCCAACTATTTGGTAGTGCTAACACAGGTGGAACCATGAGTGCAGGAGGTAGCTCTAGTGAATCATCTATGACTGTAACAGCTATAGTATCAGAGACTCAAGTAACATCCACACAACAGAAAATAAACCGTATAAATAAATCAGCAGAACTATGAACAGTCTACAAGCAATAACAGATCATATCATTGCATTCTATACAGCACATAAGCAAGTGTTTAAAGTAGGATGTGACTTCAAAGAACAGCTCTATAACTTTGCTACTCAAAATGAGAAGTATCCGCTAGTGTATATTGTACCTAGTGGAGTGATGCCAACTGAGAACACTACAGAATTTACCTTTGATATATACTGCTATGATATCATCCAAAAAGATAGAGCTAACATCATCACTATACTAAGTGATACGCAACAGATCCTTAGTGATTTGAATATCTACTTTAATGATAGTAATGACTTCAGCTTTGATGTGGTAGGAGTGCCTACATTCTCACCCCTCAACAATGATCTACTAGATTACGCTGCAGGGTATCAGATGGGTATCACCTTAACAGTTAATGATTGGACTGATTGTGCTGTGCCGATTTAAACATTTCACTTTGATAATATAATATAGGTATGGCTAATGGATGGTGGGGTGATTGGAGGCCCTCTTTACCTGCTCACACAGGAGACTTACAGGCAACAGATTTAATAGAGTGTACTTCCATTATAGGAGGTGTGCCTACTAATACAGCTATTACCGGTACTCAAATAATAAACGCTGCTAGTGGTGGTGCTGCTACATGGGGAGCTATCACAGGAACGCTATCAGCTCAGACTGATTTACAAACAGAATTAAATGCTAAGCAGAATAAGACTGTACTACAGTCTATTGCAGGAGTAACAACAATAA
>Ga0209190_1003327_pt1 | contig 10663 bp, 10 predicted proteins | sample M_140205_XF_Meta_FD_187315 | JGI IMG/M metagenome (GOLD analysis project Ga0209190, IMG submission 187315) | Freshwater microbial communities from Lake Montjoie, Canada to study carbon cycling - M_140205_XF_MetaG (SPAdes) (version 2) | ecosystem: Environmental > Aquatic > Freshwater > Lake... | reverse complement strand
GAAGTCCGCGCATGGCCATGGCCATGCCGCCGATGAGGGCGTAGCGGAGGTTTTGCGCATCGAGATCACTTACTACAAGCGATACTACTTTGAGGAAGTCCATGATTGCGGATGGCACGGAGGAGGGGGAGATTTCGGATTTTGATTGTTGAAGTCAGGGGTCAGAGGTCAGAGGTCGGTGGTCGGTGGTCGGAGCGCGAAGTTATCGAATCTTTCGCTCCTCCAGAAACACCGAATCAACGACCGGAAGCAATTGCGGTTTCGATAAGCTGCGCCATTTCCCCCAAGGATTGGCGCAAGGCGGGGTAATCATGGCCGACTTCGTTCAGATCGCCGCCAGGGTAATGTTGGGCCCAGAACTGGTCGGTTAGACTATCGGCGAAGTCTTCAAAGGCGGTGAATCGTGGGTCCAGATTGACCGCCTCGGCCACAAGTGCTCCCAGATCATGGATTTTGCGTAATTTCCAGCCTTGGCTCAGGAGGTAAGCCTTGAGAAATCGCTCGCTCGCCTCTTGGAGCAATTCAATCACGGACTCAGTTATTCCTTCGATTGGGTATAGTCGGTCAGAGGAATGCAACCGGATTTTGGCTGAGCGGAGCCAATCCGATGGATTGTTTTCGTCGGTTTTCAAATGAGTGTGAGACCCTTGTTGGCAATTTCGGTGTGGAATGATCCGCCGCTTTTGATTCGCCTCTGCCAATCGTCCGGTGCGCGGACCATGATGTCGAGAGGCAGATTCGCCACCGTGTGGCGTAGATGCCTGACCGCACGCCGAATGCTGGTGGCGTCTGAAACGGAAGATCTGGTAATTTCCTTGATGATGAGCAAATCCACATCACTGTCAGGTGTGGGCTCGCCATAGGCATAGGAACCGAAAAGAATGACCTGTTCCGGGTGGAATTGCTCGACGAGAATTTGCAGATAAGGACGCAATTGAGCGGCTATTCGGTGAACCGGATAGCGAGGATCTCTGAGGGCGTCCTCACGGATTTGGTGAGGATGGATCGCTGGTATGCTCATGGCGTGGGAAATATTGGGGAAATCATGAAGAAGCCATGAAAACTAAACCAATGGAAGCAAGGACTGCAGAGGTCGGTGGTCGGTGGCCGGTGGTCGACGGGTAGCGCGCTACCGCTGGGAGCGCAGTTAAAGAGATGAGGAAGGGACGCCAAGAAGAGCCGGAACGTCAGAGCCTGGCGATTCTTTTGCGGTTCATTGGCGTGCTGCCTCGTGGGTGCAGCGCTACCTTTGAGAGTCAGTGGTCGGAGGTATTTGACCCGCGATGGCAGATACTCTCGACGACTTGGAAGCTACCAGGCCGTGCTAAACTTTTCCAAGCACGCTGCCGCCCTTGGTCGAGCGGGTTTAAAAACCTCGGTGCTCGGGGCAATCGCAGTGGATGGCACAAAATTTGCAAAAAATTTGCTTAAGAAAGGTTTGAGATAAAATGAACTTTGTTCAAGAAAAAATGAACAAAAATTTGACTCGTTTGCGTCGTGTGGTGGCAACGACTGACAGGTAGGATTAGCCTGCGATATATGAGGCTTACGCCCTTGCCAAGAGTAGCACGAAAAGCAAGTTTCCGTGCAGATGAAAAAAATACGCCAACTCTTGCTGCACCGCTACACGATGATCGGGTTATTCGTGCTGTTGGTGAGCGGTTTGCTTGCGGGTTGGTTGGCCTGGAAAACGGGAATTAATTTGGCGAGCTTGAAAGAATTTTGGACGGTGACGCAAGCTTATCTAACGAAAAACCCATGGGCTTTGTTTTTGGCGTTGGTGATTTTACCGGGTCTGCCGGTGCCTACCAGTCTTTTGATGCTAACGGCAGGAGTGGTTTGGCGAGAGCAACCAGTGATGGCTTGCGGTTTGTGCATGCTGGCCTTGGCCTTGAATTTCACGTGGACGTACTGGTTGGCCGCAGGGCCTGCACGTAGGTTAGTGGAGAAATTGCTAACAGCAACTTCACTAAAAATCCCAGAACTTCCGCATGGGGATCACTTGAAATTGATCTTGGTGTTGAGACTGACACCAGGCATTCCGTTGTTCCTGCAAAATTATCTGTTAGGATTTTTGCGGGCTCCGTTTTATCTCTACCTTCCAGTCTCGCTTCTGTGCACTGGCATCATCTGCATTGGAGTGATACTGAGCGGAGCCGGGATTGCGGATGGAAACCTGAAATGGGCGATTACGGGCTTATCGCTAATTGTGTTAGGTGGAGTTTTCACCCACCTAGTCCGCGGCTGGTTAGAACGGCGAAAGAAGGTGAAAGAAGGCGTGAGTGATGCTTCATAAATCACGCCGCACTTGATGATGGTTAGACAATCATTCCTGCGGCGACCGTTTCGTTCGTGCCAGGATCAATAAGAATAAATGAGCCAGTGATGCGGTTGCGGCGGTAGGAATCGTGAATCAGAGGAACAGCGGTGCGGAGAGTGATGCGACCGATGTCGTTCATGGAAAATCCGTCTACCTCTTCGATTTTGTGCAGTGTGTTGATGTCGACGTGATATTTGACTTCTTGGATGATGGCTTTGGTTTCCTGAGTCGTGTGACGAATCACTAGCTTGGCCTTGGGTGGCATTAGTTTGTTAGAAAACCAACAGATCATCGCTTCGATGTCTTGAGAAACTTGGGGAGGGTTGTTTGTTTTGACCAACGTGTCGCCGCGTGAGATGTCGATTTCCTCCTCGAGCGTGATGCAGACGGATTGTGGAGCGAAGGCTTCTTCTTTTTCACCGTCCGGGCTGTGGATCGCTTTGACGCGAGTTTTGAATCCAGAAGGAAGCACGGTCACTTCGTCACCCGGTTTGAAAACCCCACCAGCGACACGGCCGGCATAGCCGCGGAAGTCGTGCCACTCGTCGCTCATCGGGCGGATGACCCATTGCACGGGGAAGCGGGCATCAATGTGGTTTTCCTCGCCGCCGACATAGACGTGCTCGAGGTGATAGAGAAATGTCGGACCTTGATACCAAGGCATGTGTTCGGATTTATCCACGACGTTATCTCCGTTGAGTGCGGAGATCGGGATGTCTGTGATCTCGACGATGTTATCTAACCGTGAAGCGAAGTCGCGGAAATCTTTGATAATGTTGTTATAAACTTCCTCGGAGTAGTCCACGAGATCCATCTTATTGACCGCAACCACGAGGTGCTGAATCCGCAGCAGGTTAGCAATGAAACTGTGGCGCTTGGTTTGTTCGATCACACCCTTGCGCGCGTCGATGAGGATGATCGCGAGGTTCGCAGTGGAGGCCCCGGTCACCATGTTGCGGGTGTACTGGGTGTGCCCAGGAGTGTCGGCGATGATAAATTTTCGCTTCGGCGTGGCGAAGTAACGGTAGGCGACGTCGATCGTGATGCCTTGTTCGCGCTCTGCCTTTAAGCCGTCTGTTAGAAGTGCGAGGTTGACGTTTTCGTCGCCACGGCGGCGCGAGGATTCCTCCATGGCTTCGAGTTGATCCTCAAAGATCGATTTGGAATCATAGAGTAGTCGGCCGATGAGAGTCGATTTGCCGTCGTCGACGGAGCCGGCAGTGGTGAAGCGTAATAGGTCCATTATTTGGGTAAAGCTGAAAGTTGAAATCTGAAATCTGGAGGAAGAGGCCGGGAGATAAAAGCTGAGATGCTAAAATTTAGAAAGGGGAGAATTGATATCTATTGGTTAGAACAGAGCTTTTTGGCGGCCTGCCATTGAGGTTCGAGACCGAGGTTTTGGATGGAGGTGTTTAAGAATTCGTGGTCGAGTTCCTGTTGTTCGATCATGCCTGCGATGTCGCGGAGATGGCGCTGGTGTCCCGATTCCCGGTAAAAATCGAGTTTGTGGAGAATGACGTATTCGGGAGGGGCGAGGGTGATTTCGCAGGTGCTCGTTTGGATGCGGCGGGTATGTGCAAGCGCCCATGGAAGGGTTGGATGATTGCGTGACAGGTAGATGTCGGCTTTGAGTCCGGTGTGGTGATGGATGATGTTGAAGTGGCCGTGTGCTTCGCGGCGGGATTCGATGGCTACAACATCGGAAGGTGGCAGGTAAAAGTCGTTTTCGGGAAATAGCTGGGGAAGGAGGGGGATTTGGTTAGGTTGGATCAATACGACCAGATCGATGTCAAGGGTGTTGCGCGGTTCGCCATAGACCGAGCTGGCGACCGATCCGGTGATCATGTAGTTAATCCCCACCGATTCGAGCGGGGCTACAAACAGCGAGATAAAATCAGGGTCTTGCATGGAGCCAGATTTGGGCGAGTTCTTTTTCGACTTCCTCGAGTGATGCTTGCGGGCGGCGGAGGCGGATTCCCATGCGCTTCAGATCGCGGGCCTGGCGGACGGTGGCGGCGAGAAGGTTGTATTTCTCCGATCCAGTCATCGCTTTCCAGATGGCGGTTTGTTTCGGATCTGGGAGCGACATGTTTGATTTGAGAATTATACTTGTGGGCTAGACGCACGCGCTCCTTGAGGTCAGAAATATCCTTCCTTTTTGCGGTCTTCCATCGCGGTTTCCGAGCGCTTGTCGTCAGAGCGGGTGCCGCGTTCGGTCTGGCGGGCGGCGGCGACTTCAGCGATGACTTCGTCGAGGTTTGAGGCGGTGGAATGCACTGCACCGGTGCAAGTGGCGTCGCCAATGGTGCGGAAACGGACGATTTCGCGGGTGACGGGTTCGTGGTCTTGTGGCTTGAGAAACTCCGTCACGGCGAGCAAGGATCCGTTGCGCTCGAAGACGTCGCGCTCGTGGGAAAAGTAAATTGATGGCAGAGGAATTTTTTCGCGTTTGATGTACATCCAAATGTCCATCTCAGTGAAGTTAGAGAGTGGGAAGACGCGGAAATGTTCGCCTGGGTTTTTGCGACCGTTGAAGAGGTTCCAGAGTTCGGGGCGTTGGTTTTTCGGATCCCACTGACCGAAGTCATCGCGGTGTGAAAAGAAGCGCTCCTTCGCGCGGGCCTTTTCTTCGTCGCGCCGGCCACCGCCGAGGCAGGCATCGTATTGGTTGAGCTCGATGGTGTCTAACAGCGTGATCGTTTGCAACTTGTTGCGTGAGGCGTTAGGGCCTTTCTCTTCGACCACCCGTCCGCTGTCGATCGAGTCTTGGACGGATCCGACCACCAAGGATGCGCGAATGAGATCCACGAATTCATCGCGGTAGGTCATCGTTTCATGAAAATTGTGACCGGTGTCGATGTGGACGAGCGGGAACGGCATGCGTGCGGGCCAGAAGGCCTTGCGGGCGAGCCACGCCATGACGATCGAGTCTTTGCCGCCAGAAAAGAGTAGAGCGGGATTCTCGAATTGTGCGGCCGTTTCTCGAAAGATGAAAATCGCTTCGGCTTCGAGTTGATCGAGCTGGCTGAGTTGGTAGTTTGGCATACTTGGGGCAAATTTGGAGAGTTGATCGCAGAAATAATCAATCGATGAGCGGCTTGGGTAGGGGTGGGTATCACCCGAGTCAAGAATTAATTACTAAGTTGGGTGATTTAGTAATGTTTTGGTCCGGCTGTGTCGCCGTTACGGGTGGTTCAAGGTGATCCTGGTACGGATTGCTTCTAACAATTCGATGGCGTTTTCCTCGATACTCGAGTTTTCTGTATCGAGGACGAGGTCGGGGTTTTGCGGAGCTTCGAAAGACCCGTCCTTGCCGGTGAAGTGAGCGATCTCGCCGCGAGCCGCTTTGGCGTAAAGACCTTTGACGTCTCGTTGCTCGCAGGCTTCGAAGCTCGCCTTGACGTAAACCTCAAAAAAATCTCCACCGAGAAGGCCGCGGGCAAGATCACGGAGTTCGCCGCGTGGAGTGATGGCGGAGACGAAAGTGATAACGCCTTGGGAGACGAAAACTTTCGCGACCTCTGAAATACGACGAATGTTTTCTAATCGATCTTCGTCCGTGAAGCCGAGGTTGGCGTTGAGACCGGTGCGGAGGTTGTCGCCGTCGAGAATGGTGGTGAAGCGTCCTTGTTGGTGCAGCACGCGCTCTGCGGCGTTGGCGATGGTGGATTTCCCCGAGCCTGATAGACCGTAAAGCCAGATAACCAGTCCGCGCTGGTCGAGTAGGTTTTCTTTATCGTGGCGATGAAGAAAGCGGTGGAACTCGGGATGAATATTCATAGGATCTGCGATGGAACCACTCTGTGTGATCAAATGCAAATTAAATGGTAGCGGCTTGCTACATGAGTGACTTCGGCTTTGCTCTTACTCGCCTTTTCCGATGATAAACGACTGGAATCCGTGCTCCTTGAGAGCGGGGGCGGGAAGAATGGCGCGGCCGTCGAAGACAAATGCGGGCTTCAGCATGAGATCGTACACGCGTTTCAGATCCAAGGTGCGGAATTCATCCCACTCGGTTAGAGTAGCAACAGCGTGGGCTCCGGTCACGGCGGTGTAGGGATCGGAGGCGATCTCGATGTTGAAGTTGATGATATCCTGAGGGACGCCGACTTCTAACAAGTCACGGTGAATAGTTTCTCGATCCACCCGTGGATCGTAGATGACCACGTGGGCATTTTCTCCAGCGAGGTCGCGGACGATGTTAATGGCAGCGGATTCGCGGGTGTCATTGGTATCCTTCTTGAAGGCAAAGCCTAGGATCGCGATGCGCTTGCCGTTGACCGTGTTGTAAAGGGCGCGAACGATTTTTTCAACAAAGCGCGATTTCTGCCAGTCGTTCATGGTGACGACCGAGCGCCAATAAGCGGCGGCTTCGGGTAGGTTGAAGGATTCGCAAAGATAGACGAGATTGAGGATGTCCTTTTGGAAACACGAACCACCGAATCCGATAGATGCTTTCAGGAATTTAGGACCGATGCGGGAGTCGCTTCCGATTGCGCGTGCCACTTCATCGACATCGGCTCCGGTGGCTTCGCAGAGGGCGGAAATCGAGTTGATTGACGAGATGCGTTGGGCGAGGAAGGCGTTGGCGACGAGTTTGGACAACTCGGACGACCAGAGGTTGGTGGTGATGATTTTTTCGCGAGGAACCCAGTTGGCATAAACCGAAACGAGGGCTTCAAGGGCGGCCTGACCTTCTGGATTTGGCTCGCCGCCGATGAGGATGCGGTCAGGGTTTTCCATGTCTGTCACCGCGGTGCCTTCTGCAAGGAATTCCGGGTTGGAGAGGACTTGGAAAGTGGCGTCGCTCATGCAGTTGGCGGCGAGAATCGACTGAATGGCGGTGGCTGTTTTGACGGGAATGGTGGATTTCTCGACGATGATCTTGTTGCCGACCGAAACCTCGGCGATCAGCCGTGCTGCAGCCTCGATGTAACGCAGGTCTGCCGCACGCCCAGCGCCGATTCCGTAGGACTTGGTGGGCGTACCGACGCAAACAAAGATGAGATCCGCTGCCGCGATGGCGGGCTTGATGTCGGTGGTGAAGTGCAGGTTCTTAGAGCGTGCCGATTTGACGACGTCTAGCAGACCTGGCTCATACACCGGTAGCTCATCCGAGTTCCATGCATCGATGCGTGGTTGGTTGAAGTCGCAAACGGTGACTTGGATGTGCGGGCACTTGGAGGCTATCATGGCCATGGTCGGCCCGCCGACGTAGCCGGCACCGAGGCAGCAAATATTTTTGATAGAAGTTGGCATATTATTTTATGTTAGATATAAATTGGTGATGAGTGATAGTTCAATCTCTCGTTTTCTCTCGGAGAAGATGATAGATAAAAAGTGTATTGTAGGTGAAATAACGTTTGAAGAGCCGGCGGGGCTCCATCGCCACGCGGTATGCCCACTCCATTCCTAGGCGCTGGAGGATGGGTGGAGATTGTTTGACCTCTCCGGCATGGAATGCGAATGCGGCACCGATGCCGAAATAGACGCCCGGGGGCAGCCGATGTTTGTAATTTGCGATCCAGTGTTCTTGCTTCGGGCAGCCAAGGCCGACCCAGATCAAGTTAGCACCCGAACTCTTGATTTTTTCCAAGATAATCTCGAGTTCATTTTCTGGCCACTCACCGAACGGTGGCGAGTGGGTTGCCGCGATCATCACACCTGGAAATTGCGTGGCGAAATTTTGTTTAAGTTTGTCGAGCGTGCTTTGTTTTCCACCGAGCAGAAAGTGCTTAAATTCATTTTTTCCGTTAGTCGCCTTGAGAGTTTCTAACATGAGTGTCGGGCCGTAGACGCGATCCGTGAGTTTTTCATCAGCAGGGAGTTTTGAATTCAGTGCCCAAATCAAGGGCATGCCGTCTGGGCAGATCAAGTCGAAGGTTCCCATGGCTTTGCCGAAAGCCACGTCGCTGCGAGCCAATGCGGCGACGTGCGTATTCGCGGCCTCGACTGCGTAAGCCCTATCATTTTTTTGAGCCCTACCTAGAATCCATTCCACCGCTCCGGCGTAGGTGGTCGCCGCGATGGGCAGACCGATGACAGAAATGGTTTTCAATGATTGAATATCGTATGAAAAGTTTTAGACGCGGCAAAATGGTTCGACCGCGCGAAGCTCTGGCGTGGCGGCGATGGCGTTGTCGCGAAGCACTGGTGATTCAAACAGGTAGAGTGCGTAGCCGCCGTATCCACCTCCGCAGTATTTATGGGCAATGGCACCGGGTATTTCTATCAGATAATCCATTCCTTCATCAAGCTGAGTGCTATGATAAAGATCGATGCCTTGAGCGAGCAGTTGGATGTCCGCATGAAGAGCTCCCTCGCGGGCAACTCGAGCGCTTTGTGCGATGCGGTCGTAGTCGCGTGGGTGGTTGACCACGCCGGGAGTGTCGTGCTGGGAACCTGTCCAGTGGATCGCCATGCGACCTGATAGAAAATCGCCATTTTGTTTGAAGTCGAGCACGGGTTTTTGGCCGGATCGCCAGACGCAAAGCCCCGTCTCGCGGATCACCGCAGGGTCTTGCCATCCGACGCCGAGATCGATTTCTGATTCGATGCCATCGCGACCATTGATCAGCGCCCACGCGCCGCTGCCACCGAGGCCAGCTTGTTTTTCATAAGGCCATTCACGCAGCGAGACGAGCGGGGAAATCGCACAATTCACCACGAACTCGCCGGGGCGAGAAAACCTTGGGACATCGAGCCAGCCGCCCGCGAAGTCGACGCGCAAAGGCGCCTCAGTGGGAGCTTGTACCCAGCGGACGATCGAGCTGGTAGAGACAGGCTCGAAGCGTGGGGGAGTCTTCGCGAGTGTGGTGTAGGCCGCGCCGACAGTTGCACATAGCTCGCGTTTCACATCGCTGTATTTGTCGTCCTCAGTCACGATAAGAAAGTCTGGGCGGATGCGTAAAAAATCTTCCTCGAAGTCGAGGCCTTCCTTGTGACCATGGGTGATGACCACCTCATCGATCATCCGCAGACCTTGAAGCAGAGCGCGCTTGTGATCATCTGGGATCGATGGCTTTCGCCGCTTATGATGCCAAAGCACATCGGCAGATGCGAACGAAACGATTAGATAATCACCCAGCGCACGTGCCTCTTCAAAAAACTGGAGGTGACCCGCGTGGAGGATGTCGTAGCATCCAGAAACGAAGACTTTTTTCATGGGAGGTTGTTAGTTTTGTGGTCGCGCAATGCATGTTGATGCGGTCGGCTCAACTTATATATGTTAGAGTGGGTGGAATTCATTCCTTGGAAACTGAAACGTGGTGACCGTGGAGTTTGAGAAGCGAGTGGCTGCGGGCGACGTCGAGGTCATGGGCGACCATTTCTGCGCACATTTCTTCCACGGTGATTTCTGGCACCCAGCCGAGTTTTTCCTTCGCCTTGGCGGGGTTGCCGAGGAGGGTCTCGACTTCCGCAGGGCGGAAATAACGCGGATCCACTTTGATGATGACCGTGCCGATCGCGACCGCGGGTGCTTTCGCTGGATCGACTGCGGTGACCGTGCCAATTTCGTTGACCCCCTCGCCGGAGAAAGCGAGTTCGATACCCGCTTCACGGGCGGACATGCGAACGAATTCGCGCACCGAGATTTGTTTGCCAGTGGCGATGACGAAGTCTTCCGCGGATTCTTGTTGGAGCATCATCCACTGCATGCGGACGTAGTCCTTGGCGTGGCCCCAGTCGCGCAGCGAGTCGATGTTGCCGAGGAACAGGCAGTTCTCAAGTCCTTGGGCGATGTTTGCGAGTGCGCGGGTGATCTTGCGAGTGACGAAAGTCTCTCCACGGCGTGGTGACTCGTGGTTGAAGAGTATGCCGTTGCAAGCATACATGCCGTAGGCTTCTCGGTAGTTCACCGTGATCCAGTAGGCGTACATCTTCGCCACCGCGTAGGGCGAACGCGGATGAAATGGCGTGGTTTCCGTCTGAGGAATTTCTTGGACTAAACCGTAAAGTTCAGATGTGGATGCTTGATAGAAACGAGTCTTCTTTTCGAGGCCGAGGAAACGGATTGCTTCTAACAAACGTAGCGTGCCGATAGCGTCGACGTCCGCAGTGTATTCTGGAGCCTCAAACGAGACAGCAACGTGAGACTGGGCTCCAAGGTTGTAAACTTCATCGGGTTGGACCTCGCTGATGATGCGGGTGAGGTTGGATGAATCTGTTAGGTCGCCATAATGAAGACGGAATCGCGAATTTTCGATATGTGGATCTTCGTAGATGTGGTCGATCCGTTGGGTATTGAACAACGAGGCGCGACGTTTGATGCCGTGAACTTCGTAGCCTTTTTCTAGAAGAAATTCCGCGAGATATGATCCGTCTTGCCCGGTGATGCCAGTG
>Ga0209190_1003326_pt1 | contig 10665 bp, 5 predicted proteins | sample M_140205_XF_Meta_FD_187315 | JGI IMG/M metagenome (GOLD analysis project Ga0209190, IMG submission 187315) | Freshwater microbial communities from Lake Montjoie, Canada to study carbon cycling - M_140205_XF_MetaG (SPAdes) (version 2) | ecosystem: Environmental > Aquatic > Freshwater > Lake... | reverse complement strand
TCAAAAAGATTTTCATGAATACAATATGCATCGATTAAACGTGCATTACGTAACCATGACAAACTACGATTCAACTTTTGAAAATGTAAACATAGTTTTCGAAAAAGATAATTTGTTTAATACACTTGGAGAGGTGCTTTCTAAAGTTGATAAAACGCAAGTTAGAATAGCCGAAACTGAAAAATATCCACATGTTACTTTCTTTTTTAGTGGTGGAAGGGAAGAAAAATTCCCATTAGAATCGCGCTTAATGGTCAACTCCCCTAAAGTTGCAACCTACGACCTTCAGCCAGAAATGAGTGCATTCGAAGTGCGTGATATAATTATTAATTGCATGAAAACAGATCATCCAAATTTCTTTTGTCTGAATTTCGCAAACCCAGATATGGTTGGTCATACTGGCGTTTATGATGCAATAATCAAGGCTGTAGAAACAGTTGATAGTTGCTTAAAAGATGTTGTAACAGCAGGTTTAGAGTTGAATTACGAGTTTTTAGTTATTGCTGATCATGGCAATGCTGATTTTGTCATTAATGCAGATGGTTCTCCAAATACTGCCCATTCGTTAAATCCTGTTCCAGTTATTCTTGTTAGCAATGAAAAGAATTTATCCATTAAAGATGGAATTTTGGCTGATGTTGCACCAACAATACTAAATAGACTTGGTATCGCTTCCCCTATGGAAATGACAGGGATTTCTCTTGTTTAATTTATAACAAATTTTAATAATTTATTGATTTTGAGGGGCGCCCCTCATAAAATGATTATATTTTTCCCTAACTTAGCAAATAATTTGTGCGAACAAACTAACGTGCCGCTACTTTTTTTATTCACTGTCATTTTGATTGTGATAATTATGTGTTTAATATTTATATACGATTAACATGAAACTAATACAACTTTTATTTTTTTTGCTTGTAGGGTATGGAAACCTGTTTTCTCAAAAAACACAAACACCTGCATGGTCAGTTGAGAATTCAAAAAGTAAATCGTTCATAGAAAATCTAGGTCAGTTTGATCAATCTGAGACCGATGCAACAGGTAAAATCCATTATGTAATTGACCTTGGTACAACAAAAATATTTTTTGGGGAAAAAGGAATATGTTATAATTTTCATGAAGTAACAAAAAAATCCAAAGAAGAGCGTGCTCAAATTATGAATGAACCGGCAAAATCGTTTGAAGATCACAAGCAAAAGGAGCGTTTGGCTGGAAAATTCTTAATAAAAAAAGATCAAGTTAATATGACATGGGGGAACCCAAACAATTCTCTTGAAATAAATGCTTTTGAAGTAGCGCCAGATTATCATAGTTACACATTCCAAAATGAAAAAAATGAAACTGAGAATATCAATTATGTAAAGGGATATAAATATATTATCTATAAAAATATCTATCCAAATATTGATTTGAAGTATGAAATTCATCCAATTATAGGTGTGAAATATGCTTTTACAGTTCATCCAGGTGCTGATCCAAAGCAAATTAAAATGATTTATGATAGGGATGTGACGTTAAGAAATGGAGAAATTGCAATCCCAACACTTTTCGGAGATATTATAGATCATGCACCGTTAAGTTTTTATCAAGAAAACGATGCAATGTCAATCGAATCAAATTACTTACTAGCAAATAATCAAGTATCTTTTGATCTTAAGAATTTTGATGCGACAAAAACGATTGTAATTGATCCATGGGTTCAAACACCAGTATTTCCATTGGATTGGGATTGCGTATGGGAATTAGACACTGATGCTGCAGGAAATGTATATATTATTGGTGGAGTTGATCCATTGCAATTAAAAAAATACAATAGTATTGGAGTTCTTCAATGGTCATATGATACTCCATACGATACAACAGAATGGCTTGGTACAATGGCGACAGATGATGCTGGTAATTCATATGTTACGGAAGGAACAGATTACCGTATTCTTAAGGTGAACACTGCTGGTGGATTAGTTTGGAACAACTTGAACCCTTCAGGTGGACAGCTCAGTACAGAGTTTTGGAATATAGCATTTAACTGCGACCAAACAAAATTGATTGTTGGTGGAACAGGTGGTAACCTAGATATCCATGGAAAAATCTATGAAATAGACATGAATTCTGGAAATATCACATCATCTGTTCAAGTTACTGCTGCAGGGGCATTGTTTGGTATACCTCCTCAAATTCAAGAAGTTCGCGCAATGTGTGCTGCACCAAATGGTAAATACTATTTTGTAACACTAGATACAATTGGTTATTTAAATGATAATCTTGCCCTCTGCCCTGGTGGGTCAACCTCTCTTTTTAGAAAAAATCATGGCGTAAATTGGGGATATAAAAGTGAAAATTGGAGATTAAATAATACTGGGATTAAAGTAATTAGAGCTGATGCTAATTTTGTTTATACGCACAAAGGGAATGCTTTACAAAAAAGATCATTAGTAGATTTTTCTATTATTGCAACCGTTGCAATTCCAGGAGGGGTCATGACAGCTCCTTTCTTGAGTGATAATGTAACTGAAAATGCGGGTATCGATATTGATAATTGTGGTAACATTTATGTTGGATCTAAAACGGGAGTATATAAATTTAATTCTAGTTTAGTACAACAAGCGTTTTATCCAACAACCTTTGTAGTTTATGATGTTAGAGTTAGTACGGCAGGTGATGTTGTGGCCTGCGGTGGTACAGGAAATAGCAGCAGTGCCGGAGCACGCTCTGGTGGTGTGCAATCTTTTGCAGCTTCTGCATGTGTACCAATAGCAATAACGTGCTGTGATGCAACAGTTTGTGTTCCAAGTGCAATGTGTGCAACGGCCCCTTCTGTTACGTTAACTGCTGCAACTGCAGGAGGAACTTGGAGTGGGACTGGTGTGAATGCTTCAGGAGTTTTCAATCCTGCGGTTTCGGGGCCAGGCATTTTCGTAATTACATACACACTGGCATGTGGGTCAAGTTCAATTTCTATAACTGTAAATACATGTGCTCCCTTAGCAGTTTGTGTTGAAACAAATGGGACGTTAACTGCTTCCAATGGCATACCAACATATTCTTGGCAGAATTCTGTCCTTACCACACCATGTATTGCTGGTTTTGGCTCTTATTGTGGAATTTTTACTGTTGCTGGAACTCCAGTGTCTACATGGACAACATTTGCCACTGGCTCAAATATACCTGCACCAGCTACATATCCTATTCAGGTTGTTGATAATTTAGGAACACTAGTTACCTATGCAAATTTAGCTGCCATTCCTGCTTGTACGATTGTTATTTGTCCAACAATTACATTAACAACAACAGCTCAAACGAACGTTTTATGTAATGGAAACTCAACGGGTTCTGCAACAGTATCAGCTAGTGGTGGACTTGCTCCTTACACTTATACATGGGTTTCTGGGAGTTTGAATGGGCCAACACAAACGAATTTGTCTGCAGGCGCTTATACTATTAATGTTGTAGATGCAAATCTTTGTCCTGGCACAACTACTGTTACGATCACTCAACCTGCTGCTTTGACTGCACCAACAGCAACTGTTACAATTCAACCAACTTGTATTCTTGTTACGGGAACAATTACTGTTACAGCTCCAACTCCAGCTGCCGGACTTACTTATACGGTAACTGGAACTGCGCCAGTTGTTGCAGCTCAAACAAATACGACAGGAATATTTAGTGGATTAGCTCCCGGAACATATTCAGTTATGGCAACAGTTAGTGGTTGTAATACACCATTTACTTCTTTAACTGTTAATGCCGTACCAGCTAATCCTACAGCACCAACTGCAAGTGTAACTTCTCAGCCAACTTGTGCAATACCAACAGGAATATTAACGGTTACAGCTCCAGTTCCAGCAGCTGGAACAACTTACACAGTAACAGGCACCGCTCCAGTGGTTGCAGCTCAAACAAATGCTACAGGAATATTTGTAGGATTAGCACCAGGAACCTATTCAATAATTACAACGGTGAATGGCTGTATTTCATTAGCGACTTCTTTCACTATTAATGCTGTGCCAGCGAATCCTGCTGCTCCAACAGCAAGTGTAACTGCTCAACCTACTTGTGTAATTTCAACGGGTACAATTACTGTTACTGCGCCATCACCAGCAGCCGGAACAACTTACACGGTAACAGGCACGGCTCCAGTGGTTACTGCTCAAACAAATACTACAGGAATATTTAGTGCACTTGCAACTGGGAATTATACGGTAATAACTACTATTAATGGTTGTGTTTCAACAACTACTGCGTTAACTGTTAATGCAGCAATAGGAGCACCAACAGCACCAACAGCAACTATAACTCAGCCAACTTGTGTTTCTGCCACAGGAATAGTATCTGTTACAGCACCTGTGCCAGCCGTAGGAACAACCTTTACCTTAACTGGAATTGCTCCAGTGGTTGCTGCACAAACAAATGCAACTGGTATTTTTAATCCTTTAACTTCTGGTGATTATATCCTTATTGTTACAATTGCAGGATGTAATTCTTCTCCAACACCATTAACTGTAAATGCCCAACCTTTAACACCAAGTGCACCAGTGGCAAGTATTACGCAACCAACGTGTATTGTTGCAACTGGAACAGTCACAGTTTCAGTGCCAACCCCAGCTGCAGGCACTACTTATACGCTTACAGGAACAGCACCAGTTGTTGCTGCACAAACAAATACGACAGGTGTGTTTACAGGTCTTGCATCTGGTGATTATTCTTTAATTGCAACAGTTGGAGGATGTACCTCAACAGCAACTTTAATTACTATTAATGGTCAACCAGCAAATCCGACGGCGCCAATATCAAGCGTAACAACTTTACCTACTTGTGCAGTTCCAACAGGAACAATTACTGTTACAGTTCCCGCTCCAGCAGCAGGGACAACTTACACCATAACTGGAACATCTCCAGTGGTTGCAGCTCAAACAAATACAAGTGGAGTCTTTAACGGTTTAACTGTTGGAACATATGATGTTATAACTACTGTTGGTGGTTGTACTTCTGCCGCAACAGTTACCGTAATTTCAGCTCCAATTGGTGCACCTACACTTTCATTAACAGCATCAACAAATGTTTCTTGTTTCAATGATAATGATGGAGCAGCTGTTGTTTTAGGATCGGGTGGGACAGGCTTATTGACGTATGCATGGACACCAACAGGAGGGAATTCGGCTTCAGCAACAGGTTTGACTGCGGGTAATTATACTGCTACTGTTACTGACGGAGCTGGATGTTCTAGTTCATTGTCGGTAATAATTGGAGGGCCAACTCAAATAGTAATAACTGAAACAGTTACAGATATTATTTGCGGCTCAACAGATGGTCAAATAACAACTTCTGTAAATGGCGGTTCAGGGACTTTTACGTATGCATGGACGCCAAATAGCGAAACAAGTTCATCTATAACGAACCTATCTGCTGGGACATACGGTCTAACGGTAACAGATTCAGATGGTTGTTCAATGACTGAATCATATATTGTAGCCATTACAGGCTCATTAACAATTGTAGCGACCCCTGTTTCAACTACAATTCAACAAGGTCAATCTGTTCAATTAAGCGCTGCAGGTGGCACAACCTATAGCTGGACTCCTTCAAATGGATTGAGTTGCACAGATTGTCCTAATCCAATTGCAACTCCAAACACAACTACAATCTATACGGTTACTGGAACCGATGCTTCGGGTTGCACTGGAACAGATAATGTAACTGTAATTATACAAGTTATATGTGGAGAAGTGTACGTTCCAACTGTATTCTCGCCAAATGGTTCAGGACCTGATGTGAACAATACACAATGTGTCTACGGAACGTGTATTGCAGAATTGAGTTATGCTATCTATAACAGATGGGGAGAAAAAGTATTTGAAACAACAGATCCGTTAGTTTGTTGGGATGGTACCTACAAAGAAAAACCTATGAATTCTGGAGTTTTTGCTTACAAATTAGTTGCTACTTTATTTGATGGAACAACAGTTGAAGAATCAGGGAATTTAACATTGATAAGATAATTTTTAATAGAATTATATGAAAAAGTATATAAAAGTACTAGCTGTTATTGTTGTTTTCAATTCAACATTAATTGCACAAGATATCCATTTTTCGCACATGGAGTATTCTCCATTAAACTTAAATCCAGCATTAGCCGGAGCAAATTCACCTATGCAAGCTACTTTAAATTACCGTAATCAGTGGAACAGTGTGGCCATTCCTTATCAAACAATGGCTGCATCATTTGATGCGCGGTTCAATGAAAAGAAGAGGAATAAAACAGGTATCATGGCTGGCGGAATTAATTTTTTCAATGACAAGGCTGGGGAAATGAAAGTCACAACGAATAATGTGAATGTAAATTTAGCTTATCATTTAATACTTGACAGAACAAGTACGTTGGGTTTAGGGATTTATTCTGGTTTTGGGCAAAGATCAATTGATCCAAATGGTGGTCGTTGGGCAAGTCAATACGATGGGATGGCTTATAACAATTCAGCATCAAGCAATGAAACATTTAATTCAGCAAGTTTTAATTATTTAGACGCAGGAGCTGGAATGGTATACACTTACAAGAAAAACAATGGGTACATGACTCAAAATAACCAACGTGCTTTTAATGGTGGCGTTGCATTTTACCATGTGAATAATCCAGGTTTTTCATATGTAGATCAAGGAACAGAAAAATTATATATGCGTTGGTCATTATTTGTAAATGGTACAATTGGAATAGACAATACACGTGGTTCTTTCTTGCCTGGGATCTATTTCCAACGACAAAAGTCCTCAATGGAAATTCTATATGGGACGTATTACCAATATAAAATTTCAGAAGGATCAATGGCTACTGGTTTTACGCGACCTATGTCATTTTCCATTGGATTGTTTAATCGGTTCAAAGATGCTTTTATAGGAAAAGTAATGTTTGAATGGGATCAGTATTCTGTTGGTTTTGCATATGATATAAACATCTCTAGTTTAACTGTAGTTTCAAGAGCAAAAGGTGGATTTGAATTCTTCTTGCGCTTCAATATGGGCGATGGAGGAGGATTTAGATCTCGATACTAACAGTCATAAAAATAATTCAAAAAGAAAGGAAGGAGTTCAGAAATGACCTCCTTTTTTTATGCAACCTTAAAACTAAATTTACTTTGTAAAATATAGCTGTATGTCACTGAGAGTATAATGGCGATAAATCGAGATGGGGTTGGATAAAAGTGAAAATGGTCAACTAAAATTTTGAGTGTAAAATAACTGATTATTATAGCTCCAAGACCAACAACAAAATACCTGAATAATTGAACCTTCCCGGGTAAAGTCGAATCTTGAAAAGTAATAAATTTGTTTAATAAAAATCCAATCACAAAGGTTATAGGAAAAACGACAAACAATGATGCAATGTGGGGACTTAATACCACGAATCGTAAATCAACGTTGTGCTTAAGGAAAACAAAATTGTAAAAAACAAAATACAGAACTGTATCAAGAACTAAATTACCTCCCCCACAAACAGCATAGCGATATGTTTTCAGAGGAAGAAAGCTCTTAAACAAGAAATAGAAAGAATCAATAAGTTTGATTAATAAATTTTTCATATCAATTTGACTCAAAGTTAAGAATAAGATCAAATTGTTCTTTTTTTTTCGTGCCTAATTAAAAAATAGGTTAAATTTACTTTTAACTAGTCACACTAATTATTTACTCACTCTTTAATTAATTTTGAAGGCAAATTTTTTGAACATGAAAAAAATAATCTACACTACTATTGCGATTTTATTCTCGCATGCACTACAGGCACAAATTTTTTGGACTGAAGCTTTTGAAAATAGTTGTTCTTCAGACTGTTTTGCGGCTGGTGTAAATACCGGAAATGGTGCATGGTCGGTTACTAATACCGGAGCAAATGGAGATTTACCGAATACATGGTATATCAGTTGCGCAGAAAATGGTCAAGCTGCAGGACAATGTGGGGTTGGTTGCGGAAGTGATGAGTCTTTACATGTTGGATCACAGACTATTGGTGATGCAGGTGCTTCATATGATGCCGGAGGATTATGCGGGATTTTTTATTGTACCAATACAGATCAGCGAGCTGAATCACCAAGTATCAGCTGCACTGGCTACTCTGCAATTACATTATCTTTCAACTATATCGAAAATGGTCAGAATATACTAGACAATGCAACTTTATGGTGGTTCAATGGAACTATTTGGGCACAGCTATTTGATTTGGCTAAAACGCCACTTTGCAGCGGTCAAGGATTGTGGACAGCATATTCGGTTGTTTTACCAGCTGGGGCGAATAATAACCCAAATGTAAAAATTGGTTTTCAATGGGTCAATAACGACGATGGTGCTGGAACAGATCCGTCATTTGCAGTAGATGATATTACATTGTCAGCTGTTACTTCGCCAAATACGCTTACAACAGGCAGCGTAACTGGAAGTCCATTTTGTGCTTGTGCAGCGGTAAACGTTCCTTTTACAAGTACAGGAACTTTAACAGCAGGAAATATATATACTGCCCAACTTTCAAATTCAGCAGGAAGTTTTGCTGCTCCAGTAGCGATAGGAACATTGGCAAGTACAGCAAATAGTGGAACAATTTCCTGTGCAATTCCATGTAATACGGCTTCTGGCTCAATGTATCGGGTGCGAGTAATCAGTTCAGCGCCTTCTATTACAGGATCAAATAATCCTTTAAATATTGTCATTAATGTGCTTCCAACTGTGAATGCTGGATCTGACCAAACTATATGTGCTGGAGCATCTGTAACTCTTTCTGGAACTGGTGCAGCTACTTATTCTTGGGATAATGCTGTAATTAATGGGGTTTCATTTGTTCCAACTGCAACGGAAATTTATCATTTGCAAGGAATCGATGTTAATGGCTGTCAAGATACAGACAGTGTTCAAGTAATTGTTAACACTCCTTCAGTTTCCTCTCTTAATCAAACTGCGTTAGATTCATATACGCTTAATGGCCAAACGTATACTCAAAGTGGAACGTATTCTCAAATAATTCCAAATGCGGCTGGTTGTGATAGTACAATTACATTAAATTTAACGGTGAATTATACAGGGATTAATGAAATTAAGACTTTTGAAATTTCAATTTATCCAAATCCAAGTCGTGATATAATCTTTATTAATTCTGAAATCGAATTATTTTCGTCTTACGAATTAATTGATAACCAAGGAAGAATCGTTTTGAGTAATGCGTTGAAAGGATATCAAACAAGTGTAAACTTGGAAGCTATTGCTCCTGGGAATTATTATTTAAAAATCGAAGAAAAAAAGATCCTTGTTACGGTTGTAAAACAGTAAGTAGCTATGAATTAAAAATAGAATAACTTGGGAAACTAGGTTATTCTATTTTTTTTAGAAACTAGAACTATATTAAGCAGTGATTGAAGTAGATTCTAACTAACAATTCAAGATTTTAACGTACTCATCACAAACGAACTTTGAACATTCGCAATATTCGGGATTGAGGCCAATTTCTGTTTTAAAAATTCTTGGTATTCGTCCATGTCTTTTACTTCTATCGAAAGTAAATAGTCATAGTTTCCAGCGATATGATAGCAAGAATTCACTTCATGGAGATGTACAATTTCATTTTCAAAGCCCAGTAATAAATCCAAATTATGTGCTTTTAATGAAACTTGACACAAGACATGCAATCCTTTGTCGATTTTCTTTTTATCTAAAATTGCAACATAATTCTTAATAACGCCATGACGTTCGAGTCGCTTTATCCGCTCAAATGTTGGTGTGATAGAAAGACCAATTTCTGTGGCTATTTCTTTGTTCCCCAATTTTGAATTACTGCTCAAAATCGAAAGTATTTTTTTGTCTATTTTATCTAATTGAATTTCCATAGAATTTTTTTCTAAATTATAGTGCTAAAATGAAATATTTTAGAATTAAACAGTTATAAAAGTAATAATTATAGATTAATAATCTACCATTTCATCTAATGAAAGATTTATTCATATGTTTACATCGTCTCAAAAACCAAAATAATGGATTATTCTAAAATGCAACCAGAAAGTTTAATGATGAGTTACGGATACAAACCTTCTTTGTCTGAAGGAGCCATTAAATGTCCAATTTTTCAAACTTCAACCTTCGTGTTTAATACAGCAATGGAAGGCAAACGGTTTTTTGAGTTGGCCTATGGCTTGCGTGAAAAAGAACAAGGAGAAGAGCTTGGCTTAATTTATAGCCGTTTAAATAATCCAGATTTAGAAATTCTTGAAAATAGATTGTGTTTGTGGGATGGAGCTGAAGATTGTGCAGTTTTCGAAAGTGGAATGTCGGCAATATCAACTGCAATGATGGAATTTATGGAGCCAGGAGATTTGTTGTTATACAGCAGACCAGTTTATGGTGGAACAGATCATTTCATCAACCATTTCTTAAAGAAAATGAAAATTGAAGCAATTGGTTTTCATGCCATCGATACAAAAGAAGAAATAATTGCTCGTATAGACGCTACAGGAAAGGGAGATCGCTTAACAATGATTCACATTGAAACACCAGCAAATCCTACAAATGCGCTTATAGATATTAAAATGTGTGCCGAAATAAAAGCACATTTTACAACTGCTGAAAAACCTGTTATCCTATCTGTTGACAATACATATATGGGTCCAATTTGGCAACATCCTTTAAAACACGGAGCTG
>Ga0209190_1003325_pt1 | contig 10666 bp, 7 predicted proteins | sample M_140205_XF_Meta_FD_187315 | JGI IMG/M metagenome (GOLD analysis project Ga0209190, IMG submission 187315) | Freshwater microbial communities from Lake Montjoie, Canada to study carbon cycling - M_140205_XF_MetaG (SPAdes) (version 2) | ecosystem: Environmental > Aquatic > Freshwater > Lake... | reverse complement strand
CCTCGCTGCGAATGGGAATATTTTGCAGGTTGGGGTCGCTGCTTGAAAGTCGGCCCGTTGCGGTGCCCGCTTGATGAAAGCTGGCGTGCACGCGTCCGTCGGCGGGATCGATGGCCTCGCGCAGTGCCCCCAAATATGTTCCAACCAACTTGGTGAGTTGGCGATACTCCAGCACCAACTGCGGAACGGCGGTCTTCACGCGCGGATCGTTGGAAAGTTTTTCAAGAACCTCAACATCGGTGCTGGCGCCGGTCTGGGTTTTCTTCACCACATGTAGGCCAAGGCCAGGCAGTGCGCTTGTTGTTGGCGAAAATAAAATCTCCGCCAGTTGCTTGGGCGAATCCAAGTTGAAGGGGCGCGGACACAGTTCCATCACTTGCTCGCGCAGGGCGTTTGCGCGTTGCTCTAGGCGAGTGCGCTGGCGATCTAGTTCTTGCGCGTCCACGTGAATTCCGTTTTGTTCCATGACCGCAAGCACATGCACCAGCGGCAACTCCAATGTTTGCAGCAGTTGGTCCATGCCCATGTCGTGAATTTGCGGGGCGAACAATTCATGAAGGCGCAGCGACATATCCGCGTCTTCCGCGGCGTATTCCGTGGCTAGTTGCAGCGGAACTTTGTCAAATGTTTTCTGAAACTTGCCACTGCCGATGAGCGATGAAATAGAAATGTTGCGATGACCCAGCAACATTTCACACAGCGAATCAAGTCCGTGACTCATGCGGCCGGCGTCGATTAAGTGGCTGCTAATGAGCGTGTCGTCGCGCAAGCCTGCAACGTGAATGTTGTGGCGCGCAAGAACCATAATGTCAAACTTGGCGTTGTGACCGGTCTTTGCAATGGCGGCGTCTTCAAGCAGTGGTTTTAAGATTGGCAGAATCTGCTCCCACGTCATGTGCGACTCTGGCTCGGGACTGCGCACAGGTATGTACACGCCGGTGCGAGCTGAGATGGAAAGCGATACTCCCACCAAGCCCGCGCGCGATGGATGAATGGAATCGGTTTCTGTGTCGAAGGCCAGCATTACATTTTTTGTGTCGCGCACTTGCTGAACAAAGGCGCGCAGTTGTTCTTGCGTGGCGATCATGCTGTATACGCCGTCGCGCGTGGCGCTGGAATCAATCACATACGCCCCCGGACCCGCCCCCGCTTGCGTTTGTGAATTTGTGTCGTCGTTAGACATCGCATCAAACAAACTTGGACCCGTGTCCGCGCCCTTCTTACGCTTGATTGGTTTTTCTTGCGCGCTATCGGCGCCGCTCATTGCGCCACGCGTTGCGCCCGTATTGGAACGCGCGCCGCCACTTTGCGCAGATTTTTCGCGCGCTGAAGTTGCATCAACCGCAACAGGAGTGCCACCAAGCAGCGCGTCCATTTCACCTTTGAGCCTGTGAAAACCAAGCTGACGCATCAGCTCAACAACTTGCTCGCGATTCTGTTGGTTCAACTTCAACGGCGCGTCTTCAATGCCAACTTCAACGTCGCAATCACTTTTAAGCGTGACCAACTTGCGGCCCAGCACAAAAAGCGCGCGCGCCTCTTCAATGGCTTCGCGGCGCTTGGGCGTGAGCTCGTGCACATGCGCCAGCACGCCATCAAGCGAACCATATTGCGTGATCAGCGCCACGGCGGACTTTGGTCCAACACCCTTTGCGCCAGGAATATTGTCGGCGGTGTCACCCATAAGCGTCAGCATGTCGATCACTTGGTCGGGGCGAATGCCTTTGGTTTCCCACAGCGCGTCGGCGGTCAACACCGCGCCGTTGGAGGCGTCAAAGAGCGCGGTCTTCTCATCCAGAATTTGCGCAAGATCTTTGTCGCGGCTGGCAATGCGAATGTCCCAATCGGGGTGCGCTGTTCGCACGCGCTTCACAATGGTGGCGATGGAATCATCGGCTTCCACTTCTGGAATTGCGACAACGGGAATGCCAAGCAGCTTGCACAACTCCACACAGCGCGCAACTTGCGGACGAAAATCATCTGGCGGCGCCGAGCGATTGGCCTTGTAGTTTGGATCAATCTGCGAGCGAAATGTTCCTTGATCGCCCGCTTGATCAATGACAAGAATAAGTCGCTGTGGATTTTGCTCGCGCAGTAAGCGCAGTAAAACGCCGGCGAAACCAAACACCATGTGGGTGGACTCGTTGGTGATTGGGCTGGTCATGCCCGAGCGAATGGCGTGGTAGGCGCGGTGAAATTGCGCGTGACCGTCGATGATCCAAAGATTGTCCACGATTATTTCCGCGCTGAATGGCTGGCAGATGCCTTGGCGTGCAAATGCGTGATCAACGCTCGCTCTTGCGGCGACATTTCCGTTTGTCGGCGCGCCATGACAATTTCCGCGACGGACAAAAATTTATCTAGGCGATAAATGGCTTCACCCGCGTCGGTGCGCCAAGTGAATCGCTCGGTGTAAAGAGCTGGCGGAGTGCTGGAAGCAATCATGGAACCAGTTCCAAGAACGCAACCCGTCATAATGCGCGTGCCGATCGCGGTCTTGACATGATCGCCAATCACGCAGCCCATGAACACGCGCCCCGTTGACTCCGCCGCCTCACCCGCGCCTAGTTGCATGGAAACTTCCGCGTATGTGTTGAGCAAATTTGAATTCAGCGTGCCCGCGCCAAGGTTCACCCATGATCCAACAATCGCGTCGCCCAGATGGCCGTCGTGCGTCTTGTTGCTGTTGCCCTGCATAATCAGCGAGCCAACTTCGCCGCCAACTTTGCAGCGCGGACCAATCACAGTGCGCGTTTTGATGGTGGCGTGCGCGGCAATGTGCGTGTCCTCGCCAATGGAAGTTGGACCAACAATGACCGCGTGATGGCCAATGTGCGCGCGCGGACCAATCACAATCGCGCCTTCACTTGCGTCTAGCACCACAAATTTGCCAATTTCCGCAGTGGCGTGAATGTGCACTTCGCCCGTGATTGCGACAAGTTTGTCGGGCTTGGCAAGTTTGCCGCTTTGCTTCCATGCCTCGTGGGTTGCCTTGGCGTCAGAGGCCATGCGCCGAGCAAATCCGTCGGCCTCCAACAAATCCCAGGGCCTGCGCAAAATAGAAAGATCGATGCGCGGCGTGGTCTTTAGTTTGGAATCAAAGGCGTGGCCCGCAATGAAATGTTCCGCGGCTTTGCGCGACAAATGCGCCGCCACAATGCTGCCATCGGCGGAGTCCGTCATGGCGTGGCCAACGGCGAGTGAATTCAAACTACTTGGAACTTCCATCAATCGGCCGGACAAGAACATGAAACTTTCGCCAGCGGCCAATTCATTCACGGGCAAACCGGTGCGTTGCTCTAGCAACGTGGTCCACTCTTTGGGCGCGCACAACGAAGCCACGCCAAGGCGTTGATAATTGCAGCGCACGCCCGAGCGCAACTCGGCGGCCACGCGCAGATCAAGCATGGGTCCAAATTTTCCAGCCGCGTCGTGAAATGCAATCCGTGGAGTTGCCATGGCTCACAATGTAGCTTTGTGCGGACGAATTTGTGGCGGCGCTTGAACTTCTTAGCGGCGCCTGCGCGCGCCAAACGCGCTTGCCATGATCAACACCGCTGCGCCTGGCGCGGGAAGATTTTGTGGCGTAGTGGAAGAACCAAACACCCACGCATCGCTTGCACCATTGAACAAGATGCGATCAGACGCTCCGAACATGGCTTGCTCCCACTGACCAGAATCCTTGGTCCATAAATGCCAATAATTTTCGTAAGGTTCAATATCGCCTTGGCCATAATTGGTGTCGGCGTCAATGGACACGCCGGTTAAGAACACGCCAAAAGAATAGGTGTCGTACAGCATTGACATTTGCGGCAGCGCCGCATCAACGCTCAGCATGGCGTCCCAACTGCTTTGCGCGCTTGCGCTCCATGAATAATTGATCAAGTAGCCGTTGCCATTCTCAAAATCAATTTGAATGCTGGCGCTCTTGTCGCCGGAGCCAACGGTGAATGTGTCAACGATGGCGGCGTGAACGGATGTGCAAAAAACAACAGAGGCAATCGCGGCGACGCCGCGGGTGGCGAATGAAATAGACATGGAAAACTTTCTCAAATGCGGATGACCTGTTTCGCGCAGGATCCAAGGAAGGAACAAGCAGAGCCGCACAAATTGGTCGACCCGACTTGCGCGCCTACGAAAGTTTTTCGCGGGAGCGTTTACGGTGACGCGATCGTTGCGGATTTGCACCGCATTCCTCCAAAGCATTCGGCATCAAAGAACTTCTTTGACATTCACAGGGTAGCCCGAAATGTCTTCGTGTCAAAAAAATATCCGCGCAATTCTTGCGTGCACAGGCTTTGCTCATTGCAAGCGCAATTCGCTCAATATTTGCGCGGGCCGACGCCGGGAAATCCCCACCACGAATAGGTGCGGTTCAACGCCCAGCCAATTGGCAGCGCCATGACCGCGCTTGATAAACACCAACCCATTCGCTTTCCCAGTTCCTGCAAAGCGCTTCCCGCGAAAGGCACCGAGCCGTCGGGCCAAATTCCGCGCATGCTCCAGATGAACACCCACACCAAACTCACGCCCAGCAACAACACGAATGTCATGGCGGACACGGTGAGCATGCTGCGGCGCAGCAGCAGCGCGCGCACAACGGTGACCGACGCGGATCCAAGCGCGAATCCCAACGTGTTGGGGCCGGGCAAAAACAAGAGCGAGCCCGCGATCAATTGCGGCGATGAAAGGTCGATCAACAATCCAATCACAAAGCATCCCCACCATGCGCAGCGGCGCGACGCGTTCAACGAAACGAAAGCCGCCAACACTCCCGCCAAACTTGGCGACGCGCCGGCGATTGAAAACACGGGCATGAACGCGGCGTCCATGGGCAACACGATCGCCACGGCCAAAAAGAACACGCTCCACCTCATGCGAACTTCCGATCTGAGCCCGCATGCGCCCAGGAAATTTTGGCCGCGCTATTTCCAGCGCGAACGCTTTCAAGATGCGGCATCATGGAATTGCCTCGGCGTCGATTTTTAAAGTCACTTGACGCAATCGATCGGGATCCACTTCGGTCTTCACTTCAATATGCATTCGCAATGGATTTTTATCGCTGCGGCGCACGCTCACAACCGTGCCCATGCGCATGCCTTGCGCGGCGGACTTCCAAGTGGCGTCGGCCAAGCGCGCGATGTCGCCTTCAACTACTTGCTTGCTGGCCTCCACTTCACCAACTAAAAAACCGCCTGAATCTGGGCGCAATTGAATCAAAACAGATTCCGCGGGACCAGCCTCGGGTCGATCAGCAGGCGCGATGAAGGCGTCCACGCGACCCGTTGATGGATCCGTGAGCGGCGCCAACCAACAACGAACACCGGTTGGTTCGCCCACAAGTCGACCAACTAAAATATCGCCGCCAACAACCGCGGGATCACCACTTTGCACGCCGTCACGCGTGCCCGCGTTCAGGGCCAACATGCGCTCGCCCGGACCCTCGCCGCGCGCGGTGACGCTGACCAACAATGGAGCAACCTCGCGTCCACCTCGATCCATTTTTTTGGCGCGGTCCAATTGCTGAAGCCGTTGCTCCAAATCACTTGAATGAATTCGCTCCGAATGCCACAGCGCGCGAAATCGATCGCGCTCGTCGCTGAGCAATTGCGCGTCCAAATATTTCGCGTCATCGCGCGGCGGTCGCAGCCACTGTCGAAGCACCATCAATCCATGCGCTGGAGGCGTGAGTGGCAACCACAACACCGCGGCCACATCGGTTGTCCAGGGAATGACGCGCGCGCTGGGCAACAAAGAAATTGCAGCGGCGACCAGAAGGCACGCCAAGTACAAGCGGCTCGGCTGGTCAGGACCTCGTGCCAATGTTCACATCAAGTTTCCCGCGGATCAATATTCGTCCGCGTCCGACTCAAGGGTGGACTTCCACGCCTCAAGACTTTCAAGATAAATCGCCGTGCCGCGCGCCACGCAGGTCAACGGATCGTCGGCAATTTTCACGGTCAGTCCAGTGGATTGATTCAGCACCACATCCATGCCGCGCAGCAATGCGCCGCCACCCGCGAGCGTGAGTCCGTTCTCCACCAAGTCGGCGGACAATTCTGGATCGGCGCGCTCAAGCGTGCGACGAACAGCCTCGGAGATCGACTTCACTGGCTCGCTCAACGCCTCGCGAATTTCGTCGCTGGTCACCGTGGTCTTGCGTGGCAAGCCAGTCACCATGTCGCGCCCACGAACATCCATGTTCATCTGCGGCCCAACTGCGGCCGCTGAACCAATCTCTATCTTGATGCGTTCCGCGGTCTGCTCGCCAATGTTCAAGCCGTACATTTTTTTCATGTGGCCAATGATGGCCTCGTCAAAATCATCGCCCGCCACGCGCACGCTTTCGCACGCCGCGATATCGCCAAGACTCATGATCGCAACTTCGGTTGTGCCTCCGCCAATATCCACGATCATGCTTGCCGTTGGTTCAATAATCGGAAGCCCAGCGCCAATACCCGCGGCCATTGGCTCCTCAACAAGAAAAACCTTGCGGGCGCCGGCGCGTTCGGCGCTGTCAAGAACTGCGCGCTTTTCCACGGCGGTAATTCCACTTGGAACCGCGATCACAACGCGCGGACCAAAGATGCGGCCGTGACCATTCACCTTGCGGATGAAATACGCCAACATGGCCTCGGTCATTTCAAAGTCGGAGATCACGCCGTCTTTCAATGGACGAATCGCTTGAATGGACCCCGGAGTCTTGCCCAACATTTCCTTGGCCGCGAAACCCACCGCGGTGCCATCGTTTAAAACCTTGTTGGTTCCCTTGCGCACGGCAACAACACTGGGCTCGTTCAACACGATGCCTTCGCCACGCACGCACACCAACGTGTTGCAGGTGCCGAGATCGATACCCATGTCAACGCTAAACCAACCTAGCAAAGATTTAAGACCCATCGAAGTTCCGTTCCCTTTCGTTTGTCGATTGCATCGCAGAAAAACCGTTCATGCGAAACGGACCGCCAGCAGTATTATTTTTTGTACTCAACGTATTCAAAGGCCCCGCCTTGATTTCCAGAGCCAGATGTGATGTCGATATTTTTCAAGGCGATCCATCCACTTCCAATTAAAAGTAAAAGCACGCTGGCGGCAAGCAACGCTGAATAAATATCAAGCCTTGGTTTTCGCTGCGGAAGATTTGGGTTGAATTGACTCATGTGGGGCCTTGCGAAATACTTACTCGCCCTTGCGCGCGATGGCGCGCAGACCGGTTCGGACTTCGCCCTTGCTGGCTTGCTCCAACTCAACCACGCCCACCGAGCGATTCACATCCACGGTGGTGATGCGAAGATTGCCAACATATTTTCCGCCGTCGGCGATGCTCATCACCCATCCTGGCTGCACGCCATCGCGGCTTCCCGCGTTGATTTCAGCCATGGTGGAATCCGCGCCGCGGCGCACATTGATCACAGTTGCGCTTAGGGATCGATCCGCTGGAAGTTTGACGTCGCCGTTGGTTCCACTTGTTGCGCCGGGACGAGCTTGCGGCAAAGCGCCAGCGTACGTTCCGTACTTCTTCAATTGATCGTTGGCGCTTTTGGCATCGGCCGCGGTCTTGTCCTTCTCGTCGTTGGCTTGCTTCAGTTGCTCCTGCACTTGTCGCAACTGGGCCTTGAAGACTTCGTTCTCGCTTGTGAGATTGGCCACTTGATCATCCAACTGAACATTGTCGCGATTCGCTTTGGTTAAACCAGATCGAAGCGTGGTCAATTCTTTGGACACATTTGAAACCAACTCGCTCTTGATCTTGTCGCTCTCGGAAAATACTTGAAGGTTGCTGGCGAAGCGATCCAGTTGCGCTTGCGTGCTGACAAACAATCCATTCACGCGAGCGGCTTCGGCGATGGCGGTGTCGCGTTCAAATTGAGCCTTGGCCAATTTGATTTCAAAATCCTTGGCGGTGTCTTGCACGGAACGAACTTCCATCTCGCGATTGCGCTGCGAGGCGTCTCGTTCAAACACGGCGGCGGTGGCGCGAACTTGCTCATCCAACCAACGCGTCTTGAAATTCTCATCGCTCGCGGTGTTCAACATCACAAGCGGAACCAGCGCCACGGTGAGAAGCGAAGTCAGCACAACAAAGATCTTTGTCAGAATATGCACAGCCAAACTCCAATCAGAAGGAATCCAAACGGGTCTTACGGCCTACTGCCCCCCGAGCCGTACAGGTAATTTGCCTCATTTGGGGGGTTGTGTCAACGAGGCAATTGAATATTTGAGTGATTTGTGTCCACGGGAGGCGACTGTGAGGGCGATTGCGCAGCCGTACTTTGAGCCGTGGAAATATGCGATTGGCGGCGCAAAATGCTTCCCGCCGCGGCGATTTGCACTTCTGGTTCCCGATCGCGAAGCAGTTTGGACAGCGTGGCTTCCGTCTCGGATCCGCCAACCACACCCAGGAGTTTTGCCCCCAAAGTTCGAACCCGAACACTTGGATCACGCGATGCGATCACACCAAGTTCCGCTAGTCCCAAAGGCGCGGGATTCATAATCTTGCACGCGGCGATCGCCGCAAAAAGTCTAATTTCAATTGGGCGAATATCCGCGCCGTCCGCCTCGATCAATCGCTGCAACATCGGCAGCGCGGCTTGATCACGCAACCGACTTGCGATTTCGCACGCCAATTCAATGCACTCGCTTTGATCCGATCTGAAAAACAATGCGGCATGGACGGGTTCAATTTCTTCTTGATCGCCAAGTTGCACCATGGCCTCCGCGATTTGCAAATTCACAATTCGAATTGCAGCAGGATTTGCGCGGGCCATTGGCTGGCGCGTCGCCTCTTTCAATAATGGAAGCGCGGTTTTATTTCCAAGTTCGCCCAGAACCATTGCGGCGTTGCCACGAAGTTCCGCGCTTGGAGATAAAATCATCGCGGCAAGCGGTGATGGATTCACGTCCGCGCCAGATCGCGAAAGCGCCAGGATTGCCGCGGCTCGAACGCTGTCGTTGGGATCTAGTTTCAGTGGTTCAAGCAATGGCCCCACTCCTTCCATGCGCAACTTCGCGACACACATGGCGGAAACAAATCGAACGCTTGGCTCCCGATCAGCAAGACCGCGCCGCACGGCGGGCTCGAAAATAGTCATGTCGTATTGCATTGCCTCTATGGAATGCGCGCGCAAGGCACGGTCGGTGTTGCGCGAAGCCTCGTCTAGAACCAACCGCGCGTTGCGCGCCCAGTCACTGGAGTTAGACACTGGTATGGGCGCTTTGGTTGTGAACTTGCGCGAAAGCGAGGCGTCATTTTCTGGCGAAACACTTTGATCTTTGCTGCTCCACGATGGAAGTTTGCCTTGCTTGGTGTCGGAGCAACCAACAATGAGAAAGCCAGCCACGATCGCGGATGCGACCAAACCCGCGGAACGCAAAGATGATTTATGTATGTTTGGAAAGCAATACATTAGGAATGAAGCCAAAAACATTGTCCATGAAAATACGTCGCCAATCGTAGCAAAAATGGTGCGCGTTTGTTCCAATGGAAGCGACGCGAGCATCCACGCGCTTCGCTGTGAAGGCAACGAACTTTCCACGCGCGCTCCCCGCGTGTCAAACGCGCCGCTGATTCCTGTGTTCACCACGCGCAGCATGGATCGACGCAATTCCACGCAACGCCAACGCGCGGCTTGCTCATGATGGCGGCGCGCGGGATCGAATGAACCAAACCAACCATCGTTGCTCAGGTTCACAATCACATCGGCTCCGTCATCGGCGTTCACCAAACTGCGCGTCGCGCGCGATACCGTGTCCTCGAAACAAATCGGAACCGCTATAGAAATTCTCCGCGACGCTGTTTGCATTGAAAGCGTGCGCGGGCGCTCGCCAGTTGAAAGATCAAACTCCATTCCGCGGCCGCCGAAATCAAGCATGGCCTGTTCAAGCGCCTTCCAATATGAGATGTATGGCATGGTTTCGCCAAAGGGTGTCAGGACAACTTTGTCCACGCGCTCGTGCCGCCCGCCGCTCTTCAACAAATAGCCGCTGTTGAAATGTTTTTTCCACGCGTAACGATTTCCTTCGATGCGCAAGCCTTCGTAGGCGCCGCTGCCCACCAGCAATGGCGCGCCGCATTGATTGACCAGATTTTCCAATTGCGATGTGAAATTGTCGGCGGGCCACAAACCTTGCTCGCGCTGCAACATGATCGCGTCGCTTTCCAAACCCACTCCTGGCAAAACGGTCTCCGGCCAAGCGATCAAATCTGGCGTGATTGCGCGCGATTTCAACTCGGCCAAGGCGTCGGTGGTTGCCGCGAACGCGTTGTCAAATTGTTCCTGCTGCATGGCGCGCGTGGGCGCCATCTTGTTGCTTTGCGCGACGTTGGTTTGAATCACAAGAACTTTGAACATGTCGGCGTTGTCGATTGCAACGGGCGCAGAGTTGAAAAATCCATACGTCAACGCCATCGCCACGCATGCGGCGGTGGCGATCGCACCCGCGCGCCAATGCGATTGGCGTGGCGCGATCATGCTGGCCAAGACGCCGCTGATCAATCCAGGAATAATTCCCAATCCCGCAGCGCCAATCACATCCGCGCCTTGCGCGAGCCAAGGAAAATCAATCAGTGGTTGCGCGGGCATGAACCACGGATACCCATCCATGAACACGCGGCCACGGAACCATTCACATCCGCACAAAATAATTCCAGAGCGGATCGCCAAAG
>Ga0209190_1003324_pt1 | contig 10669 bp, 8 predicted proteins | sample M_140205_XF_Meta_FD_187315 | JGI IMG/M metagenome (GOLD analysis project Ga0209190, IMG submission 187315) | Freshwater microbial communities from Lake Montjoie, Canada to study carbon cycling - M_140205_XF_MetaG (SPAdes) (version 2) | ecosystem: Environmental > Aquatic > Freshwater > Lake... | reverse complement strand
AAAATTGGAAAAAAAATAGTAAAATATAAATTTCCTTTAGGCGAACTCCAGAAATTACCATATCTACCTCGACCTTTTGTTTGCTCATCAGCGATAATAATTCCTTTAAAAATTTTATGTTCAGTGATTAATGATCTGGCAAAATCATTAGTACTCTCTATTTTTGTAAAATTAAAAATAGGTAAACTCATTTATTTTGTATTTTTTGTAATACTTTCTACAATCGTATTAAGTGTGGATGGATCAATAAAATAAAATAATACTACAACTGTAGAAACAATAAGTGAAAATTTTAATCCATAACTTGAATTTTTATCGTAACTTTCTTTAGCTGCGTCAAAATAAATAACTTTTATAATTCTCAGATAGTAGAATGCTGCAATCACGGCAGATAATAATCCGACAACAGCAAGATAATAAATTTTTTGCTGAATAATCGCTAAGAAGATATAAAATTTTGCAAAAAATCCTGCAAGCGGTGGAATGCCTGCTAAAGAGAAAGTTAATATTGTTAAACAAATTGCAATAAGTGGATGGTGTTTTGAAAGTCCTGATAGATCAGAAATATTTTCAAAATAAACTCCATTTCTATTTAACGACATGATACAGGCAAACACTCCAATATTCATAAACACATAAATAACTATATAAACTAATACTGCGCTTAATGACTGAGGTGTTGCTATTGCAAGCCCGGCAAGAATAAAACCGACGTGACCGATGGAGCTATAAGCCATCAGTCTTTTTAAATTGCTTTGGCCAATTGCTGCAACAGCACCAAGGAACATTGATGCAATAGAGAGAACTATAATAATTGGTCTCCATTCGTTAATAAAGTTTGCGTAAGGAACATTTAAAAATTTTATCAAAGCCGCAATGGCCGCAACTTTAGGTGCCATAGCAAAAAATGTTGTAACCGATGTAGGTGATCCTTCATAAACATCTGGAGCCCACATATGAAATGGTACTGCTGATATTTTAAATGCAATTCCACAAAGAATGAAAACTAATCCAAATTTTAAAGCGCCGCTCTGTTCCATTGCAACTTTTGCTATTACTGAATAATCAACAGAACCTGTAAATCCATAAACTAAAGAACATCCATACAATAATAGACCTGAGGATAAAGAGCCTAAAACAAAGTATTTTAAACCTGCTTCTGAAGATTTAAGTGACTTAGTGTTAATTGCTGCGAGTACATAAAGACATAGTGATTGAAGCTCTAATCCTAAATAGAACACAATTAAGTTATTAGCGCTAATCATTACAAACATTCCAAGAGTCGATAACAATAAGATGATTGGATACTCAAATTTAGCAATATTTAATCGTTCAAGATAAGAATTTGAAATTAACATCGTAAATAAAACTGAAATCAAAACTAACATCTTCATAAAATTTGATAACGGATCAATTGTATAACTGTTGCCAAATAAAGTAACAGATGATGTAAAATTAAAATAAATAACGAAAATTAAAGCAGCAAGTAATATAACAATAATATAATTTATTATTTTATTAAAATTTTTAAAAAAAACTCCTGCAATTAATAAAGAGAATGAGCTTAATAATATAAATAATTCTGGGATAATATTTTTCATTTAATAACTCTCATGTTTTTAACGACTAAATCTACAGAAGATGAAATTGAATCTAAAATTAAATTTGGATAAACACCAAATACAATTGTTAAAATCATTAGCATAAATAAAATAAATATTTCTGTTACATCTAAGTCTAATAATTTTTCACCCTGGTAATTAACTTTAAATTCTCCAAATACAACTCGTTTACATAACCACAATGAATAAGCAGCAGATAATATAACGCCTGTTGCTGCGAGTATGGATACAATATAATTTACTTTAAAAGTTCCGATTAAAGTTAAAAATTCTCCAACAAATCCACTTGTGCCTGGTAGACCTATATTTGCAAGAGATGAAAATACAAATACTAAAGCAAATTTTGGCATAATATTTACAATACCTGAGTAGTCTTCAATTAATCTGCTATGGACACGGTCATACAAAACGCCAACGCATAAAAATAATGATGAAGAAATCAATCCATGACTAATCATTTGAAAAATTGCACCGTCTATTCCTTGTTTAGTAAATGAGAAAATTCCAATGGTAACATAACCCATATGAGCGACCGATGAGTAAGCGATTAGCTTCTTCATATCTGTTTGCATCAAAGCTACTAAGGATGCATAGATAATTGCAATAATACTTAAGACAAATACAAAATTTGCAAAGTAGTGAGAAGCGATTGGAAATAATCCAAGTGAAAATCTAATAAATCCATAGCCTGAAATTTTAAGTAAGATTGCAGCAAGGATTACCGATCCTGGTGTTGGTGCTTCAACGTGAGCATCTGGTAGCCATGTATGGAACGGCCACATTGGAAGTTTTACGGCTAGAGAAATAAAAAAACCAAACCACATCCAGTATTGTAAATTTTCAGGAATTTTTAATCCCATTAATTTAACAAGATCTAAAGTATTCATGTTCCAATAAATGGCGATGATCGCAATTAGCATGAAAATTGACCCTAAAAACGTGTATAAAAAGAACTTTAAAGCTGAATAAACGCGTCTTTCTCCACCCCAAATACCGATGATTAAAAACATTGGAATTAATCCGCCTTCAAAGAATAAAAAAAATAAGAATAAATCTAAAGCACAGAATACTCCGATCATAAAAGTTTGCATGATCAAGATGGTGATTAAAAATTCTTTTATTCTTTTCTTTAAACTATTAATGGCAGCAAAAATACAAAGTGGGGAAATAAAAGTAGTAAGCAATACTAAGAATATTGAAATTCCATCGATACCCATTTTGTATGACACAAAATTCTTAATCCACTGAGTTTCTTCAACAAATTGAAAATTAGAATTAGCTGTGTCAAATTTGCTCCACAAAAATAATGATACGATAAAATTAATAACTGATACTAAAACAGAAATATTCTTTGATGAACGCTCAACAACCTCATCACTTCCTCGTCTTAGTAATATAAAGATAACTCCAACTAATGGAAAAAAAGTTAAAAAAGATAAAATTGGAAAGCTCATGTTAGAGAATAAATAAAAAAGACACTATTAATATTAAACCAATTAAAATTACGGTCGCATAATGATATAAGTAACCAGATTGAATGCTGCTTGCTCGGTCGGATAAATTTTTTACAACTTTTGCAACTCCATCTGGACCATAAGCATCGATCGTTTTAACGTCTCCTCTTTGCCACAAAAAAGTTCCAATACTTCTAAAACATTTGACAAAAATTAAATCATAAAGTTCATCGAAGTACCATTTTTTAACTAAAAAATTATAAAAAGGTTTATTGTTATTAACAAAGCTTTCAACAATATCTTTTCTTTTTAAAAATAAAATAAATGACAAAGGAATTGCAGAAATTACTAATGTTGGAATTAAAATAATTAACCATAATGGTGGATGACCATGAACTGTTTGTTTTAAGAAAAATATTGCCTTACCCCAGAATTGAGTATTCTCACCGATAAATATTTCATGGAATAAATATCCTGAAAATATTGCACCAATTGCAAGTAATAATAATGGAATTAACATTACTGGGCCTGACTCATGAACTTTTTCTAAGCTCATCGTGTTGTTGTATTTGCCATGAAAAGTTTTAAAAATTAATCTCCATGAATATATTGAAGTGATAAAGGCAGTAGTAATACCAATTACAAATGCATAGCCTGCAAACAAACTTTTAGAAAAATAAGCTGACTCTATAATTGCATCTTTAGAATAAAATCCTGCAAGTAATGGAAATCCTGTTAAAGCAAGTGTACCGATTAACATTAGAGCATAAGTCAGTGGAATTTTTTTCCAAACTCCGCCCATCTTTTCTATATTTTGTTCATCATGGAATGCGTGAATTACTGAACCTGCACCTAAGAATAAAAGAGCCTTAAAGAAAGCGTGTGTAAATAAGTGAAATATAGCAACGTTATATGCGCCCATTCCAGCTGCAAAGAACATGTAACCAAGCTGGCTACATGTAGAGTAGGCAATAATTCTCTTTATATCTGTTTGAACGATAGCAATTGATGCCGCAAAGATTGCAGTTGTTGCACCAACAAAAGCAACTAAGTTTAAGGCGTATTGCGAGTACTCAAATAAAGGTGAGCATCTTGCAACTAAAAACACACCAGCTGTAACCATAGTTGCAGCATGAATTAATGCTGATACTGGTGTTGGTCCTTCCATGGCATCAGGAAGCCAAGTGTGCAAAATAATTTGAGCAGATTTACCCATAGCACCAATAAATAAAAAAACACAAATCGTAGTAACTAAATTATATTCTCCCCCAAAGATTTTAATTAAATTTTTAGATTGATCAGCTGCTTGTGAAAAAACTTCACTAAAATTTAAAGTTCCAAAAGTTTTAAAAATTAAAAACATTGCAACTAACAAACCAAGATCTCCCACTCTGTTGACAATAAAGGCTTTCATCGATGCATTATTTGCAGATTCTTTTTTAAACCAAAAACCAATTAAAAGATAAGATGCAAGGCCTACACCTTCCCAACCAAAGAATAATTGCAAAAAATTATCAGCGGTAATTAGCGATAACATCATAAATGTGAAAAGAGAAAGGTAAGACATGAATCTTGGTTTATGAGGATCATGACTCATATAACCTATTGAGTAGATATGAACTAAAGCTGAAACTATATTGACAACAACAAGCATAACTGCCGTAAGTGAATCAACATAAATAGACCAGTGAATTTTTAAAGATCCAGATGAAATCCAGTTTAAAATTGGATATTGGTAAATTTTTCCAGTTTTAATAGTTTCAAGTAAAATAATTGAAGAAAGAATCGCTCCAATAACAATAAATGCAGAAGTTATAATCTGACAAGTTTTATCGCCAATTTTTTCATAAAAAAAAGCTGAAATAAAAGACCCAAGTAAAGGTAAAAATAATATTAAATAAAGCATTTAACCTTTCATTGAATTGATATCTTCAACTTGAATGGACCCTTTGTTCCTAAAAAAGACAACTAAAATTGCAAGACCAATTGCAGACTCTGCTGCAGCTACAGTTAATATAAAGAGTGTAAAAATTTGTCCGGTTATATTTTGTAAATAAACTGAAAAAGCCACAAGATTAACGTTCACTGATAATAAAATTAATTCAATGGACATTAAAATAACAATAACGTTTTTACGATTTACAAAAATTCCAAATACACCCAATGTAAAAATGATCGCTGATAAAAACAGGTAATGCACTAGAGTAATTTCAATCATTAATCTTCACCCCTTGATTGCTTTCAACATCTACTAATTCGATGGAGTCCTCTCTCTCTCGAGATGACTGTTTTAAAATATCTTGTCTTTTAAGATTATCTCTTCGTCTAAAAGTTAATAAAATAGCCCCTATCATAGCAACAAGCAAAATTATCCCGGAGAGCTGAAAGGGCAAAATATGATCCGTATAAATTAATTTTCCAATTTGCTCAGTGTTAGTCTCATTTGTATTGTATGCAATTTTTGCAGTCTTAATAAATTCCGGTCTATATTGCCAACTACCAATTATCAGCACCAATTCTAGAAGGATTACAACTCCAATAAAAAACCCAAATGGCAAATATTGTAAAAAACTTTGTTTGATTTTTGTAAAGTTACCCTCAAGCATCATCACAACAAATAAAAATAATACCGCAACTGCACCAACATAAACTATAAGTAAAATCATCCCAACAAACTCAGCTCCAATCATAATGAATAAAGCTGAAATACTTACAAAATCTAAAATTAAAAAAAACACAGCATGAACAGTATTTTTAGTAGAAATAACCATTATGCTAGAAAGGATTGTAATTGTTGATAAAAAATAAAAAATTAGTGCGTGGGCTGTCATCTAAATGATTTATCTACTCTTATATTATGAGCTAATTCTTTTTCCCATTTGTCACCGTTTTCTAAAAGTTTCTCCTTATTGTAATAAAGTTCCTCTCTGGTCTCGGTAGCAAATTCAAAATTAGGTCCTTGTACAATTGCATCAACAGGACAGGACTCTTGGCAAAGACCACAATAAATACATTTTAACATATCAATATCATATTTAGTCGCTCGTCTTGATCCATCTTCACGTGGTTCTGCTTCAATAGTAATTGCTTGCGCGGGACAGACAGCTTCACATAATTTACATGCGATGCATCTTTCTTCGCCATCTGGATATCGTCTTAATGCATGTTCACCCCTAAATCTTGGACTAATAGAACCTTTTTCAAATGGGTAATTAATTGTTGCTCTTTTTTTAAACATATAAAAAAATGCAAGATACAATCCTTTGACAAATTCAGATAAAAAAATTGTTTTTAATATTCTAGAGAATTTAATTTTCATTTTGGTAATAAGTTAAAAAAATATAAAAATCCTGCCGTTAACACTACCCAAAATAACGAAAATGGTAGAAAAATTTTCCAACCTAATCTCATAAGTTGATCATAACGATATCGAGGCACAATTGCCTTAACTAGCGCAAATAAAATAAATAATAATAATATTTTAAAAATTAGCCAAAGCGGAGATGGTATTGCATTCAGAGGATATACATCTATCGGTGATAACCAGCCCCCTAAAAACAATATAGAGCCAAGAGCGCACATTAATAAAATATTTGCATATTCTCCTAACCAAAATAAAGCGTACATCATTCCTGAGTATTCGGTTTGGTACCCTGATACAAGTTCAGCTTCAGCCTCAGGTAAATCAAAAGGAGGTCTGTTAGTCTCTGCTAAAGCAGATATAAAAAAGATCACAAACATTGGAAATAGTGGGATTGCGAACCAGATATTCTTCTGTGCCAAAACAATATCTTTTAAGTTTAAGGAACCTGCACATAAAAGTACGTTTATAATAATAAATCCAATTGAGACCTCATAAGAAACCATTTGCGCAGCTGATCTAAGAGCACCCAAAAATGGATATTTAGAGTTTGATGCCCAACCTGCCATAATAATCCCATACACACCAAGAGAGGACACGGCGAAAATATAGAGAATTCCAACATTTATATCTGCTAGAACTAAAGTTTCACTAAATGGAATAACTGCCCAAGAAATTAATGCCAACGACATAGTTACAATTGGTGCAATAATAAAAATAACTTTATTTGCACGAACAGGAATAATTACTTCTTTAAAGATATATTTTAATGCATCGGCAAAAGTTTGTAACAAACCAAAAGGTCCAACAACATTAGGTCCTTTTCTAAGCTGAACTGCCCCCCAAACTCTTCGATCGACCCAAACAACCATTGCAACTGCAATTAAAACTGGAACCAAAAGAGCAGCTATTTTTAAAAGATTATATAATAAAATACTTAAAGATTCTGTAAGCATTAATTATTCGTTCCCGTCATTTGCAAAATTTGCTTTGCCTTTTTACATTCAAGCATTGTTCTTGATGAAGCTGCAATAATATTAGAAAAATAAAAATCAAAATCAGCAATCTTAATACTACCATTGACTGGAGTAATATTCTTTGGTTGCAGGCTATCAACAGAGGAGTCTGGTAGCTGATCAATTTTTGAAAATAAAGGAAACTCTTTAAATAAATTTTCTCTTAAAATTTGATGAGTATTAATATCAATCGTTTTACTAAAAGTTTCAGATAACGCTCTAAAAATTTTCCAATCTTCTTTTGCTTCGCCTGGAGGAAAACTAGCTTTAGAGGAATCTTGAACTCGGCCCTCAGTATTTACATACAAACCTTTTTTTTCAGTATATGCGGCACCAGGTAAAATAACATCTGCAATTTTAGTATTCTGTCCCCCGTGCGTTCCTTGATAAATTATAAATTTATTATTAAGATTAATTTTTATCTCATCAGCTCCTAGAAGATAAATTAATTTTGGATTATTATCGTTAAGTTTATCTAAAAAATTAGATTTTAATAAATTTAAATAAATTGCACCAACACTTGATGCATTCTGATGAAGAATATTAAGACCATTCCAATCGTTATTTAAAAAATTGTTATCTTTAAGAATTTTTTTAACAGTCTCTAATACATACTCTCCATTTGAACTGAGACCGGACTCACCAATAATAAAAACTGGTTTTTTTGCAGATTTTAAACTGTTATAGATTTTTCCAGTTTTGGTTAAAATTTCAGCAATCAAAGAAAATGATGATCCTACATTTTCATGCGGGTAGGTTAGATTGCCCACATCTCCTATAGAATAAACCTTGGTTTTTCTAGCTAAATACGCCTTTCTAATTCTAGCATTTAAGATGGATGCCTCTACTCTTGGATTAGTTCCAATCAACACTATTAAATCAGCCTCATCTAAACGAGCCATAGATGTATTAAATAAATAATTAGCTTTATGGGATGGGTCGATAAAATAATCTCTTTGTCTAAAATCTATATTATCGGAAGATAAAACGTCTTTGAAAAATTTCTTAAACATATACATGCTCTCAACGTCAGCTAAATCACCAACCACTCCGTAGGCTTTATCGCCGTTTAAATCTTTTGTTTTTTCAAAAATAAATTCTAAAGCTTTATCCCAGCTGCAAGACTGTAATTTTCCATCAATTTTAATATAGGGGGTATCAAGTCTATTTTTTAATAGACCATCACAGGCATAACGAGTCTTATCAGAAATCCACTCCTCGTTAATATCTTCATTTATTCTTGGTAAAATTCTTTTAACTTCCCATCCCTTAGTATCAATTCGAATATTAGAACCGACGGCATCCATAACATCAATACCTTCGGTTTTTGTTAGCTCCCATGGTCGTGCTTCAAAAGCATAAGGTCTTGATGTTAAAGCACCAACAGGACAAAGATCAATTACATTAGCTGATAACTCTGAATCTAAAGTTTTTTCTAAATAAGTTGTAATTTCCATATTTTCACCTCGTCCAATTGCTCCAAGATCTGGAACCCCTGCAACTTCAGATGCAAAACGTATACAACGAGTACAATGAATACATCGGGTCATCACTGTTTTAATTAATGGCCCCATGTATTTTTCTTTTACAGATCTTTTGTTTAATTCATATCTTGATTTGTCTACTCCATATTTCATTGATTGATCTTGCAAATCACATTCACCCCCTTGATCACAAATAGGACAATCTAATGGATGGTTGATAAGTAAAAATTCCATTACGCCTTCTCTAGCTTTTTTTACTAATTCAGTATTAGTGTAAATAACTTGTCCTTCAGCAACAGGCATTGCACAGGATGCAACTGGCTTTGCAGATTTATCCATCTCAACTAAACACATCCTGCAATTACCAGCAATGGACAATCTTTCATGATAACAAAATCTTGGAATTTCTTTTCCAGCAACTTCACAAGCTTGTAACACCGTTGCACCTTGTTGCACTTCTACTTCAATTCCATCAACTTTTACTTTTACCATTTAAATATTTTTATTATGAGTTAGTCTTTCTTCTATTTCCGATCTAAAGTGTCTTAATAAACCTTGAACTGGCCAAGAAGACCCCTCTCCAAATGCACAAATTGTATGACCTTCAATTTGCTTAGTCACATCCATTAACATATCTAACTCAGCAACCTCAGCATCCCCTTTTGCAATTCTTTCTAACATTCGCCACATCCAACCAGAACCTTCTCTGCATGGAGTACATTGACCACAACTTTCATGTTTATAAAATCTGGCTATTCTAGCTATGCATTTAACAATATCTTGTGATTTATCGATTACCACAATACCGGCGGTCCCGAGTCCGCTTTTAGCCTCAACTAATGAGTCAAAATCCATCTTAATCGTATCGCAAATCTTTTTACTAAGTAATGGCATGGAAGATCCTCCAGGAATTACTGCTTGTAAATTATCCCATCCACCGATTACACCACCTGCATGTTTTTCAATTAAATCTTTTAAAGGGATTCCCATTTCTTCTTCAACGTTACATGGGTTGTTTACATTTCCAGAAATGCAGAAAATTTTTGTACCTGTATTTTTAGGTCTACCAAATCCTGCAAACCATTTACCACCTCTTCTTAAAATAGTTGGTACCACCGCAATAGTTTCAACATTGTTTACAATGGTTGGACATCCGTAGAGACCTATTAAAGCTGGAAATGGTGGTTTTAATCTTGGCTGTCCTTTGTTACCTTCTAAGCTTTCAAGTAATGCAGTTTCTTCTCCGCAAATATAAGCGCCTGCACCAAGATGAATATAAATATCAAAATCAAATCCAGTGCCACAAGCGTTTTTACCAAGCAATCCTTCCTTATAGGCTTCATCGATAGCTTCTTGCAAGATTTTACTTTCTGCAAAGTACTCACCACGAATATAAATATAGCAAGTATTAGCATTCACTGCGAATGATGAAATTAAACAACCTTCAATTAATTTTTGTGGTTCAAATCTTAAAATATCTCTGTCTTTACAAGTTCCAGGCTCTGACTCATCAGCATTAATAATTAAGTAATGAGGACGACCCGGTTTTACTTCTTTAGGAGCAAACGACCATTTCATGCCTGTTGGAAATCCAGCGCCTCCACGTCCACGCAATTCAGAAAGTTTTACTTCATTAATGATCCAATCTTTTCCTTTTGCAATAATTTCTTTCGTATCTTTCCAGTCTCCTCTAACTTTAGCAGATTTAACATCACGCCCAAAATCACCGTAC
>Ga0209190_1003323_pt1 | contig 10671 bp, 11 predicted proteins | sample M_140205_XF_Meta_FD_187315 | JGI IMG/M metagenome (GOLD analysis project Ga0209190, IMG submission 187315) | Freshwater microbial communities from Lake Montjoie, Canada to study carbon cycling - M_140205_XF_MetaG (SPAdes) (version 2) | ecosystem: Environmental > Aquatic > Freshwater > Lake... | reverse complement strand
GTTGCGGATCAGGTCGTCGCTGGCGTCCGCGTTTTTGTAGCGGGCGATATCGGTCAGGCAGACATAATCTTGATCGTTGACCCCGGTGAGGCGGACTTCGCGGGCGAGAACTTCGATTTTTTTAGGCATCGGCGTGGGTTCTAGAGCAGTTTACGGATGCCAGTGAGCACCTCCGCGCTCTCGGCGTCCAGCGCGGCGATCTTCTCCATGATCTCCGCCCTTTTGCCGTCGAGGGCGGCTTCGGTGGCCTTATCGTGCTCCAGGGCCTCGAGGTATTTCAGGAAGAGCATCCAAGAAGTCTGCTCGGTGTAGTCGAGTTCGCTGGTGCAGCCAGCGTCTTTCCAGAGGACGTCGTCGATGTTTTTAAAGGTTTGTTCGAACATGGGGAGGTGAAGGAAAAGCTCGGGGCTCGGCGGAAGGTTTCAGTGGAATCGTATCCAAGGCCAATGCTGGATACCAGCCTCGATGCCTCGCAAATTCTTCACTTCGAGGCTGGCACTTCGGACTTCCAATTTCACTCCTTCCCTCCCACCAGATAAACGGACAGGCCAGCTATCTATGGACAACCTCCGCCTTCTAGAAAGAAAGTAATGTCTGATAGTCGCCGCGAGGCGGGAGAACGCGCTCAGAGGAATCATGATTCCTCTCATTCCTATTCTTCCCATCTTTTGAAAGACAGATAAAGGGACAGGTCAGATAGAATAATTAAAAACAAGCATACCAAAATATGTTGCCATTTGCTCGGACGATGCTCGGAGGGCTATCCCTTACGGAGACGCTTGTCTGGGCTGACGTCCCCAATGACCATCGACGCCCTCACGAAACTGCCTGTGACATGGCATCAAAAATCGCTTCCGTCCCCCTCCCATAAGTCGTCATCCGACCACCGCTTCCCCACGGAACACTACACCAACTCCACTCCCCACCAGTCCCCATTTTCCGAAAGCAACCAGTGACTGGCGCACCAGAACAAATGAAGCATCTTAATCCCCCATTTTTTCCAAGAAGCCGACCGCTTGGTTTTCGGTAAAATGGACTCGCTTTCTTGCGGAGTTTTCTGGCTATCACTCAGCCAATCAATCACCCGGCAAGCTCGCTTGGGCCAAGCCAGCTCCTCGGCTCGGCTCCAAGAAAGCGCCGACTGCTCTCGATAAGCCACGGGATCACCGAGCAGGCCGAGCAGAGCGGCCCGGAGAGCCACGCCATCAGCGGGAGGCACATAAATCGCCGCAGGCCCGAGCAGACTGCGGATCGAAGGCAGGTCACTCGCGACCACCGGAAGGCCGTGCGAAAGGTAGTCAAGGGCCTTCGCAGGACAGGTGAGATTGGCATTATAAAAGGAGTCGTGCAAAGCCACCACCCCCACGCTCGCCTCCGTGGCAAGTGCCCGTTGGAGTTCGTCTGGCGGACGAAAGGCAGAAAACTCCAACCGATCGCCCAGTCCCTTGGCCTTGATTCGCGCCCCATACTTCGCCACCTGCTCATCCGTCCCACCCCAGAAAGAAGCCCGAAGATCTCCATTGGCGGGAGACACCGCTTCGATAAGCGTTTTCACCCCTTTTGCGGTGTGAAGGTGGCCGACATACACGGCGCGACGGGCCAGTCGGCGAGCTTCGATGTCCCCAGGTTGCAGAGGCTGTGCACCAAGCGGAAAAGTGGCGCAAGACACGCCAGGAAAGCGTTCCCCGTATAGATCCGTCAGGGGCGCCACAATCCCCGCAAGACCCGCCAGGCGAGGAATACACATCCGCTCTAGCCAACTCTGGTGGCGATCTTGGATGCGAATGCGGTCCGTCCGCCAACTCAGATCAGCGTAAAAATTATGGGCCTCGAAGCAGGTGCGAATTTGCGGGCTCCGACTGAGGAGCGCGAGGTAGGGAAGAAAACTCGGTTCGCGGGCAATCGCCGCCACCGGACTGCCCTCGGCGAGCCGACGAATCAGACGATAAGCGTGCCAAAAAATCGGCAAGGTGGAGTTCGACCCAAAAAGACTTTTCCGAGCGATCCGATGGATTTGTAAATTGGGGTGCGGGTCGAGCCCGTAGTAGCTACGGAGATCATCGTCGGTTTCAGACGGCGGCCCCATTCCGACCACCAGATGCGTCTCATAGCCCGCGACGGCGTAGCCATAGGCGTTATGAACGCCGACGTTGACCACCGGTCCGGGATCCCGCCAGGATCGCTTGTGGACGAGAACGGTTTTCAGAGTCGGTGAAAAATAATCTCCAGCGAGAGCACGCAATACGTCGTCACGAGCACGGGATCTTTCTCCATCCAACGAGCGGTATCATTCACCCAAGATCCATCGCCATTTTGAGCATTGATCATTTTCAGTGCGAGATCACTCGCCCAGTCGACTTTCTTGCCGTTGGGAAGCTCCAGCGTCTTGACATCCGCGGCCGCGAGCGCCTTGGTCATCAGGTGGTAATAATAGAAAAGACCCGCCCGTTTCATCCCCGGATTTTCTTCGAGACTATAGTTTTTCTGAAGCCAATCGAGCGCCGCCACCACCCGAGGATCATCCTTTTTCACATCGGCATAAATAAAACTCAGCAGCCCCGCGTAGCTCATACTCCCATAGCTTCGAAGAGCCACCCGACCATCCGCAAGGGTCTCCTCCCCCGCTTTGCTATCCCCAGGAAAATAGATAAAGCCACCCTTGTTCGCAGGATCACCGCTCACCCACTTTTCTTTATTGGTTGCAGGAAGATTTTGGCAACGGCTGATGAAATCAATCGCCGCCTGCCAGTTTAAGTCTTTGCTGTCCTTGGTTTCCGTTCCCTGACGCGATGCTTGATAAGCACGGAGCGCTTCCAGAGCGACGAGATGGTTGTCGAGGTCTGGGTGCTGGCGACTCGTGCCCGTAGGACCGTAGCTGATCCCGCCATCCAACGAGGGATCGGTCAACCCTTTGGCCTGTTGGCTAATGATGAAATCACGCGCGGCCTTGACGAGAGGCTGATCTTTAGGGTTCGGCGATTGGAGAAGCGCCAGCAGAGCGGTGGAGGTGTTGTAGTTGGAAAGCCCCTTGCTGTAGATCCCTCCATCAGGCTGCGCTTGGCTCCGAATAAAGGCGTAGCCTTTGAGCATAAACTCCGGCTGATTCTTCAGATACTTGCCACTGGGCTCACGCTGGAAAGCCACCAGCGGGAGGGCGGTGAGCGCAGGATGATTGGGATCCGCATCACTCCACGCCCCATCAGCTTTTTGTTGGGTCTTGAGAAAGGCGAGGCCTTTATCAATGGCAATTTGGATCTCGTTCCGCAAAGAAAGCTTTTTGCCGTCGCGGGGAATCAAATCGTCCACCGCGAAAAGCGAAGGAGCCAAACAGGCGAGAGCGACGAGCAGAAAGAGCGGAGTTTTCATGGTTTAGTTTTTGATTTGGGATCGGTCGTTGGGAGAAGTTTGAAGATAATCCGCACGGGGGTATTTACTTTGGGAGTGGCCTTTTCGTAAGCATTCCACATCTGGTCGTTATTACTATTCTTCCGCGGATTATTAATCAAGGCGGTCGGGGTGGTCACGAGGGCCACAAGGTTGCCGTCCACCTGAGCGAGGAATCGACCCTCAAAAACAATCGAACCGTTGTAGGTCCATGGGCCGTGTTCGATGGCTTTTTTCCCCGATTCATTGTAGAGCCAATCCTCCACTGGCACGGTCCGTTCGACATCCTTTTCTTTCCATTGCACCGTGATCAAAACGGGATCGCCAGTGATTTTTGGCGCGGTGCGAAAGTAACGTTCGTCGAGCTGTGTAGGCGGGGCTTCGGCAGTGATCGCACCCCCTTTGGCACCGAGCAGGAGCATCGCAAAGTGGATGTCGCTGGCATTGGCATCGGTAACGAGGAGACTTTCGTGGGCACTTCCGCGGGGATTCACGATCAGATATTCGAGCAAGCCTCTTTCCATGTTTAGCTTGCCCGGAAAGGAAATGGTCAGGGCTTTTTGATCCAATCGAACTTCGCCGACTTCAAAAATTCCTGGGGAGACTTCCCGAATGGTAGGCTTTGCGGGAACCACGGGAGGGGTGGGAGGCGCGTCCTCGCCGATGACCAGCGGAACGAGCGCAAAAATACTCAGAAGGGTGGCAAGAGTGGTTTTCAACGAAAATAGCATCGGGGCGAATGATCGGACGGGTAATGGTTGATGAAACAAATCGGAACCTCGGGAAGGGTGTGTACGATAATGAAGCGTGAAATTACTGGCGAATCAAGAGGGGATCAAGCCAGAGACCAAAACCAGAAGCCGGGGCAGGCGTCGGAGATTCCACCCGCAAAGAAATGTGCCGCGCCAGACCAATCCGCGCACGCAAAGGGGTGGGCGGATCGGCAGAGGTTAGCGGAGCACTTCGAGCAATAAACCGCCCATCCGCGTAAACGGCAAAGACCCATCGCTGAGTGGGAGGAAGATCTGCAGGGAGGGCGATGATGGCGGTAAAGAGATTAAATCCTCCAGGCACCTCCCAAGTGGTCGCCACTCCGGCGGCGGATTCCAAACCCTTTTCATAAGTGGTTCCAGCGACCTCAAAAGCCGCCCCCGCAATCGTTTGGTTTATGGCGAAGCTTGGAGGGGCCTTGACGGTTGGTGGAGGCTCCACCCGGGGCGACGGAAGACTGGTCAGCGATTGACATCGCCCCAGACCCGCGCGGATTTCCAAGAGATCTTTGGCTTCGATTTTAAGGTTGTCGTAGAGCTGATTGCGCAAGGTGACCCCCGACTTATCAAATGTCAGGGCATCGGCAGCGAAAAGGGAACCGTCCTTCGTACGCACCTCGAAGATCGCCGTACTCGGGCGAAGGTCTCGGAGAACGAGCGCCAGCAAATCCTTGCTGTTGCCCGCAAGGGTCCGCGGGCCAAAAATCGGGTTCAAGAGTTTGGCAGTTTGCTCGTCCGCAGATTTAATCGTCCCCTCAAAGAAATCGCCCCCCGCAAGGAGTGCCCCGACCTTACCAAGAGGAGCGGTGGCAATGACGCTCGGAAGAAAAGGTTGATAGATCACCCAAGCGATTTCGCCACCAGAAAGGGAGATTTTTTGGCGATCAAACTTCACCACGGGATCGGTGAGCGCGGTAAATGGGCCGGTCAGCCGAGTGCCGTTGCGGAGAAGCACCCCACGGGCATAAACCTCCACGGGCAAGGCATCGACAAACTGCACTCTGCGGAATTCCGCGAGGTCGACTTTCAGCGGCGGACTCCCATTGGGAGTGATGATTAGTTGCCCCGTTTCCATGGAGACAACCCCCGTGACTTTCGCGCCATCGAAATTCTGAACGCTCCCCGCTGGCATCTCGATGACGAGCGCAACCAAAAACAAAAATCCCAAAAAGAACCGAGCGAACATCTTCACTTCAAATACGTTACCTTTGATAAAGCGGAATATAGTGATAAGGCATGGCGAGGATCGTGGCATGAACAGCCGTGCAATAAACCGCTCCGACCTCTCCTTCCCAATAAGATTGATCCCCGTTTTTTTTCACGGTTTTAACGAGCTTATCGTGCATCGCCGCATACCAGCGTTTCCACGTCTCGCCCCCGATCATGTATTGGGCAGGCGCCGCGTAATTTGACCCATAAGTCCACCACTGCCCACCTTCGTTGACCTTCGTAAAAAGATATTGGGACCCGCCAGCGACCAACGGATCATCGTATAGCCCACAGACTTGGAGCGAATAGATCGCCGCGGCCGTCCGTGCATAGCCCGCATCCTTGTTACCCGCTTGATAAGCAAATCCTCCACCGCCACCCACCGAGCACCGCTTCACATATTCGATCGCTTCATCGATCGTCCGCTGAGGAACATCAATCCCCGCATTTTTAGCAGCCCGGAGCGCCACAACCTGCATGACGGTCACAGAAATATCCGCGTCATCAGGGCGGGGCCGATAGCGCCAACCCCCACTGTTCGGGAGCTTGGCGCATTGCGTGGTGACGATCAACTGGACGGCTCGTTGCAACTTCGTCCGAATGGCGGCCGACTTCGTTTGCCCATAAATCTCCGCGAGCGCCAGAGTGGCGATCCCGTGATTATACATATACTTTCCCCCATCGACTCCGCGAAACGTCCCATCAGGGAGCAGCGAATCGAGGAGAAACTTCATCCCTTCGTTGACTTGCTTCGCATAGTCGCCCTCCTCGGGAAGATTGCCACTGGCCAGAAAACAGATGAGCACATAGCCAGTCATCGCGATGGGATGCTCCCCCTTTTTGCCTTGGGTGGTCCAAGAACCGTTGCCCGCTTGCTGATCGGCAAGATAACGCAAAGCCCCTTGAATCACCGCCTCGGTGGGGGCATCGACGACCACGGAGTCCGCTGCCAATGGCGGGGCATCTTCCGCACGCACAGAAAAAACTGTCGCCAGGATCACCGCCAAAACAACGAGGAAAATAGGTGGGAAAGTCATGGGTGGGGGCTGGATTAAAGTCGCTTGATTAATCGGACGTCGGCTGCGGAAGCGAGGCGAGAAAATTCCCGAGAATCGTCAATCCCACCGCCTGGCTTTTTTCAGGATGAAACTGCACTCCCGCAACCTTGCCCCGAGCAGCGCTCGCCGCAAAAGTCTCTCCATAGGTGGTTTGCGAGGTGGTCACTGTCGGATCTGCAGGATCAGGAAAAAAGGAATGCACGAAATAAACATGGGGCGACTCGGGAAGCCCGCGCCAGAGGGGCTGAGAGCGATCGCCAATCGCCAACTGGTTCCAACCGATCTGCGGGACCTTCAAACCAGGGGAAGCGAAACGCTTCACTCCGCCCCCAAAGAATCCGAAACCCCCGACTCCAGGAGACTCTTCGCTGGATTCAAAGAGCATTTGATATCCCACGCAGATTCCCAAAAAAGGACGATCGGCGGCCAACCATTCAGCGAGCGGATCCCAAAGACCGCGCGACTGCAGACCGTGAACGCAATCGCCAAATGCCCCCACCCCCGGGAGCACGATCGCGGTCGCCTTAGCGAGGCGCGCGGGATCGCTAACCAGTTCGAGATCAGCACCTTGTCGCTGGAGGGCGTTGGTCACGCTCCGAATGTTTCCGCTCCCGTAATCGATGAGCGCAATCATCTCGTAGCGGGCACGACCAAAAAGGCGAGGAGCGGCGAGTTCACAAGTTGGGGCGATCTAGTGGGAAAGCGTGCCCTTAGTACTGGGAACGCCACTGACTCGGGGATCGATTTGGCAGGCTTGATCGACCGCTTTAGCAAGGCCCTTAAAGATCGCCTCCGCCATGTGATGAGCGTCCCGACCGTAAAGAATTTCCGCGTGGAGGTTGATGCCAGCGTGAATCGAAAAAGCCCGGAGAAATTCCTCGATGAGCGTAAAAGAAAAAGCCGTGCCGATGGTCGCCACACCCGTAGGCGCCCGGTAATCAAGAAAGGGTCGACCACTGAAATCGACAACCACCCGAGCGAGGGTTTCGTCCATCGGCAGATACGCGTGGCCATAGCGACGAATCCCGCGTTTATCGCCGAGCGCTTTGGCAAAAGCCTGACCGAGAGCGATCCCCGTATCTTCGACCGTGTGGTGCAGATCCACCTCGATATCGCCATCAGCTTGGACGCTCAGGTCGCAGAGGCTATGGCGGGCAAAAAGGGTGAGCATATGGTCGAAGAAAGGAATCTTCGTGTTGATCGAACTCGCCCCTTGGCCATCGATTGAGAGATCAAGAACGATCTTCGTCTCGGTGGTTTGACGATCAATTTTCGCGTGGCGCATCATACTGAGATTTAGTCTTCCGATTGGTGATTCGACGGTTTGAGGTAACTGTAAACGGTAAATCCGCCAAAGAGGAGGGCAAGAAACACCACGATGGAAAGTGCTCCACCAAGAGTCATGAAGAAAGGCTTTTCCGTCGCGGGTGGGGACGCGGAGCTGGGCGCGGCCGTTTCATCGCGATCTGCAGAAGTTTTGGCAGCGACCACGGGAGCGGGAGTCGCGGGGAGCGGGGTGGCCGCTTTGACCTTCGGGGTAGCGGGAGCAGGCGTGGCGGCCACGGCGGAGGGTGGTTTGATGGCGGCGACTTGGGCGGCCAGACGCAGGGCGAACTCGTTGGCTGGCCAAAGCTTAGACGCTTCTTTGATGGTCAAAGTAGCCGCGGGAATGTTCCCACTCGTCAGTTCATTGCGGGCTTTTTCGGAGAGTTGAATGGAAGTCCGCATCTCTGCGACTGGCAAAGATTGCAGCCGTTTGGTTTCCGAGGCCGTCTTTTCGAGAAAAGCATTGATCGACTTTTCGTTAGTTTGTTGGAGGGGCGGCCAAAGACCAGCGGAAATCGCGGTCGCTAAGCGGGATTCCGCTCGGCTTTGCTCCGCTTGATAGGCGGCCATCATCTCCTCTCGGTCGGTTTTTCCAGCGGCCGCGAATCCCTTCTCTCGTTCGATCTTCGCGCTGGCGAGGTGCTCTTTTGCCCGCAGGGCCGCCGCCCGAGCCGTGGAAAGAATCTGCTCCGCGAGCGGAATGGCATCAGGCATCACCCGAGCCCCCGAATAATTCTTTTCCAGTTGTGCAAAAAGATTCAGTGCCCCGCTGGCATCCCCACGAGCCCCCGCCTGCTTCATCGCATCAAAGATCTGACTGCCACCGATTTGCACGCGCAAAAGGCCCGCCTCCTCGCGAGTCAACCAGCGCCCCTCAAACTTGACTTCCCCAGCCGCCACCCGAGTTCTTTCCGTTTGAAAAATCACCAGCGTGGCACGGACATTGGCGGCGTGAGGACTATCGGGGTACTTGGCGAGAAATCCTTGGAGCGCCTCGATCACCGGCGCGTATTGACCAGCCAGAAAGGAACTCCGACCCGGCTGTAGATCCATCAGCGATCGATAAACCATCTCATCTTCCGCCGTTCGGTCGAACTTCGCGATCTCGCTCTTGAGGATAACACGCTCGTCGGTGATGCTCGGAGAAACGCGGATTTGGATGGTGAGATCAGTGGCGGTTTCGTTGGTGATCAGGCCGTCGAGCCTCTGCCCTCCTTTAATCACCACGGTATCGGCGAATGTCGAAAAGGCGAGTCCACTCAGATAGGCAACGACCAGCGAGATGGAAAAAGTTCTAGTCATGATTCGCTTGAGATGAAAGCAGACAACCGCGGAGAGGCGAACGAATTCTGTCCCTTTTTAGAAAATCGCCCGGCAAGCAAACGAAAGCGTTCAGGCGTCGAAGACGTGGCAATGCGCCAGAGGCGCAAAATCTTTGGATTGGATGTTCGGACCATCTAGATATGTTCTCACCCTGATGCTTCCTTGGTTTCAAGATCAATTTCCTCTTTATCTAGCCCCGATGGCAGGAGTGACCGATTCGATATTTCGACAATTGGCGAAGGAGCAAGGCGCTGACGTCATGGTCACAGAGTTTGTCAGCGCAGAAGGGATTTTTCGGCGAAATGATCGCACCTTGGAATACTTGGAGTTTGCGGAAGCCGAACGCCCGGTCGGGGTGCAGCTTTTCGGATCGAACCCCGAGCACCTCGGCGAGGCCGCCCGGATGGTGATTGATTGGAAGCAACCCGACTTTATCGATCTGAACTTCGGCTGTCCCGTAAACAAGGTCGTCTCGAAAAACGGCGGCTCCGCGCTACTTCGAGACTGCCCTCTTTTAGAAAAGATCGCCCGAGCAGTTGTCCGCGCCTGTGATCCCGTTCCCGTAACCGCAAAAATTCGCATCGGGTGGAGCGAATCGACAATTAACGCCCCGACCACTGCCCGAATTTTAGAAGACGCCGGGGTGGCGGCGGTGGCGGTCCACGGGCGAACCAAGGAGCAAGGATACAGCGGGGCGGCCAACTGGGATATCATCGGACAAACGGCGGCCGCCGTGAAAATTCCCGTGATCGGAAACGGCGACCTAGCGAGCGCCACCGATGTCGCGGCCCGGCGAAATAGCGGGGTCAGCGGGGTGATGCTCGGCCGCGCGGCCATGAGTGCCCCATGGATATTTTCCGAGATTAAGCACTTCCTCGCTACAGGCGAACTCCTTCCCAGCCCGCCACTTGCGAGTCAATGGATGCAGATTCGCCGACACTGCGAACTCCATGTTCAACGGCGGGGAGATGAGGCGGCGGCCATGCATTCGATGCGCGCACGTCTGATGGCATACTCCCGGGGGATGCCTGAGGCCAAAGGATTGCGCGGCAAATTTCAACACGTTGGGACCCTTGCGGAAGTCGAAGAGATCGCCCACGAAAGTATCACCCGCGCCGCCCAAACGGAGCCAGTTACCTAGAAGATGAACGAAGCAATCAAATACAAATTGGGAAACGAAAAACTCTGCAAAATCACCGAGCGGGCGGGAGCAAAGTTAACCGCCCTTTTAACCAGGCAAGGGAGACCAGAGGGTGCCTTGAGAGTGGCGGTCATTGGCGGCGGTTGCAGTGGGTTGCAATACAAGATGGATTTAGTCAATGGCCCCGCCCACCGCGATATCCTCGTGGAGTCAGCGGGAGTCCGGGTGGTCATCGATCCCAAGAGCGCCCTGTTTGTCAGCGGATCGGAACTCGACTTCAGCGATGACCTCCAAAAGGGCGGATTTAAGGTCACTAATCCCAACGCCGTCGCCCACTGTTCTTGCGGGGAAAGTTTCTCCGCTTAACGAAGAGATTCCTGCTCACTCTCCGGGCGGAGGAAAGTCAGCGAATTCCCAATGGCCTTGCCCTCGTAAACGGCTTTTTCCACGGGCACCTCAT
>Ga0209190_1003320_pt1 | contig 10677 bp, 8 predicted proteins | sample M_140205_XF_Meta_FD_187315 | JGI IMG/M metagenome (GOLD analysis project Ga0209190, IMG submission 187315) | Freshwater microbial communities from Lake Montjoie, Canada to study carbon cycling - M_140205_XF_MetaG (SPAdes) (version 2) | ecosystem: Environmental > Aquatic > Freshwater > Lake... | reverse complement strand
ATCCCGACGGTCGGTGGGACGATGATGTCGACATGTCCGGAAACAATCGTCAGTGCGTGGTCGGCCAATTCGTGGGCCGCGCGCTCCGGCAGTTGGGCAAGCAACTCGAACCGGTGGGACCGGTCCACCGGGAGATCCGTGGGGCGTTCATTGACTGATGACATCCCCATCACTATAGAAAGCAGTGGTAACCCCGGAGTTAAGTCGCAACGCAGGTTGCTAGTACGCAACACGGTCCCCGGTACGTACCCGGACGTGCCACGGAAATCATCGCCATCCACCCAGAAGGCTCGTCTGGCCATCCAAAACGGTCCCAGTCAGGGTGGAGTGGCGGTCGACGCGAGGCACTTTGGTCAGCAGGCATCCCCGCCCAGTGTGGCATCCAGCGCGAACCACATCGGACATTCACGAACCTCGTGCTGGGACCAACGGCGGGGTAGAGGAACCTCGTCCTGGCAGCCCAGTCCACGCACGTCAAAACGCTTCTCCACGTCGGTCTTCGGCTGTGACCCAAAACTGGACGGACCATGGTGGGGATGCGTTGGCCACCAAACCGTTCCCAGTCACCGCCATGTTTCACATAGTCAGAAGTAGCATGTCATCGCCTGATGTGTCCCCCCACCGTCGCCCCAAGTTCCCCACCAAAACCAAGACACCCCGGTCGGGAAATCCCAACCGGGGTGCTTCGGTGAAGGTGCGTGACGCGTCAGGGAGTACTACGACTTCGCAGCCGCCGGGGTTGGCGACGGTGCCGGTGGACGCTGTCCCCGAGTCCCGGCAGCACCCGCCGGCTTCGCCGGATGTACGTGCGCCATCAGGCGGTCAAACCTGTCGGACAGCATCGCCTTGCGGGCCGACGCCCTCTCTGCCGTCGTCTTGCCCGCCGCCAGGTTGGCGTCAACCCGTGCCGACGCATTGGCAACCATCGCTGCCTTCACAACCGCCGGGTCGATGTTGTGCGCCTGAGCGACCTGTGCCAGCGACTTGCCAGGCAGTTCGGCGTCCAGTTGCTCCTCGGTGATCCCGATCACCTTGGCCGCCGCTTCCAGTGCGCCGTATGCCACCGCGTGGTTGCCACCAGACTTCGGGGCACCGCCCACACCGGCCGTCTTGCGGGCCTCCTGCATGGCCGTGCGGACCGCCTCGACCGAGAGCCCGAGTTTCGCCGCCAGTGCCTTCAGGACCGCCTCGTGCTGCGCGCCCTTCGCCACTTCCGTCGCGGCGGGGGTGGGAACCGTCTGTGCCGATGCAGATCCACTCGTCGATGCCAATCCCGCACCACCCGCAATCACCACCGCCAGTGCCCCGCCAATGATCGCCCGCTTGCCAATGAGGTTCATGTGCCTGTCTCCCGTGTGAAGTTCAGCGGTGGATCGGTGCCACCAAGCTGACAAAGGGAGTATCGGCAGCGTGTACTAAGGGAGGGTCAAATCGGTTCGCGTTCCTGCGGACTTCGTGCCAACACTCTGTCAACATTCGTCGCCGACCGCACGGCAGAACGTCTCCTGCGCGCCAGACGAATGATCCACCACCAGTAATCGGCCATCACCATGTGGATCATCACTGCGCTGAAACACGGGTAGTATTGCGAAATAACCGCGCACGACGGTTCTTGAAGGACGTGGCATGCCGGACGCGCAGGACCCTCATGAACGAAGTCCCATAGACCCTCCGTCCGCGCCCGCCTGGGAAATGCCGTCCGACGACGTCCTCCTCAGCTTCGCGATCTCACGCCTGATCGAACGACGCACCGCCCTTCCCGCACTGCGCCATAGCGACCTCGGCCAACTGATCCAAAGGCACCGCATCTTCCCCGGTTTCGGTGCGACCTTCCTTCAAACCGCACCCGATAATCTCCTGCGCACCGGCTTGGGGGAACTCGCCCGCAAGCGTACTGCCGGCCTGCCTGTCCTCGCCTATCACGCCGCCTTCACCTACCCGGACGTGCTCACGCAGCTCGTGGATGCCATCGGCCCGATGGAGGAATCCACCAGTCCGGATGATCCGGACGATGCCGATGATGGCGCCGGCGGGGTTGCCAACCCGGACACCTCCAAACCAGACGCATCCCAACCAGACGCATCGATCGCGCCCCTTGCCACCGGAACACCGCCCGGCGAACCCATGCAGCTCTCCCTCTGCGTCTACGTGATCAAGTGCGCCGGCGTGGAAGCCATCCGGGCCGAACTGGAGACCTTCCGGCCGAGAGCAAACCGGCCCATCGTCCGGCGGGGGCCTGCATTCCGGACTCCAACCCCGAGACCGAAGGTCAGGCGCACCACTCTGCCTTCCGAACCGGCCCCGCCTGATCCCGTCCTACCTGCCGCCATCTCACCAGTTGCGACGCCTGCAGTTGGCGACATCCCGGCCTCTGTCCCCGCCGGCTTGATGGAAACCGCTCACACCCAGCCTGATGCCATCGTGGTGGATGCGGTCACGCCAGGTCTGGTGGACGTCACCCAAGTCCCACACGATCCCGGTGGGCTGACCGAAATCCCCGTGGCAATGGAAACCGGCGAGTCACCTCCGGATGATCCCCGGGGAGACTCCGAAGACCGTGGAACCACCGGGCAAACGGATCCCCATGCAGTCGGTACGGAAGGCTTCACCGCCACCGACCTCGGTGCCATCCTGGCCACCATCGAAGCCCTGCCGACCGAGGAATGCGACTGGGACGCGGTTGGCAACTTCGCCGTCGCACTGCACGCCCTGCAGCAGGCACGCCTCGCCGAACTCCGGGAGGGCGATGCCCGGACACTTCGCCTCGCACTGGAGCGGATCGTCGCCCAGCATCGTGAGACATTCGATGCGTGGGGCCTGACCGCCATTGGCGATGCTTCCCATTGGACACCCGACGTCGTCGCGCCCGAGGATCGGGGGCAGGCCGCCACCATCCTCACGGAACTCGCTGAACTGTTTGAGACCTGGCAAGCCATTCGCGACGAAGGTGAGCCGGCCGTCCTGGATCGCCGGGAGGCCTACCGCTCCCGGATGCGCAGTGCCGAGCAGAATATCCTCACCCGGTACTCCACCGCCAACACACTTTTGATGAGGCGCCGGATCATCGTCCCCGCACCCTCCAACCACACGCCGGTCCTGACCCCGGAACCCCGGTCAGTCGTCGTGCCACTGCTGCATGACGGACTGTTCGCCCTTGCCGCGCGGGTGATCCGAGCTGCCGGAACCGATCTGGCCGATGTTTCCGAGCTGTGCGACTTGATGCAGCGACGCCTGGAGTTCGAGTTCTCCCGCCCACGCACCAATGCACGCGCAATTGCCGACCGTCCGACCGCCTCCCTGCGCATCAGGAACGCCGCGTCGACACTCGCCCGCGACCTTGACCAACTCATGGTGCAACCGGTGAACCAGTCGACAACAAACTGGCAACTCGCCGAACTCTTCTGGAACGCCGAGGTCTGCCTGCGACACGGGCGCATCGCCGACTACCTGGCGCGCATGTGGAATGCCATCGAGATGGCCCTTCGCCTGCGGGCCGAGCTGGTAGCAGAGCGCCGCATCACCGATCTTGCGACGGCCCAATCGTGGTGGAACGAACTCGACCCCGAGTCACCGGTGCGCAAGGGGGCGTGCGCATCCAAACACTTCGGTTCGTTCGAGAAGGACGGTCTCATGTCCGTCCGTGGATGCATCGCAATCCTCCAGGGTCTCGAGGAATCGGCCGTGGCCAATCACGACTGGGCCGAAGTCGAACGCCTGAACGGCGCACGCACCGCCGTCTGTGTCCTGGAACCGATCAAGCAGTTGCGCAACGACTCCCTGATTGCCCATGGAACCATCGCCATCTCCGAGGATGCGATCTCCCGCGCCCTCGCCCGATCGACGATGCGTCAGCAAGAACTGCGCATTCCCGCCACCCTGACCGGCACCGCCGAAGTTGCGTGGATCTACCGGCAAGTGATGACCGACCTCGGGGTCCACCTGTGCGACGAAAACCCGATCCTTGCGATGGGACGCGCCCTCGCCTTGATCGTCGAGCCCACCTGACCGCACATCCCTGCTTGGTCCGCCGACTTCTCGTGGTCCGCGGGCATCCCTGCCCGCTTCTCCGTCTGGGCAAGGGCATCCCTGCCTGGTCCGCCCGAACCGAGTCCGGCTGACTAGCGGGCGCGACCGATCAGTGCCTCCGACGCCTCGGTCACCCGCATCCGGTACGTCCGGTCTGTCAGGTACGGGTTCCCGAAGATCGGGTTGGCGTTCCGGTCAAACATCGCGCCCGTCTGCCCGTCGATGTCCGGTGCGAACAGGAGGGGCAGGATCTTCGCAGCGTACTGTTCCACGCTTTGGAAGATGATGCCGATCACGGTCTGTTGCGCAATGTGGAACACGCTTCCCTCTCCAAGCAGGCCACCCATGATGTTGGACTTCATGATCCCGGGATTGAGGCCATAGAACCGCACGTTCGGATACCGCTCGGCGCTCTCAAGCACCAGGGCCTCGTTCCCGACCACGGTGTTGGAGTGCGCCTTCTCCCAGACATATGGGCGCTCCGAGTTGAAGTTGTCCAGGGTCGCCTCGCGCAGTCCCCCCGGAAACCCCATGACGAAGATCCGTGGCGCCAAGGAACCATCCGTGCGCGCCGAACCGATCACCGGCGCCATCTCGCGCACCATCACCGACCGGCTGAGATGGCTGACCGCCATGTCCAGTTCGATGCCGTCCTCGTTCACCTTGCGCCCACGCCCGGCGAAGATGCCCTGCGTCATCACCACGATATCCAGGGAAGGGACTGGTAGTGATGACACGACGTCGCGAGCCGTTCGAAGGCTTGACAGGTCAGCCGCCACAAAATGCACCCGCGGGTCCGGTCGGTCGCGGAAGGTCCGTCCCACCACCCACACCTCGGCACCCTTCGATACCGCCTCGTTCACGATGGCCCGGCCAACCCCGTTGGTCCCGCCAATCACCGCCATCGTGCGACCACGCAACTCCTGCGGGCCAAGCCGACGCCTCGACCAATCCCAGTCGCGACGCACCGTGCCAAACATGCTCACCTGATGGCCCCACCTTCCGGGTTCGTGCAATCCGGATACACCGGTCGTGCGGAAAACATACCCGGTCTTCACCAACTGGCGGGCCTCTCGCACTCACGTGTCACATCCGGGCAAGAGCAATGCGAACCGCGACGCCTACCCAAGATCTCCCGGCGGGCCAGATCGCCCGTGCGTGTCACAACGATGGCGCGCCGGTACGTCCAGGTGTCCCGACTACATCGCCCGGATGGCGTCGATGGCACGTTGGTAGCTGGGTTCCCGGGCGGTTGTGGCCACGGGATCAAGCGGGGGTGCAGGCACCGTCCGGCACCTCGGAGAGGTCGATGGTCACGCGCCGGCAGGGTTTCGCAAGATGTGATCGAGAGAGATCAGCCTCGCTATAGCCTCACTCACAGGCATGACCTGACCCATGTCACGATGAGACGTGATGGGCGGGCGAGGGGGGCCGGCGCGCCCAGGATGAGGTCCGTAAACGCCCGATGGCGGTCCGACGGTGTCGGAGTTCGCAGCTTGATCCAGACCGTTTTCCGTCACTGCACAAGGGAAAGTGAGGGAAAGGGTGGGGTGAGATGCTCCCGATGACACGTCCGCCGGGGGTCGGGATGGATGGTCCAAGACTGACCATCCATCCCGCGACGCGCTATTGGGACGTCGCAGGCGCCGCGTCGGGACCACGTTCACCGCGTCCCGATACACCTCGACCGCGTCCACCCTCTCCCCGACCACCGTGGTCCATCGAACCCCGGTTCATGCCTCCCATGGCCGGGCCTTCACGATCCGCCATCGTCCCGACCTGGGTCAGCATCCCGTCGATGCGCCCGGCCATCATCGTCGTCATCGACGCCGCGCGTTCGGCCGTAAGCGTGCCAGCCGCCACCGCCGCGTCAACCCGGACCTGCATCGCAGCAAGGATCGAAGCCTTCACCGTTGAGACATCAACCCCATGGGCCTGCGCCACATCGGCCAGGGACTTCCCGGCAAGTTCGGTCCGCAGCACCTCGGGTGTCACCCCAAGTGTCGTGGCCACCGATCCCAGGACTTCCTCGTGCATGGCACCCGGTTCACCGGCCATCATGCCCGCGTCGCCCCGGTCGCCACGCCCGAGAGGCATCATGCCCCCGGCACCAGGAACCGTTGATCCGTCTGCACCCCGCCCGTGCATCGCACCGTGACCGCCCGGAAGCATCTGTGCGCCCACCGGCAGTGCCGAGGCCGCAAAGCCGACTCCCCCGGCAAGGGTGATGGCAATCGCGCCACCGAACAGTGCGCGGCGTGTGGTGATCTTCATCTTCGTGTCTCCTCTTGGTGGCGGGTGGGTTCAGGTTGTCCCTCCCGTCACATTGAGTATCGACACGCCATGCTAAGCACGGGTCAAACGGTGTCCCATTCCTGCTACGGACTGGGCAACATCCGGTAAATCATCTGGACAACGCGACACGTAGCCAACGAAGGGGCGAGTGACTGCGACGGCGACGAGTCTCCCGATGATCGCGGTCCTGCCCCGTGAGCCGATCAAATCCCGACGGCGACGTCTCCGGCACCCTCTCCCTAGTCGGCAGCGGTGATATGAACCGGTTGTGCCTCAACCGGGCGCACTTCCCGCGCAAACACGATCATCACGATGCAGATCGCAAACGCCAGCAAGGTCAGCAGTCCGAAGATCTCAAAGAGAACCGGCCCAAGGACCGCGCCAAGGTCGGCAACCACCGACGCATCAAGCGACCCGCGCTCGGAAACCGATAACAGCCTCGAGACCATCGGGCCGGCCTCCTCGGCGGTCGCCCCAGCTGCCATCGCCGCCCCAAAGAGGTGCGCATTCAGCCACCCGCCGCCGACCGCGACGAGGACCGCACCAGCCATGTTCCGTGCGAACTGCGTGGACGACGTCACTGCCCCGCGTTGGTTCCAAGGCACCGATGCTTGCGGTGCATACAGGAATGCGGTCGACGAGATTCCCTGTCCGACCCCGGTCAACGCCATTGCCACCGCGATCACCCAGACCGGCCAGCCGTCACTCGCGAAGGTTGCCGCCAGGCACCCAAGCGTGACCAGGCCAGTCCCCACGATGGACACCCGCCGGAACCCGAGGATGATGAAAAGCCGCCCACCCACCATGGCTGCCAGCGACCACGCAAACCCAAAGGCAGTCAGGACAAGGCCGGTGGCCGTGGCACCTTCGCCCCGCACGCCCTGGATCAGCAAGGGAAGGAAGGAGGTCAGCAGGAATTGGGCCGCGCCGATCAGCACATTTCCGGCATTGCCAACCGCAACAGCGCGGATGCGGAACGCACCGAATGGCAGGATTGGGTCCACCGCCCGACGTTCCACGATGCCGAACAGCACCAGAAGAACCACCCCCACGGTCACCAGCAAGATCATCGGCGTGCCGCCCCAGACCAGCGACCGGCCACCCTCCAGGGCGACAAGCAGGATGCACACCACGCCACCTGTCAGTGTGGCCGCCCCGGCGTAGTCGATGTTCACCTGCTTGCGCGCGATTCCTTCGCGCAGGAAAACTGCCAGCAGGGCCAGTGCAAGGATGCAGAGAGGAAGGTTCGACCAGAAAACCCATCTCCACGACATGCTTTCGATGATGAAGGCACCGGTTGAAGGCCCGAGAAAGCTGAAGAAGCCCCAGACACCGGCCGAGGCGCCCTGCACGCGCGCCCGGTCCTTGATGGTGTAGATGTCGCCGAGAACCGTCAGCACCAGTGGCAGGATCGCACCCGCACCCAGTCCCTGGATCACCCGGGCGCCCACCAGCAACGGCATTGACGTCGATGCCCCACACAGGAACGTCCCGGTCATGAAGACCGTGAACCCGAAGAAGAAGAGTGGGCGCCTTCCGAAGACGTCCGCAAGTTTCCCGTACAGCGGTGCCGTGATGGTGGACATCAGCAGGTACCCGCTGAATACCCAGGGATAGAGCGAGATGCCTTGCAGTTCACCAGTGATTGACGGGAGGGCAACCGTCACCACTTGCGTCTCGAATGCGACCGTCGCCGTCGCGATCAGCAGGGCGAAGGTGAGCAACTGCCGTTCGCGACCGGCCGGCATCACACTGGTACTGTCGCGGCGCACTGCCGTTGCCGTCATCTGGAACTCCCACGCAAGCGGACTAGAAATCGATCAGGGGCGGAGTAGTACGGGAAGGGTACGCCCACGCCATCACCAGAGGAAGTCGCATTTCCGGTGCAGTCAGGTCAGGGATTTTCCCTGATCATGTGGCGGGCCCATTGACTCTCCCCAAAGGCAGGAGTAGGGTAGTAACAGGACACCCAACCGGGTGATCCGGATCCTGATCGAGAGGAGAACAGAAGTGAGGCTGTACGACCGCACCCACCTGATCGTCTTCTACAAGGTCATGCAGGTTGACATCGTAGCGCCCACGGACGTCCGGTTCCGTGGGTGGGCATGACCGGCTTCCCCGGTCCGAATGCATGCACCGTGCTCGTCGTGAAATCAGTTACCCCTAGCGACGGCAGCAGCATCCGGAACCGCGAGGAACATGGCCCGGTCGCCGAGCCAAGACAATTGCCAGACCCGGCGCAAGCGGGGATCGTGATCAACGCCATCTTCATTCCATCAGTCTGATGGTCCTGAGATGACCCGCCCAGCGGGGCACGGTCCAATCCCCCGCCCGCCCCTCTGGAATGCGCGCTCACCAGTGTCACTGCAATCACACTCCGGCACCTCACCAGGAGTAGCGGGAACGGTCTAACGAACCTTCCGGCAAAAGGGCCGGGCCCACCAAGGCGCATGAACCCGGTGACCACCGACAAGTCACCGGGTTCACTGCGTAGTACCCGATCGGGGCGTGATCTACCCTCTCCATCACCATGTCACCACTCACCAGTGCCCTCGACGGAGTTCTGCGCCGCACCACCGAAGCCGCCGGAGGCGTACCCGGGGTCGTCACCATCCTGACCGACCGGCAAGGCACGATTCACGAGGGCAGCGCAGGCGTGCGTGCCGTCGGGTCCGGTGACGCGATGACCCCCGACACCATCCTCTCCCTCTTCTCATGCACCAAGGCCATAACCGGGGTCGCCCTGATGCAATGCGTCGAAGACGATCTCGTCTCACTGGACGACCGGGCCGACCGCCATGTCCCAGAGATCAGCCGCACCCAGGTCCTCGATGGGTTCGACGCCGACGGCACCCCGCGCCTGCGCCCCCCAACCACGCCGATTACCGTGCGCCACCTGATGCTTCATACCGCCGGGTTCGGGTACGAGTTCTTCAATGCCGATATCCGCCGATATCGCACGTACGCCAACTCCCTCGGCGCGCCCCGCGGTACCCGCGCGTCAATTGACACGCCACTCACCTTCGATCCCGGAACCCGGTGGCAGTACGGCGTCAACATCGACTGGGTGGGACTACTAATCGAGGCCGTGCGTGGTCAGCGCCTCGGGCAGGTCTTCCGCGAACGGATCCTCGACCCTCTGGGCATGCACGACACCGCATTCCATGTGACCGATGCCATGGCCGACCGTGCCGCCACGATGCATCAGCGCCAGCCATCAGGCGAAATCGTCCCGATTCCCTCGATGACGCAGCGCACTCCACCGCAGATCGAGAACGGCGGCGGGGGCCTCTACGCCTCCGCCCAAGACTACGCCGCCTTCATGCGGATGATCCTCAATGACGGATCGGGTGCCGAAGGTCGCATCTTGAAGTCGGAGACGGTGCAATCCATGGTGAGGAACGGCCTCGGCGACCTGGCATCCGGAGGGTGGATCAGCGCCAACCCGACCCTCACCAACAGTGGTGAATACTTCCCGGGCATTCGCAAGTCGTGGGCGTACACCTTCCAGGTGAACGACGAACCCGCTCCGACCGGCCGGCCCGCCGGATCCCTGGCATGGGCGGGCCTCGGGAACCTCTTCTATTGGATTGACCGTCAGAACGGGATTGCGGGCTTCTGGGGCACCCAGATCCTGCCCTTCCATGACATCTCGTCGTATCCGGGCTTCGTCGAGTTCGAAACAACCGTCTACCAACACCTGTCAAGGAACGGCACCCTGCGCGACAGGTAGCCGGCAGGATCCGCCGCTATCCCTGTTTCCGCCCGTCGCGAAGCATCCCTATCGCCTTGGCAACACGCGCGTCACGGGTTACCTGTTGCTTGGTTCCGGTAATCCACAACACGTACCACCGCTTGTTCGAGTACGAGAGGGTTGACCAGAACGCCATGGCCAATGGGTCGGACAATAGTGCAGCTGACAGGTCGTCCGGAACCTCAACTTGACGCGGGGAGGTGTCTAGTTCCAAGGTCACCTCCACCTCGTCTCCAGCGGCGACACCCGCGTTCACGCGCTCTGCGGCACTCACACTCACCATGAACCGGCCGGAAATCACCGCAACCGTGCTTCGATACGTGTGCCCATTGATCGTCACCCGTACCGCCGGCTTCTTTCCAGACCCCAGACGGGCCACCACCTCATCCGGGACAACAATGCCTGTCGCTGACTTCATTGCCCCAAGGATTGTCGTTCGGAAGGACACCGAACTCTCCGGACTGCTCTCATTTGTCTCCATGCCTTTCATTTTTCTCCATGTAATGAGGGTAGCGACCTTCGAATACCGCGCTGTCCGAGTTCCGGTGCTGACAGTCGAGGTTGCTCGCCAATCCTCCCGATGCCATACGATTTTCGTTCAC
>Ga0209190_1003318_pt1 | contig 10680 bp, 8 predicted proteins | sample M_140205_XF_Meta_FD_187315 | JGI IMG/M metagenome (GOLD analysis project Ga0209190, IMG submission 187315) | Freshwater microbial communities from Lake Montjoie, Canada to study carbon cycling - M_140205_XF_MetaG (SPAdes) (version 2) | ecosystem: Environmental > Aquatic > Freshwater > Lake... | reverse complement strand
GCGTGTAGCTACGAGCCGCGATAACCTAACTTTGGCCGAGCGCGCCCGCTTGATCACGCAGGCCTTTCAAACCCAGTGGAGTCGCGCGCCCCATGCGCTGCCCCAGATGCTGTGTGCTCTCGAATTAACGCTAGCGGAGCCCCGCACGGTAATTCTGGCCGGTGATCCTCACTCCGTAGATTTTAAAAAACTGGCCGACGTTATACACGAAAAGTTGGCGCGGCGTCGCGTGGTGCTTTGGGCTGAGCGTGGCCCGGGGCAGGCTTGGTTAGCGGCGCGGCGGCCCGATTTAGCAGAATTACCGGCCGCAATAAATCAGCCGGTGGCTTATGTATGTGCGGACCGAACCTGTCAGGCCCCCGTCACCACCCCGGAAGCTTTGCGGGGATTACTTGGCTAGCGCGGCGCGAACGAGGCGATCATCGCCATCATTGGGCGCGGGTTGCAGGCCGAGCGCGGCGCAGAGCAGATTATAAACGTGAATATTATCAAAGGCCTTGAGGATCACGCCTTGGCGAAAAGCGGGGCCTTGCGCCAAAAATAATGCGCCCATATCAGAGGTGGCGGGATCCCAGCCGTGTGATCCGCGAGGATAAGTGCGGCTGCGAAATGACCAGCCGACACGGCTCTCAATATTCCAATGCTCATCAGCGATCAGCATAACGGGGGGGATCCGGGGGTTGTCACGGTAATGTAAATCAGCCGGGACTTCTTCACGTAAGTAGACTTGGACATGCGCCGGTTTTTTTGCGCGGATGCTTGCTACTAATTCAGCGGCCGTGCCAGTTTTTGGCCGCACGCCACCGTTGGGCCCCAGCGACTCTACTTGGACGGTGGTGGGGTCCATCAGATCCTCCAGGAAGATAATTTTATCCGGTCCGCAGTCGGCCATGCCGTGGTCGGCAACAATCACCAGATTAGTGTGCTCGCGGATGCCGCGCGCGGTGAGGCCCGCGAGCAATCGGCCAATCGACGCATCGACGGCGGCGACAGCCGCTCGGGTTTCCGGGGCATCGGGTCCAAAAGTGTGGCCCGCATGATCGACAACATCAAAATAGAGGGTGCTCACTTGAGGGCGTTGGCCGGCGGGTAAATCGAGCCATGCGAGTAGTCCGTCGACACGATCATTGCTCGGTAATTTTCCGTTGAAGGGCTTAAAAAAGCTCGGTCGAAATCCTTGATGTGTGGTCTCTGACCCCGGCCAGAAAAAACAAGCGCTGCGGAGGCCCTGTTTTTCCGCGGTGATCCAGATCGGCTCGCCGCCCCACCAGCGCGGATTGGTGTTACTCTCCGGCTTGCTCATCCCAAAAGTTTCCCCAAAAGCGGGATCAAAAAACCAATTGGAAACAATGCCGTGATGCGCTGGATACAAGCCGGTGACCAAAGAATAGTGATTGGGGAAAGTCTTGCTGGGGAAAACGGGATTCATCCGCTCCGCCCGCACGCCTTGCGCGGCGAGTTGCTGCAATACGGGAGCTGCGTAACGCGCGAGGTAGTCCCAGCGAAAGCCATCGATCGAGATTAAGATGAGCGGATTGGGCGCTGGCTTTATGCCGCCGGGCTCGAGAGCAGCCGCGGGGAGCACGCCAGCGAGCAGTAAAAAAAGCCAAGCCGCCAAGCCCCGTGCTCCATATCCCCTCCGCCGAGTGGCTGCAGGCAGTAAATGGACGATGTTTGAAAAATGATTAGGCCCAGACTTCATGCGGGCAGTGTTGGTGGGTTGCCTCGCTCCCCGCAATCTGCATTCTGCGGTTCATGAACGATGCTGAGCGATTGACCCAACTCGAGGAACGTTACGCCCATTTGCAGCGGCACAGCTTGGAACAAGATAAGGTCATGCTTGGGTTGAGCGAGGTCGTTGCTAAATTGCAAAAAGACCTCACCGCACTCCGAGGGCAACGCGGGGGCGGATCCGATGGGGAAGATTTACCCCCGGAGCGTCCGCCGCACTACTAATCAAAACAGCGCAGTGACCTCGACGTGCTTGCCTGGCTCCAAGGTAACTTCACCGGTGAGGGCCTCCGTCTCATCGTTCTTATAGAGCTTGCACGTGATCGTCGCGGTCGCGTCGTTCGTCGACCAACCCCACTTGCCAATAGAAACAAATTGCATCGGCGCGCCTCGGTCCCAGCTCAGGCCTGGACCTTCGCCGCGAATGAAAAGCTTGTTGCCGATACCGATGTAGGCGGTGGCGAGCAAGCGAGTCGCGCCGTCGGACGAAGACGCTGATTCCGCGGGTTCACGATTCATCGTCTCAGTCGGGGCGGCTGATTCCTCACTGGCGAGCGATTCAGGGGGAATTTCGGTTCGCGATAATTCCGATTCGGGATTTTCGCTCAGCTCAGCGATTGCTTCGACCTTGGGTTTGCGCGGAGCGCGGGGCTTTTTGAGCTTAGGTTCGACATCCTCTAAAGCAGCCGGCGGCGCACTGGCGTCCACCGGCGGCGTGACTAATTCGGTGGGGGCAGCGGTAACGGGCGCGGAACTCGGGGGGATGCTCTCGTCCACCGGCGGCGCGCTGGGAGTTTCTATTTTTGGGTGGGTAGCAGTACTCGCACCTTGGAGGTGGGCTAGGGCGGCTTCGGCCGCGGCTAAATGTTTGCGGCTGTTGGCTTCGAGCTTGGTCCAATCGGCGACCGCGAGATGAATTTTATCGGCGACGGCTTTCAGTTGGGCGCTGTTGGCCGCGCGTAATTCCACCAGCTCTTGCTCGAGGGCTTCGCGGTCATCTTCTTCTTTACCAGCGAGGGCTTCGTTGAATTCCGCGAGCTTTTCTTGCATGCGGTACGGTAAGTTTTCTGCGGTGTGGGCGGCTTTGTGGACCGCTTCTTCGACGGCTTTGATTTGGGCCGCCGCGCGGGCGAGACTTTCGCCGGCAGCGTGTAAACGCTGGACTTGCTCGCTGACGCGTTCGCGTTCGGCCTGGACGTATTCAGCGGAGTCCGCGGAAAAATCGATCAGGAAAGGAATGAGGCCTACGATGGCCGCCACGACCACACAGAGCACGGCGCTCACGAAGGGCAGTGGCGCGTAGGGATTCTTGGTATTAAAATAAACAATCAAAAAAGCCGTTAACAACAGGACGGCATCAATGATCAGAAAGATCGATTTGGAGAGGCGCGGAGCAGGTTCGAGATTCATGGGTGATTAGCTCGCTGGCTGTTTTCGCTCGGTAGGGGCGGTTTCTCAAGGCTAAACCAAGGCGGTCAAGGCGAGCGGAGCTTTAAATCATCAGCTGCCGCCACGACATGCCGAGCAAAGAGAGAAGCATGCCAATCCGAATGGCGCCCTCGAAAGTGAGAATCACGAGAATCCACTTAAGCCCGCAGGTGCTACGCAGAGCGTAGCCGAGGCCGGTGACGATTAGTAAGATGATGCCCTGCGCTCGACCGACCGAGTGTAAAAGCAGCGTTGGCATCCAGAGAAAGTACCCAATTAGCCCGGCCGCCCAGAGGGTCGCGGTCCAGTTGGCCATGGGCAATTCGCGCGGGTCGGCATTAACGCGGATCTGCTTAATGCCCAAATAACGTTCGCTCAGGAACAGTTGCCAGAGTTCGAAGCCCAAGAAGATTGGGGCGAGCAGAACAAGCGGATTCATAGCCGCAGCATGAATAAATTATTTGCCGCCGTACCAGACACCTCGGCGCCAGTTGTGGCGGTGTAATTTCTGGAGCAGGGCGGGCGACATAGCCGGCAGATCGCTCACGCCGCAGTTGGCGTCGGCTTGCGCAACCGTGCGAATGCCGGGAATGACGGTTGAGACTGCGGGATGGGCCAGCACAAATTTTAAAGCCGCCTGCGGCATCGAGAAGCCGCTGTCCGCGAGCTCTAATTTAATCGCCTCGGTGTGAGCGACGGCTCGCTCCATGCGGTCGCCGGCAAAATAGAGGGCGCGAAAATCGTCCGCGGCAAATTTAGTTTCCGCAGTGAATTTGCCGGTGAGTACGCCCTCATCAAAAGCTACGCGTACAATAATGCCGACACCGCATTCTTGGGCGACGTTCAGCAATTCCGCGGCGGGCTCCTGATCAAAGATGTTATAAATCACCTGCACGCTATCGACCCAGCCCCCGCGCATGAGATCGATCACGCTATTTTGATCAAATTCTGGCGTGGAAACACCGATGAGGCCGATCAGACCTTCATGTTGTAGTTGGCGGAGAATTTTGAAAGGGGTGGGATTACGATTCCAAGCGCGGGTCCAGGTGTGCAGCTGAAGCAAATCGAGGCGATCGGTGCCGAGCATGGCGAGGCGGGTAGCGATATTCTCGCGGAGATAGTCCTCCGCGTAACGTACTTCCGCGCGACAGTAAGGGGAGGGCGGCCAGATGCCGGGCGCGGGCGGGGTCTTGGTGGCGACAAACACATTTTCTTTTTTCCCCGCGGCCGCCCGCTCGCGTAGTACTTGGCCAATTAAGCGTTCGCTGCGGCCGTTGCCGTACCCGGCGGCGGTATCGATAAAATTAACCCCCAGATCGAGCGCGCGGTGCAGGGCGGCGAGGGAGTCGCTGTCCGCTTGGGCGCCCCACGCGCCCCCAATGGCCCACGCGCCGAAGCCAATTTCTGAACAGCGGAAGTTTTGTTTACCGAAGGGACGATATTGCATGGGGGGAATTGGTCAGTAGCCGATCGCCTTGCTATCCGCTTTGCGGGGATCGGCCGCCCCGTATCTTAAGCCAGTTTTAGGATCAATCGCGATGCTCTCCCCATCGCCTTGATAGCCGCCGTCATAAGAGGCGCGCTCTTTGATGTTTTGGCCTTTCGCTTTGAGCGCCACTGCAGTGTCAGCGCTGAGGCCATGATACTCGAATGAGATAACGTCGGGCATCCATTGTTGGTGGATGCGGGGAGCTTCGACGGCTTGCGCGACCGACATGTTGAAATCGATGACGTTGGTGATGATTTGGAGGACGGTATTGATAATGGTGGGACCACCGGGGCTGCCGGTGACGAGCACCAGGGCGCCATTTTTGAAAACGAAGGTTGGCGTCATAGAAGAGAGCGGACGCTTGCCGGGGAGGATCGCGTTAGCTTCACCTTGGATGAGCCCGAACATATTAGCCGTGCCGACTTGAGAGGTGAAATCATCCATCTCGTTGTTCATTAAAATGCCGGTGCCTGGAATGGTGACGCCCGAGCCATAGGCGCCATTCAGGGTGTAGGTATTGCTGACGGCATTGCCGGCTGCATCGACGATGGAAAAATGGGTGGTCTCGGTGGATTCCGCAATGGGGCGGGCCGCAAATTTGCCAAGTCCCGGCTGGATGGCGGTGGCTGGGGTCGCCCGATTGGGGGAGAAATCAGCCATGCGGCCTTTGATATAGGCCGGATCGAGGAGTTGGCTGACCGGAACTTGGATGAAGGCCGGATCGCCTAGATATTCCGCGCGGTCGCGGAAGGCGCGTTTCATTACTTCCGCAAAAAGGTGATATTTAGCGGCAGAGTTTGAGCCCATCGCGGCAACGTCAAAAGGCTCGATCATCCCCAGCATTTGCAGGATGGCGATGCTGCCTGAACTGGGTGGCGGCATGAGCACGATCTCGTAGCCGCGATATTTTCCGCGGAGGGGAGTGCGTTCTACCGCTTGATAGTTTTTTAGATCAGCGAGGGTGATATTACCGCCATGGGCAGACATCGCTGCGGCAATTTTTTGGGCAGTCTCACCCTCATAAAATTCGCGCGGGCCATTTTTTTGCAGGCGAGCCATGGTCGCCCCGAGATCGGCTTGCACCCAGTGTTCGCCGGCTTTCCAGAAGGCGCCTTGCTTGAGGTAAATTTTTTGTGAGTCAGCAAACGGGGCGAGCAGCTTAGCAAAAGTACGGAAGGAGGTGGCGTTCGCTTGCGACACGATGTGACCTTCGGCGGCCAGTCGGCGGGCGGGTTCGACTACCTGAGCCCAAGTGACTTTGCCGGAGCCGTATTTCTGCATCGCCAAGGCGAAGCCAGCGACGGAGCCGGGCACGCCGCTGGCTTGCCAACCCACGGTGGATGAACCCGCGCCTTGGCGTAACTTACCATCTTGACCGACATACATGTCGCGAGTGGCGCTCGCTGGTGCGGTCTCACGATAATCAATCGCGATATCGCGGCCCGTGCCCGGAGTGGCGCCGGCTAAATGAATCATCATGAAGCCACCGCCGCCAATGTTGCCGGCAAAAGGATAGACCACCGTCAAGGCGAGGCCGGTGGCGACGGCCGCATCGACTGCGTTGCCCCCTTGCTGTAAAATTTCTACGCCCGCCTGCGAAGCGAGTTCATGCACGGAGACCACCATGCCGTGTTCAGCTTCAATGGCGGCTCGTTTGGCCGCTAGCGGTAAAGGCGCGGTCAATAATGCTAATGCAGCAATTAACGGCGCAGTAATTAAACGGTGGGTGTTCAGCATGGGAAAGGCTTTCTCTGATGGCGCAGTGCCTCGAGACGTCAATCCTTGGGTGCGTTCTGCCATGGCTAGGGCGGCTTTTGCTGATGCCAGCCGCTAGGTCTTAGGATAGTATTCTCAGACTAAGCCCAAGCAGTTCTTGGATTATTTCATTTAAAAGGCTTGCCTCCGGCGGAAAAGAATAAAGTCTGTATCTTGTTTTCTTTACTATATTACTAATGTATATCTAAGATTTAACCTATCTACAGCTATTTTTTTTTAAAAACTTCCGCAGTCTTGCCGGCTTTATAGTGGGCGAATCAGCAGTTGTGATTCTCGCAACGATCAATACATTTATTTCAGGTTTTGGGCCTTAAAAGCTCAAAATAATCTAACACACTACCTATGAATAATCAGAACCAAGTATCATCGACCTCGTACTCTACGGGATCCCGGCGAATCGGCTCAGTCGCGCTTTTCGCCTTTTTAATGTTAGCGGTTAATTCAGCTGTTTTCGGGCAAACCGTCGCCCCAGAAGCAGCGAAGAAGAATGACGCCATTCAGTTGGAGAAGTTTGTCACGACCGGGTCACGTTTTAATGACCGCTCAGTGACGCAATCGCCGGTGCCGATCGATGTTATCAGTGGCACCGAGTTGAAGCAGGGCGGCTATAATGAAACGAGCCAGATGCTGCAGGCTAACATTCCGTCGTTTAACTTTCCGCGTCCATCGTTGACGGATGGGACCGACCATATTCGTCCGGCCACGCTGCGTGGATTGGCGCCAGACCAGACGCTCGTGCTCATTAATGGCAAACGCCGCCACACGAGTTCGCTCGTCAACCTCAACGGTTCAATTGGTCGCGGTTCAGTGTCGACCGACTTTAACGCTATTCCCGCGGGCATGATCGAGCGCATCGAAGTGTTGCGTGACGGGGCCTCCGCTCAATACGGCTCCGACGCCATTGCCGGCGTAATCAATGTTATCCTGCGTAAAGATGCAGGCTGGGGTTTAACTTTTAGCCACGGTGTCACGGGGGTCGGTGATGGTGAGGACTACAAAGTTGACGCCTTTACCGGGGTAGCCTTGGGCGACAAGGGTTCGCTCTTCGTGGATATCTATCTACGCGATCACGCGCCGACCAATCGGAGCTTGGCTGATACGCGCCAGCAGTATTTTGGCACCAGTACCACCACTGGACTCCCCGTTGCATTTTCCGGTAATTATGGCTCGGGCACGGGTCTCAGCCCAGCGAATGGCACGCTCGATCCGCGCGAGGCGACGGTTAATCGCATCAACCACCGCTTCGGTGACCCGATGACTAAGGACAAAGGACTTTGGCTCAACGGTGATTATCCACTGGCGGAAAATCTTGATCTTTATTTCTACGGTGGCTCCAGCACCCGCCACGCCAACGGTGCGGGCTTCGCGCGCCGAGCTGGCGATGATCGCACCGTGCGCACAATTTGGCCCAACGGCTTTCTGCCTTACATCGATAGCGTCGTAAAAGATTTCTCTTTCGGCACTGGCGTTAAAGGCAAGTCATCCAATTGGAATTACGACCTCAGCACCACCTACGGGACCAATGCGCTTGATTATCGCACCTCTAACTCCGCCAACGTTACGTTGGGTGGCGCGAGCGGTACCGCCTTCTACGATGGTCAGCTGAAATTTGGTCAATGGACGACCAACCTCGATCTCGCGACGTCATTTAACGCAGGCTTTGCGACCCCGCTCAAGTTCGCGGTTGGCGCGGAAGTTCGCGCGGAAAAATACACCATCAAGGCCGGTGAAGCTGATTCCTACCGCAATGGTGGCGTCACTATTATTGGTGGGCCGAGCAACGGTGGCCTCGCCGCGGTCGGTGCCCAGGTGTTCCCGGGCTTCAAACCTTCGGATGCCGGCTCCCACACCCGCAGCGCTAAGTCGGTCTATCTCGATCTCGAGCAAAATCTGACGGATCGCTGGTTGGTGTCTCTTGCCGCTCGTTTTGAGGACTATACGGACTTCGGTAATAACAGCACCGTCAAGCTCGCCTCCCGCGTAGAGCTGACCAACGAATTCGCACTGCGCGGTTCGGTCAGCACCGGTTTCCGCGCGCCGCACTTAGCGCAAGAATGGTTCAGCGCCACGTCCACTAATTTCATCGGTGGCGTCCCGTACGATATTCTCACTTTCCCCGTCGGCAATGCGGCGGCCAAAGCTTTAGGCGCCTCCAGCCTGACGCCCGAGAAATCGACGAATACCAGCGGCGGGATTACCTGGAATTCAAAGAAATCCGGTTTCTCCGCCTCCGTGGATATCTACAATATCGAGATCAAGGATCGCATCGTGCTATCCTCTAACTTCACGGGCGCTCCGATCATCGCGTTGCTCGCCACGCAGGGCATCACCGGCGTGGGTGGCGGTCGCTACTTCACCAACGCAATTGATACTACCACCAAGGGGGTTGATGTGAGCGGTCGTTACGTCCTGACCACCAGCGCATCCAGTAAATTTACCTTCACCGGTGGCTTTAATCACAACACGACGAAGGCCAGCCGAATCAAGCAGGCGCCGGCTAACCTCGCGGCTATCACCACCACGCCGCTCTTTGATCTCACCGAAACCATCCGCCTAGAGAAGGGTCAGCCGCGGGATAATATTAATCTCTCGGCCGGCTGGGAATACGGTAAATTCTCCTTCCTCGCTCGCCAAGTGCGTTACGGCGAAGTTTCGGCTGTCGCTTTTTCGAGCACGACGCAAGCTAACATCGACGTGTTAACGCCAGGTTATAATGTCGAGTTTGCCGCGGCGGTCCCCGGTTCAGTGGGTGGCACGACCACCAATAAACAAGTCATCCAAACTTGGGGTGCTAAGTGGCTCACCGACATTGATGTGACTTATCATTACACGAAGAACATCACGGTTTCGATCGGCGCGAATAACCTGCTCGATGTTTATCCTGACGAGAATATCCGCTCGAAGATTTATAACGGAGTCGCTTATAGCGGTACGGACAACGTGGGTATCTTCCCTTATAGCGGCATTTCGCCGTTCGGCTTCAACGGCGTGTTTTACTACACCAAGCTGAGCCTGAAGTACTAAGACCTCATCTTAGTTTAGCTTTCATTAGGCGCGGGCGATAAGCCCGCGCCTTTTTTATGCGCAGATGACAGCGCTTGGCTTGGTGGGCCAATGGGCATCGATGAAATATCACGCCATTGCTGCTTGAAGCAGTCCGTAGACTGGGGCGCACTGTCATTTCATGGAATCGCACGCGGTGGTCTTCACCGGCCCCCATCAAGTCGCTTACCAGGAAATTACCTCCCCTGAACCGGGGCCTGAGGATGTGGTGGTCGATGTGCATCATTCATGGATTAGTAACGGGACGGAGGGCTCGTTCCTCCGCGGGGAGCGGATCTCTGGCGACGTCGCTTGGCGGCCGGGTGATCCCGCCCCTTTTCCCCTGATTGCCGGTTATCAAAAAGTTGGCCGGGTGCGGCAGGTCGGTGCTGCGGTGCAGCGTTTTGCTCCGGGTGATTGGGTGTTCGCCTCGATGAGTAAAGTTTGCGGCATGTTTGATAATCAATTTGCCGGACACGTTTCGCCGGCGGTTTGCACGCAGGGTGCGTTGCTGGCGTTGCCGGCAGGAATTGATCCCTTGGCGTTTGCCGGACTCGTATTGACGCAGGTGGGTTATAATTGTGGCACCCGTTCGCCGATTCAGCCGGGGCAACTGGCCGTCGTCCTCGGCGATGGTCTCGTGGGGCAATGGGCAGGACAAACCCTCGCGCAGCTCGGCGCAAAAGTAGTGTTGGTGGGCCGACACCCAGATCGCTTGGCGCGATTTTCTCGTTTTGGGTCCACTGTCTTGAGTGGCCCCGATAACGGTCTGGCCGCCGTCCGCGCACTCGGCAGTGAGCGTGTGCAAGTCTTGGTGGAAACCGTGGGCAGCGCGCGCGGGCTGAAAGATTATCTCCCCCAAATGGCGCGGGGTGGTCATATGGTCATCGCGGGTTTTTATTCCCCGGCGGGCGCCGTTAATTTACAGGAAAGTCTCCAGGAATTTCGCAACGCGGAGATTTCTTTTGACCTCGCCTCGGGCGCGACGGCGGCACGATTACAGACCACCCTCGAGTGGATCGCGGCGGGTCGGCTGGATCCGCTCAGCTGTTTGACGCACCGCTTCCCCGTGGAGCGAGCAGCGGAAGCGTGGGCCTTGATCGAAGGTAAGCGCGAGCCTGTCTTGGGGGTGGTGCTCGACTGGCCGGCTTCGCGACTTAAGGTTTAAATATTCCATGATGATTCCCGCCACGATGAAGCTACTGCAAATTGAG
>Ga0209190_1003314_pt1 | contig 10695 bp, 9 predicted proteins | sample M_140205_XF_Meta_FD_187315 | JGI IMG/M metagenome (GOLD analysis project Ga0209190, IMG submission 187315) | Freshwater microbial communities from Lake Montjoie, Canada to study carbon cycling - M_140205_XF_MetaG (SPAdes) (version 2) | ecosystem: Environmental > Aquatic > Freshwater > Lake... | reverse complement strand
TCACACGTGACTCACGTAAAAAAGAGAGCAAGAAGTACGGTCTCAAGAAGGCGCGCAAGGCGCCACAGTACACAAAGCGTTAATCCGCTGTATTGCTACGCGACTTTGGTTGCGTGGATCGGAAGTGCGTAGATGCTTCGATTTGGAACTGATGGTGTTCGTGGGGTTGCCCTCACTGAACTGACCGAACAATACGTAGCCGACCTTGGTTTTGCCGCAGCCACGGTGTTGTCGCTGAAGCACGTGGTGGTTGGACGCGACACGCGTGAATCTGGTTTGGTTTTGCAAACAGCACTTGCGCGAGGCTTTGCAGCAGGTGGAGCAACGGTTGAACTGCTGGGTGTTACGCCAACACCCGCAATTGCATTTGGTGCAGCGCGGCTTGGGTGCGCAGGTGCTGCTGTTACTGCATCGCATAACCCCTATGCAGATAATGGGGTCAAGATATTTGGTATCGGTGGCATCAAGCTGACCGATGATCAAGAACAGTTGATTGAGGCAGCCATGGCTGCGATCACGCCACAAAGTAGCGCCGTACCTGTTGGTGCAATTACCGAGTCAATTGCGGCGATCAATGACTATCGCAACAGCATTGAGGGCTTAGTGCCAAGCCGGGCATTTGCCGACATTCGAATTGTGGTCGATTGCGCAAACGGCGCAATGAGCGATGTTGCTCCATATGTATTGGCGCAACTTGGTGCAACGGTTATTGCGATTCACTGCGAGCCAAATGGCAAAAACATCAATGCCGAATGTGGTGCAACGTATCCAAAAATCATTGGTGAGGCTGTGCGACTGCATCAAGCAGCGATTGGGTTGGCATTTGATGGCGACGGTGACCGTGTGATTGGTGTTGATCACGTAGGCAATATTGTCGACGGAGATCACTTGCTCGCACTTGCTGCAATTGATATGCACGAGCGCAAAGTGTTGGATGGCGACGGTGTTGTTGTAACGGTGATGACCAACGCTGGGTTTCACGAAGCAATGGCCAAGCACGGAATTTCTGTGGTGACGACACCGGTTGGTGACCGCAGCGTGTTAATTGCGCTGGATGAAAACAATTATGCGTTAGGTGGCGAACAAAGTGGCCACATCATTTATCGCAAGGATGCAACAACCGGTGACGGGTTGCTCGCCGGTGTGCGCCTCGTAGATCTCGTGCGCCGCAAAAATGTGACGCTGCAGAAACTTGCACAAGATGCAATGACTTCGCTGCCTCAGGTGCTGATCAACGTGCGAGTTGAATCTGTTGCATCAGATCTTGCAACACAATTTGCACAAGAAATTGCTGCAGCCGAGCGCGACCTCAACGGAGTTGGGCGAGTGTTGTTGCGCGCAAGTGGCACCGAGCCCCTGGTGCGAGTGATGGTTGAGGCTCAGTTTGAAGAAACCGCAAATAGCGTGGCACAACGCTTGGCAGCCAGTGTGATCAAGCGTCTTGGCGGATCTCGGTAGCCTGTAATACATGTGCGGCATCATTTGCATCGTGTCGCGGCCTTCGGCCCGGCCACTGCCTTTGGCAGCCGACTTGCTGGATGCGCTCGACAAGGCAATTGCAGCCGGCAACATCGGTGCAATTGCTGAATGTGCGGCGCATGTAGCGGCAGTCGACGCGGCTCTGCGCGGCGAATCGGGCACTGCGGCATTGGTAGACAACCTGCAACTTGTGGCTGGTCTCGTTTCGCACCTTGATCAACTGGATGCGATTGCACTTAATGCAGAGCAAGTATTGGAAGCGGCGACTGGATCAAGTACACAAGAAGTTGAGCGTCGCAGCAACGAGTTGATTGCGCTGCGGGATGCAACGTGGTCACTGCGCAATGATCGTTTGCGCACTGCAAAACTCGTGGGCGAGCTGGCTGGCAAGAGCGCGAGCGACAGTGCTCGCAATGCGTATTTGTCGATTCAGCAATCTTTTTCGGCACTCGACCGCATGGAAGTGCGAGGGCGTGATTCTGCAGGCATCAACTTGCTGGTGTGGGGACATGGGATTGACGCAAGCGACGCTCGCGTCAAGCCACTGCTCAAAGGTCGACTTGATGACAATTTGTTTACATCAGGTTCGGTGCGCGTAGGTGCGGGTGCAGGTGTAGGTGCGAAGGCTTGGTCATTTGTGTACAAAGCAGCAGCCGAAATTGGCGAGCTTGGCGACAACACACGCGCGATGCGCCAAGCAGTTGCTGGTGACGCCCTGCTTCGTTTATTGGTGAGTCAACCTGGCGCAAGGTTGTCAGTACTTGGGCACACAAGATGGGCGAGTGTCGGCATTATTTCTGAAGCAAATGCGCATCCAGTCAATAGCGAAGAAATTGAAGTGGATACTGCAATGCCGTATTTGGTTTCTGCGCTCAATGGTGATGTTGATAACCACGCCGATATCAAAGTGCGCAACGGGCTCAAGATTGCCGAGCCAATTACGACCGATGCGAAAGTGATTCCAACTGTCGTTGCTCGCAAGAATGCAGCTGGCGCCGATTTGGTAAGCGCATTTAGGCAAACCGTCGGTGAGTTTGATGGATCGGTAGCAATTGCAACTGCCAGTGCCGATGAACCAAACAAGGTGTTGCTGGCGTTGCGCGGCAGCGGGCAGGGTTTGTATGTCGGTATTGCCGAAGACCGCTTCATTGTTGCAAGTGAGCCATACGGCGTCGTAGAAGAAACCTTGAGCTATGTGCGCATGGACGGCGAGGCTCTGAGCGACGCAAACAATCCGTCTAGTCGCGGCCAAGTCATCGTGCTCGACGGCGACCTTGCAGGAACCGTTGACGGAATGTCGATGCTTGCTTATGACGGAACCGATTTGGGGTTGAACGAAACACATGTTGCAATAGCCGAGGTGACCACGCGTGATATTGATCGCGGCGAGCACAAGCATTTCTTGGCAAAAGAAATAGGCGAAGCGCCAGCAAGTTTCCGCAAGACATTGCGCGGCAAGATTGGCGAACGAGATGGCAATCTCATTGCTTCGCTCGATACATCTGTAGTGCCACAACACGTAATCAATGCGTTGGCAGCAGGAAAAATTGCGCGCATCCGAGTTATTGGTCAGGGCACAGCAGCAATTGCTGGACGCAGTTTGGTGCAGCTACTGCGCACTCTCGTTGATCATCGAGTGCAAGTGGATGCATTGCCAGCAACTGAGTTGTCTGGGTTTCAACTGCAACTCGACATGTCGGACACGCTTGTCATTGCAATTAGCCAAAGTGGTACGACGACCGACACCAACCGAACTGTCGACTTGGCGCGTTCGCGCGGAGCATCTGTGTTGGCCATTGTTAACCGCAGGGGTAGCGAACTGGCAGCCAAAGCCGATGGCGTGTTGTACACATCGGACGGTCGTGACGTGGAGATGAGCGTTGCGAGCACCAAGGCGTTTTATTCACAAGTTTCAGCAGGAGCATTGCTGTCGTGTGCTTTGTCGAGTGCACTTGGATCGGGCACCGATGCCGCTCGGCATCAACTGCTGACCGCATTGCGCACTGTGCCAGATGCAATGAACCGCGTGCTCGAGATGCGACCACAAATCGCTCAGGCTGCACGTCAGTTTGCACCCGCTCGCCGCTACTGGACGGTTGTTGGCAATGGTTTTAACGCGGTCGCAGCCGAGGAAGTGCGCATCAAGTTGTCGGAGTTGTCATACAAGTCGATTGCATGCGACATCACAGAAGACAAGAAGCACATTGACTTGTCGTGCGAGCCGATGATTTTTGTTTGTGCTGCAGGATTGTCTGATGGAACTGCCGCTGACGTTGCAAAAGAAATCGCGATCTTCCGAGCACACAAGGCTTTGCCAATCGTGGTGGCAACGAAAGGTGAACAACGTTTTGATGCTGCAGCCGCAGTGATCTCGGTGCCACAAGTAGACCCGAGTGTCGCATTTATTTTAAGCGTGATGGTTGGACACATTTTTGGTTACGAAGCAGCCCTTGCCATTGACGCACTTGCACGACCGCTGCGGGCTTGTCGCGAAGTGGTAGAGCACGCCGTAGAACGTGGCGGAATTGGCAGCGAACTCTTGGTCAAAGTGCGCGCAGAGATTGGCGTTCCAGCAACTCGATTTTTTGATGCACTCACAACTGGCGACTACGACGGAAACCTCGAGCCTTCAACGGCAGTGCGTGTGGTGACGATGTTGCGCGACGTGATGGCAAGTGACCCGCTGCAGTCATTTCAAAACAACACCGGCAAGATCAGTTCGCCCGAGGCATTGCTCGATGACTTGACGGCTTCTCTCACGCGCTCGATTGACGAACTCACTCGACCAGTTGACGCAATCAAGCACCAGGCAAAAACTGTGACTGTTGGTATTTCGCGCAGCGATGAAGGGTTGCTCGACCGAGCACTTGTGCAAGCAGTGCTCAACGCAGGGGTTGCGCGCGACAGGTTGTCATACAAGACCCTCAAGGTCATTGCCGATTTGGATGCTGCAGTTGCAAGCGTTGTTGGGTTTACTCGTTACAGCATTGAAGGCGATGTTGATGGCAATCATGCAACTGTCACTGTGGTTGACCGCGGCGGAATATCGCGCGAGCTGACATCGCGAGTTGATCGCAACAGCAACTTGGTAGGCACCAAGCATCGCGTGGCGAGCGACCGCAATGTGTTGGTGGCGCGCGGAAGGCGCGATGGCCGCACCGTGATCTTCGTGCCCGAAACAAAGGGCTCACTCACCACCGGTATCACGTTGTTGCATGTGTTGTTTCACGATCGTTTGCCTGCTGCGGTGATGCGCACAGTGTTGCAAGGGTACGACGACCGCTTTAACCGTTTGGTCGACTGGGTGACAGAAACCGAAGGGTCATTTAGGGAAGACCGTCTTGCCGAAGTGTCGGTGGCCGACTTGTTGATCTCTCCGATTACTGAAACAGCAGACCATTGGCGTACGCCGACAACGGGAAATTAGGGCGCACATGCTTGGCATTGGTGTCGATGCAGTAGACATTGATCGATTTCGCCGTGCACTCGATCGCACACCAAATTTTCGAACTCGAGTATTCACCGCCGATGAACTCAACGGCTTAAATGGTAAAAACGATGATGCGCCGAGCCTTGCTGCCAGGTTTGCGGCACGTGAAGCAACTATGAAAGTGCTTGGTGTTGGCCTTGGCGCTTTTGACATGCACGATGTGTCGATCGAGCGCCAGGCGAGTGGTCAGCCAATGTTGCGAGTTACTGGGCGGGCGCTCAAACTTGCTCTTGAAAAAGGTATTTCACAGTGGCATGTTTCGTTGTCGCACACCGCACAACTTGCGGTTGCAGTGGTCGCTGCAGCATGACGCAGCGATGGGCGTGGGCCGACATCAACCTGAGTGCATTGGCACACAACGTTCGTGTATTGGCAAGCGAATCTGCACCAAGCGAAGCGTGGGCCGTAGTCAAGGCCAATTCTTATGGGCACGGTGCATTGCAATGTGCAGTAACCGCACTTGAGAGTGGTGCCAGTGGCTTATGTGTTGCGCTTGCAGATGAAGCAATTGCGCTGCGCCAAGCTGGTGTGAGCGCACCAATTTTGGTGATGAGCGAGCAACCGCCACAACAACATGAAGACATGATCAAGTACGGGCTCATTGCAACGCTGTACAACAAGGCAACGATTGTGCATTACGCAAGCGTTGCAACACGACTTGGCATAGTTGGTGCTGTTCACCTCAAAGTTGACACGGGCATGCACCGAGTGGGTACTGAGCCAAAGCAGGCCGTCGAGATAGCGCAATTCGTTGCGGCACAAACATGGTTGCTGTTGGATGGAATTTTCACCCACCTTGCAACCGCCGATGTAGTCGACCATGAAGCAACTGCGCGACAAATTGCCGAGTTTGATCGGGTGTGCGACGAATTGAAACACATTGGCCTTCTGCCAAGTCGAATACATATCGCCAATTCATCAGCGACCATGAACCACGTTGGCAATGCCGGCCAGATGAATAATGCGCCAACGATGACTCGCGTTGGAATTGCCATGTATGGCATTGCTGCAGACTCGCAAAGTAATTCATTTGGTGTCGCATCGAGTGAAGCATTGCAGTCCGTGATGTCGCTGAAGGCACGCATTTCTCATGTGCAGTGGCTTGATGCTGGCGAAGCAGTTTCGTATGGCCTGCATCGCGAACTCAAACAGCGTTCGTGTATAGCGACACTGCCGATTGGGTATGCCGATGGATTGCCGCGCGGTTTGTGGACAACTGGCGTAGTACTCATTGGTGGCAAACGACGATCATTTGCGGGTGTAATCACAATGGACCAAGTGATGATCAATTGCGAAAGCGATGATGTGCAAATAGGTGACGAAGCCGTGCTTATTGGCCAACAAGGCGATCTTCAGGTCACGGCCAACGATTGGGCTCGCCAATTGGGAACGATTGGTTATGAGATTGTGTGCGGTATTAGTGCAAGAGTGCCACGCAACTACCTACGCTAAATCGCTCAACTTCCTATGATTCGACTCACCGCACATAGCACCGACGACACTCGAGGTATTGCGGCAGCGATTGCGAAGCTTGTGCGCGCAGGGGACATGATCGTCTTGATTGGTGAAATGGGAAGCGGAAAGACCACCTTCAGTCAGCATTTTGCGCATGCACTTGGAGTAACGGAGCCTGTGACGTCACCAACATTTAATTTGTTGCATAACTATGCGGGTGGCCGTTTGAAGTTGCATCATGCCGATCTCTACAGACTTGAGCGCACGGGCGAGTTGGATGACTTGGGTTTGACCGACTTGCAAGAGGCCGGCGGAGTGATGTTGGTGGAGTGGGGCGATGTTGTGGGTGATGCGCTCGGAACTGGGCTCGTGGTGAAATTGGCGGCACCTGAAAATGCTGATACCGAAGACTCGGTTACCGTGCGCCAGATTGATATTGACTGGCGTGGCATGCAATGGGAAACACGGTGGGACAAACTGCGCACTTCATTGGGCACCTGGGCGACCTCATGATTATTCTGTCGATAGACACTGCAACTGACGGAGTAAGTGTCGCGATTTCGGATGGCACACGAGTGTTGGCATCGAGCGAGATGCGCAGCGAAAAACAACATGCAGAGGTGTTGACAACAATGATCGACTTTGTGCGCAAGCAAGCCGGAGTGTCGTTCGGTGACATAGGTGCTGTTGCTGTCGACATCGGCCCAGGTTTGTTTACAGGAATGCGCGTTGGTATTGCATCGGCGAAAGCAATTGCCCAAGTACTCGACGTTCCGATCATTGGTGTAACGGGTTTGGATATTTTGGCCACTGCAATCGGCGAAACCGATGATGTGATTGCATGTGTTATTGATGCACGTAGGGGTGAGGTGTATTGGTCGTTGTTTCGACGCATGGACGGTAAGTTGCGTCAGGTAACAACGCCACAAGCAAGCACGGTGGAAGAGTGCGCATTGCAAACAATTGATCGTGGTCAGTCAACACTTTTTGTGGGCAATGGCGCGCTGCGGTATCGCAACGAAATCGAGTTGGTAGTGGCTGGCGTATTGCCCAGCTTTGAATTTGCTGAGGAAATGGCTGCCTTGCCTACAGCAGTTGTGCTTGCTCAGATTGCACACGAGCGTGCACTCCGCCAAGAGTGGCAAGAGGCCGACTCGTTGGTGCCCGAATATTTGCGCTTGCCAGATGCTGAAATCAACTGGGCAACGCGGAGTGCATCATGAGAGGAAACAATCCGGTGCTCGAGATTGTGACGATGCAACGTAAGCACATTCGTGACATCATGCCCATCGAAAACTCTGTGTATCCACGGCCGTGGACCGAGAAGGTGTTTACAGAAGAGATTGAAATGATGGGTCGGGGTAGGCGTCATTACGTCGTTGCTCATGTTGGCAAAGTACTCGTGGGGTACGGCGGATTGTTGTTTGCTGAAGAAGATGCGCACATCACCAACATCGCGGTGAATCCCGATTGGCATTTGCGTGGAGTGGCAACCGAGATGATGTTGGAGTTGGCATCCGAGGCACGCAATCGAGAGTGTCAAGCGCTCACGCTTGAAGTTCGGCACACCAATACTGCAGCGCAAGAGTTGTATCGGCGATTTGGTTTTGTGCCAGCCGGAATTCGCCAAAAGTACTATGAAAATACAGATGATGCAATCGTGATGTGGTGCACCGACATTCAGAGCGATGAATATTCGCAGCGGCTTGCCGCGATTGTGCAGTCACGACCATGAGTGCAAACACGTTGTTCAACGACAGTACGGTGATCCTCGGCATCGAGACAAGCTGTGACGAGACAGCGGCTGCAGTTGTCATGGGTGGCAACGATGTGTTGGCATCGGTAGTTGCAACGCAAATTGATTTGCACGCCAGGTATGGCGGCGTGGTGCCCGAAATTGCGAGCCGCGCACATGTCGAAGCAATGAACGTGGTGATTCGCCAGGCAATATTGCAATCTGGTGTACCCATCGAGCGAATCGATGCGGTAGCAGCGACGGTCGGGCCAGGTTTGATTGGCGCACTGCTTGTAGGTGTTGCCGCAGCAAAGTCGGTTGCTCTCGTTCTTGACAAACCATTTATCGGCGTTAACCATTTGGAAGCACATTTGTACGCAGCCTTGCTCGATGACCCGCATGTCGAATTTCCGATGCTTGTCGTGTTGGTCTCTGGCGGGAACACATTGTTTGTCGAGATGCGCGGCCATGGAGATTTCAGTGTGATCGGCCAAACAATTGATGACGCAGCAGGTGAGGCTTTCGACAAAGTCGCTCGATTTTTAGATCTTGGTCATCCGGGCGGGCCTGCGATTGACCGCATTGCGCTCACTGGCAATGCGAACGCGATTGAGTTTCCACGCGCAATGTTGCACGACGGACTCGATGTTTCATTTAGTGGGCTCAAGACATCGGTGATTAATTACGTGCGCAAAAACCCAACTGTTTCGACAGCAGATGTGGCTGCATCATTTCAATATGCAGTTGTTGATGTTCTGGCAGCAAAAGCTCGCAAAGCGGCTCAGCAAATTGGGGCAAAGACCGTTGCACTAGGTGGCGGTGTTGCAGCCAATTCGTTGTTACGAAGCACAATGACAACAGTGTGCGCAGAGTCGGGATGGCGACTGGTATTACCAAGTATGGGTATGTGTACCGATAACGCAGCAATGATCGCATCAGCGGGTTGGTACCGTTTAGTTGCTGACGGCCCGTCCAGCATGGACATGGGCGCGATGCCAAACCTCAAACTCACATGACTATGAACTACGCAACCAATTTGCCAATTTCAAACGCCACAAACTCGACTGTGCCGCGCCTTAAGCCACTGCAACTCGGCGAGCATTCGGTGTGGCCGCCTGTGGTGCTTGCACCAATGGCCGGCGTTACCAATGCGCCGTTTCGGTCGTTGTGTCGCAAGTTTGGTCCAGGGCTTGTGTACGTCAACGAAATGATGATGGCAACTGGTTTGGTGCACGGCAATCGCAAAACCGACACGATGCTCAAGTTCGGAAGCGATGAAATGTTTCGCAGTCTGCAGTTGTATGGCAGTGATCCAGAGATGCTTGCGCGCGCAGTCGACAAGCTTGGTCGCGCGGATGCAGTAGATCACATCGATCTCAATTTTGGTTGCCCAGCGCCAAAAGTGACTCGTCGCGGTGGTGGAGCAGCGGTTCCGCTCAAGCGCCAATTATTGCGTGCTCTTGTAACTGCGGCAGTTGAGACGGGCAAAAATTATGGCATTCCAATTACGTGCAAGTTTCGAATGGGTATAGATGACGACCTCATTACGTTTGTACATACTGGTGTGATTTGCGAAGAGGCAGGTGCGTCGGCAGTTGCCTTGCATGCACGAACTGCTCGCCAGCACTATGCGCCGAGCGCGCATTGGGAAGCGATCAAAGAACTCAAACAAGCTGTTACCAGCATTCCGGTTCTTGGCAACGGCGATATCTGGGAAGCAAAAGATGCGTTGCGCATGGTTGAGCAAACCGGTTGTGATGGCGTTGTCATCGGTCGCGGATGTTTGGGTCGCCCATGGTTGTTTCGTGACTTGATCGACGCGTTTAGTGGCAACCCAATTCAAGCGACACCGGCACTTGGTGATGTGCTTGATGTGATGGTCGAGCATGCAACCGCGTTGTGCGGACACTTGGGTGAAGAGCGTGGCATTCGTGATTTTAGAAAACACACTGGCTGGTATCTCACCGGTTACCCAGTGGGCGGAGAGACACGCCGCAAGTTCAGCGAGATTATGTCGCTTGAAAACTTGCGTGAGCTGTGCAGTGCACTCGATCGCACTTTGACGATTGTCGAAGGCGGCGAGCGAATCGCGCGTGGTCACACCAACGGCCCAATTCGTGTGGTGCTACCAGATAACTATCTTGATGATCTCGATGACATGACTGTTCCTGACGACGGTCATGTAATGCAACTCAGCGGCGGTTGATAAACATGGAGTTGCCGTTACAAATTGTTTTAGCGTCCAAGTCGCCACGCCGAGTTGACCTGTTGACACAATTACTCGATCACGAATTTGGTGAAGGGGTTGTGACGTTCGTGATCGATCCACCAAACATCGACGAAACGCCACTTCCGAACGAAACACCGATTGCGCACGTGCAGCGTCTTGCCGTGGCAAAGTCGCACGCAGTTGCACAGAGGTACAACAATGCGGCTGTCATCATTGCTGCCGACACAACGGTTGATCTCGATGGCAGAATTTTTGGACAGCCCGCAGATGCGCATGAGGCTCAAGCGATGCTGAATGAACTTTCGG
>Ga0209190_1003310_pt1 | contig 10704 bp, 11 predicted proteins | sample M_140205_XF_Meta_FD_187315 | JGI IMG/M metagenome (GOLD analysis project Ga0209190, IMG submission 187315) | Freshwater microbial communities from Lake Montjoie, Canada to study carbon cycling - M_140205_XF_MetaG (SPAdes) (version 2) | ecosystem: Environmental > Aquatic > Freshwater > Lake... | reverse complement strand
GGCGTCAGGGTGCGAGGCGAACACACCGTGATAGGCGCGCGGCTGGCGGCCTTCGGCTTTTGCCAACTCGGCATCGAACAGTTCCTGGTCTTTTAGTACGCCAACAACCTTGATCATGGCCTGTGGGTCGTAGCCGGTGCGGGCAAGATATTGCGCACCCAGACGATCCGCTTCGAGCTCGTGATCGCGCCCATAGCCTGACAAGAAGACATTACCGAGGAGGTTGATCGCATTGTCGCCAGTGGCATTGCGCAGACCAGGCACAAAAATGCCCAGCAGGGCTGCGCCGACACCGGTCGCCGTGGCCGCACTCATTTGCTGTACGCCGTGACGCGCGGTGACATGACCGATTTCGTGACCGAGTACGCCGGCCAGTTCGGCTTCCGAGTTCAGATAACTCATGATGCCACGGGTGATGTAGATGTAGCCGCCGGGCAACGCAAAGGCATTGATTTCGGGTGAGTCCACCACGGTGAAGCTGTATTGCAGGCCCGGGCGGTGACTTTCCCTGGCGAGTCGCTGGCCGACCATATCCACGTATTGCTGCAATACCTTGTCATCGTAGACGCCATATTGCTGGCGCACATTGACATCTTCCTGTCGTCCGATTTGCACCTCTTGCGATTCCGACATGGTGACAAAGTTCGGGTTGCCGGAAACGGGATTTTGCGCGCAGTCGGTTAGCAGCAGACTGGCGGCGGCGGCGATGATGGAAAGCAGTCGGGATCTCATGACGCGCGATTTTAGCGTTGGAACTCCAAGTGCACCAAGCTGTGCACTGTCAGGAGGCTGTGCGCACCAATTGTGTGCAAACCTGCGGCGAGCAGCGTAAGCCGTGCTTTGCGGTAGACGCAGAGGTTAGCCATTTAAACCAATCAAAACATGTTTTTGAGTGCGCAAGACGATCGCCTGACCGCGGGCTGGTATGACACGTGCTAAGCATGATGAATTACTCAGACGCGGAGCTTGCCATGTCAGGATTCAACAACCCTTACGATCCGGATGCCGAATTATCAACCTGCAATTGCGGCGGGCACGCCAGCCAGCAGGCGCATGATGCCGTGGCGCACAGCAACGATACCGAAACCCTCTCCGCGCGTTTTGTCGAGTCATCGTTGGTGCGGGCTTTGTTTCCGCATGACGAAACACGGCGCAATTTCATTCGCGCCGTCGGCGCGCGCACGGCGCAGGCCGCGATTGCGAGTCTGCTGCCGATCGGCAGCCTGACCGCGATGGCGCAGGAAAAAGCGCCGCTGGAGAAAAAAGATCTCAAGATCGGTTTTATTCCGATCACCTGCGCGACGCCGCTAATCATGGCAGGCCCCTTGAAGTTCTACCAGCAGCAGGGCCTCAACGTGACGCTGAATAAAACCGCCGGCTGGGCGTTGATACGCGACAAGATGCTCAACAAGGAGCACGACGCATCGCATTTCCTCTCGCCGATGCCGATTGCGATTTCGATGGGCCTCGGTTCAGTTGCGCAGCCGATGAACGTAGCGACCATCCAGAACGTCAACGGCCAGGCCATCACCCTGCATAACAAGCACAAGGACAAGCGCGACCCGAAACAATGGAAGGGCATGACTTTCGCGGTGCCTTTCGATTATTCGATGCACAACTTTTTGCTGCGTTATTACGTCGCCGAGCACGGTCTCGACCCCGACAAGGATATTCAGATCCGCGTCACGCCGCCGCCCGAGATGGTGGCCAACTTACGCGCCGGCAACATCGACGGCTTCCTTGGCCCCGATCCGTTCAACCAGCGCGCGGTCTATGACGAGATTGGATTTATCCACCTCCTCTCGAAGGAATTGTGGGACGGCCATCCTTGTTGCGCTTTCGGTGTGTCGGGGGCTTTCATTAAGGAAAACCCCAATACGTTCGCTGCGTTGTATCGCGCGGTTCTGAATGCTGCAGCGATGGCGCGCGAGGCGAAGAACCGCGAGTTCATCGCCAACGTGATCGCGCCGGCCAACTATCTCAACCAGCCGCCGGCGGTGCTCGAACAGGTTTTGATGGGTAAGTATGCCGATGGGCTGGGTAATATCAAAACAGACGTAAACCGTCTGGATTTCGATCCCTTCCCGTGGCAATCGATGGCGGTGTGGATGCTCACCCAGATGAAGCGCTGGGGTTATATCAAGGGCGACGTCAATTACAAGCAGATCGCCGAACAGGTGTTCCTTGCCACCGACGCCAAGAAGCGTATGGCCGAGCTCGGTCAGAAGTCACCAGCCAGCGCTTATGCGAAGTTCAAGGTGATGGGCAAGGAATTTGACCCCACCAAGCCGGATGCTTATCTGGCCGGATTTGCCATCAAAAAGACAGGCTAAGGCATGCCGCGCTCGCTGAATCTGCGCGCCGGTTTGTTGTCCGCGCTGATCTTTCTGTTTTTTCTGGCGATCTGGCATGTCAGTACGCTGCCGGTCGAGCGTGCGGTCAGCGCGGACCCGGAATACGCGAAGCTGGTCGGTGGCGGCAAGGGCGCGGGCTTGCCGCCGCCGCTGATGATTGCGAAGACGGTTTGGATGCAGTTGAAAGATCCGTTCTATGACAACGGACCGAACGACAAGGGTATCGGCATCCAGCTCGCCTATTCGATGGCACGCGTCGGTCTCGGATTTTTGCTGGCGGCCGCGGTGGCGGTGCCGCTGGGATTTTTGATCGGCATGTCGCCGCTCATCTATCGTGCGCTTAACCCGTTCATCCAGGTCTTGAAGCCGATCTCACCGCTGGCGTGGATGCCGCTGGCGCTCTACACCATCAAGGACGCCGCGATCTCCTCGATCTTTGTCATCTTTATCTGTTCAGTCTGGCCGATGCTGATCAACACCGCGCACGGCGTCGCCTCGGTCAAGCGCGAGTGGCTTAACGTCGCCAAGACTCTCGAGGTTGGCGCGATGCGCAAGGCCTTTCTGGTGATCTTGCCGGCCGCGGCGCCGACCATACTGACCGGCATGCGCATATCGATGGGTATTGCCTGGCTCGTCATCGTTGCCGCAGAAATGCTGGTGGGTGGTACGGGCATCGGCTACTTCGTCTGGAACGAGTGGAACAATCTTTCACTGACCAACGTCATCTTTGCCATCCTCACTATCGGTGTGGTCGGCATGTTGCTCGACCTGGTGTTTGGCTGGCTGACGCGGCTTGTGACGTATCAGGAGTAGGGTGTGGAAAAATATTTCCTCAAGGTCGAGCAGCTTGCGCGTCGCTATCCGGAGCCGCGTGGTGGTGCGCCGTTGACGGTTTTCGAAAACGTCAATTTCAGCATCGAGCGGGGCGAGTTTGTCTGCATCATCGGCCATTCGGGCTGCGGCAAGTCCACCATTCTCAATATTCTGGCCGGCCTTGACGAGGCGAGCGAGGGCCTTGTCATTATGGATGGACGTGAGGTGTCCGGACCCAGTCTCGATCGCGGCGTGGTGTTTCAGGGGCATGCGCTGATGCCCTGGCTCAGTGCAAAAAAGAACGTCGAGTTTGCCGTGCGCTCGCGCTGGCCCGATGCCAGTCGCGCCAAGATTGACGAGATCTGCAATCGCTATCTGTCACTGGTCGGTCTGGCCGCCGCCGCTGACAAGAAGCCTGCCGAACTCTCCGGTGGCATGAAGCAGCGTGTGGGTATTGCACGTGCCTTTGCCATCGAGCCGAAGATGCTGTTGCTCGACGAGCCCTTCGGCGCACTCGATGCGCTGACGCGTGGTGTGATTCAGGACGAGCTGTTGAAAATCTGCGCGGCGACCCAGCAGACGGTGTTCATGATCACGCACGATGTCGACGAGGCGATCCTGCTGGCGGACAAAATCATGCTGATGTCGAACGGCCCCGGCGCGCGGATCGCCGAGATTGTCGTCAACACGCTGCCGCGCGAACGCAGCCGCCACACGATACACAAGGAAGCCCAGTATTACCCGATCCGTAATCATCTGGTCGACTTTCTGGTGAGCCGCTCCAAGCTCTTCGCCGAGCAGGCACCGCCTGGCTATGACCCGCTGCGCCCGCCGCTGGTCACGCCCGGTTTGGAGTCCGGCGGTCCGGCGATTCCCATCTCGCTGCGCCAGTCGGCGACGGCAGCGCTGGTTTAAACCCATCAACAAGAGGAGAAGACAATGCAAATCATGAAACGCACCGATGTCACCGAAATGGTGGTCATGGCGAAGATCAAAAAAGGTCTGACCTGGACCAAAATCGCCAAAGCCGTGGGGCAAAGCAAAGAGTGGACGACCGCCGCGCTGCTAGGTCAGATGCAAATGACCAAGGCGCAGGCCAGTGCCGCGGGCAAGCTACTCGGCCTGCCGGCCGATGCGGTGCTGCTGCTGCAACAAGTGCCTTACAAAGGGTCGTTGCCGACTGCGGTGCCCACCGATCCGCTGATCTACCGTTTTTACGAACTGGTCAGCATCTATGGCACCACGTTCAAAGAGTTGATCCACGAAGAGTTCGGTGACGGCATCATGAGTGCGATCGATTTCAAGATGGATTTGCAGCGTGAGGCCGATCCCAAGGGCGATCGTGTGAATATTGTGATGAGTGGCAAGTATCTCCAGTACAAAACTTATTAGCGGGATGAGGGTGCGGTGCGTGGTGGTGTTACCACCGCCCTTGCCGAAGCGGGCATCGATATTTAATCTGTGAAGGAGCAGTCATGACAGTTGATCGTAGAAAATTTCTTACTTCCGCCGGCGGCGTTGCCGCAATTTCGGTTGCTGCCCCGGCGATTGCGCAATCCATGCCAGAGGTGCGTTGGCGTTGCGCGTCGAGTTTCCCGAAAAGCCTCGATACCATTTACGGCGGCGGCGAGGTCATCGCCAAGCGGGTGGCGGCGATTACTGGCGGCAAGTTCCAGATCCGTGTCTTTGGTGCCGGTGAAATCGTGCCTGCGTTCGGCACTGTCGATGCGGTCCAACAAGGCACGGTCGAATGTACGCATACCGCCGGCTATTATTTTGTCGGCAAGAACAAGGCGTTTGCGTTCGATACCACCGTGCCCTTCGGGATGAATCAGCGCCAGCAAAATGCCTGGATCTACTGGGGAGGGGGGTTGCAGTTGATGCGCGAGTTTTTCCGCGACTACAATATGATTTCATTTCCCGCCGGCAACACCGGCACGCAGATGGGCGGCTGGTTTCGCAAGGAAGTCAAAACAACCGCCGATCTGAAGGGGCTGAAGATGCGGATCGCCGGCCTCGGCGGCGAGGTGATGTCGCGGCTCGGCGCGGTGCCGCAGCAGATCGCCGGCGGGGATATCTACCCGGCGCTCGAACGCGGCACCATCGATGCCGCCGAGTGGGTTGGCCCTTACGATGACGAGAAACTCGGTTTCTACAAAATCGCGCCGCATTATTACTATCCCGGCTGGTGGGAGGCGTGTTCCATGTACGGCCTCTACGTCAACATCAAGGAGTGGGAAAAGCTGCCGAAGGAATACCAGGCAGCACTTGAGGCGGCGTGCTACGAGGCCAACCTCGACATGATGGCGGAATACGATTTCAAGAATCCGCAGGCCTTGCAGCGCCTCGTGAAGAACGGCGTGCGCTTGCATGCATTCTCCACCGAGATCATGCGTGCGGCTTACAAGACGGCCTTCGAGTTGTATGAAGAAGAGGCTGCCAAAAATCCGGCGTGGAAAAAAATCTATGAGTCATGGAAGAAATTCCGCGATGATGAGTTCCTGTGGCACCGTGTTGCCGAGCGTTCACTGTCGGAATTTCTGTATAACAATCCAGGTGGTGAGCCGGCGAAGAAATAATCGATTCGTTCCGCCGAACAAGGCCCCGCTGCGGCGGGGCTTTTTCATGGCGCGGAGCGCAGCGCGGTAAAATAAGCTCTGAACCGGCGATTGGCGAACGCTTTGGTTGAATCTTGCGAAGGGCGGCACAGTGGAAGCGTTTCTAACGTCGACGGTCGTCGTTGCGCTAGCAGAAATCGGTGACAAGACGCAGTTGCTTTCCCTGCTGCTGGCGGCACGCTACCGGAAACCGCTGCCGATCGTCGCCGGCATACTGGTGGCGACATTGGCCAATCATTTTCTCGCTGGTGTGCTTGGCGCGTGGATACGCACGGTGATGCCGCCCGACATCATGCGCTGGGTGGTCGGTGGATCGCTGCTGGCGATCGCGTTGTGGACTCTCAAGCCGGACAAACTCGACGGTGAGGTCAAAGAATCGACGCGTGCCGGGCTTTTCATGCTGACCTGCGTGGTGTTTTTTCTTGCTGAGATGGGTGACAAGACGCAGATTGCAACCATCGTGATGGCGGCGAAATATGAGCCGTTGTATGCGGTGGTGGTGGGCACCACGCTCGGCATGATGATTGCCAACGTGCCGGTGGTTTATCTGGCGAACATGGCCGCAGACCGCATTCCGTTTCGTGCGGTCAGAGTGGTGACGGCATTGCTCTTTGCGGGCCTCGGGGTTGCCGCTTTGACCGGCATCGGTGGCTGATACTCAGGGCTGAGGGTCGGCGGAAATCGTCAGCGGCAAAGGCTGGCGGCAATAAAAAAGCAGCCAAGGCTGCTTTTTTATTGCCGAGTGCGGCCTGATCAGGCGGCGATGCTCTTGCCCTTCGAGTTTGGCGTATGCGCGAATTTCTGCTTGAACTTTTCAACACGGCCTGCGGTGTCGACAATTTTTTGCTTGCCGGTATAGAACGGGTGGCATTCCGAGCACACCTCGACCTGAAGTTCCTTGCCCATCGTCGAGCGCGTGGTGAATTTGTTGCCGCAGCTGCAGGCAACTGCTATCTCATTGTATTCCGGGTGAATTGCAGTCTTCATGGCGGTGTCCTCGAGCGTCTGCCCGGTCGCGAAAAGCGGGCATTATCCCCTAGCGGGGAGATAGTTGCAAGTTGAGTGTGTGGCTGCTTTTGCGTGTGGGCACCGAGGCCGGCAGTGCCGGCCCGGGCACCTCGTCTAGCCCCGGCGCATGGAGTCGAAGAACTCGTTGTTGTTCTTCGTTGCACGCAGCTTGTCGACCAGGAACTCGGTCGCTTCGAGTTCGTCCATCGGATAGAGCAGTTTGCGCAACACCCAGATTTTTTGCAGCACGTCCTGCTTGAGTAATAGCTCTTCGCGTCGCGTGCCTGAACGATTGACGTTGATCGACGGGTAGATCCGCTTTTCCGCCATGCGGCGATCGAGGTGGACCTCCATGTTGCCGGTGCCCTTGAATTCTTCGAAGATCACGTCGTCCATGCGCGAACCGGTGTCGATCAGCGCGGTGGCGATGATGGTGAGTGAGCCGCCTTCTTCGACGTTACGCGCGGCGCCAAAGAAACGCTTCGGGCGTTGCAATGCGTTGGCATCCACGCCGCCCGTGAGTACCTTGCCGGAGGCCGGTACCACGGTGTTGTAGGCACGTGCCAGGCGGGTGATCGAATCGAGCAGAATCACCACATCTTTTTTGTGTTCGACCAGCCGTTTGGCTTTTTCGATCACCATGTCGGCGACCTGCACGTGACGGGTGGCGGGTTCGTCGAAGGTCGAGGAAACCACTTCGCCCTTGACTGAGCGCTGCATTTCCGTGACTTCCTCGGGCCGTTCGTCGATCAGCAGCACGATCAGATAGACCTCGGGGTTGTTGGTCGAGATCGAGTGTGCAATGTGCTGCATCAGCACGGTCTTGCCGGCCTTGGGCGGCGACACGATGAGCCCGCGCTGACCCTTGCCGATGGGGGCGACGATATCGATGATACGGCCAGTGAGGTTTTCTTCTGACTTGATGTCGCGTTCCATGATGAAGCGCTCATCCGGGAACAGCGGCGTCAGGTTTTCAAAGAGGATCTTGTGTTTTGAATTCTCGGGTGGTTCGTCATTGACCTTGTCGACCTTGACCAGTGCGAAATAACGCTCCCCGTCCTTCGGTGTGCGGATTTCGCCGTCGATCGAGTCGCCGGTGTGCAGATTGAAACGCCGGATCTGGCTGGGGCTGACATAAATGTCGTCGGTACCCGCCAGATAGGAGGTGTCCGGTGAACGCAGAAAGCCGAAGCCGTCAGGCAGCACTTCGAGCGTGCCTTCGCCGAAGATGGCCTCCCCCTTTTTTGCCTGGTTCTTGAGCAGGGCGAAGATCACCTCCTGCTTGCGTAACCGGCTCGCGCCTTCGATATCGTTGGCAATGGCCATTTCCACCAGTTCAGTAACGGGCAGATTTTTCAGGTCGGATAAATGCATAAATAGGATGAGTTGATGGAGTGAGGGTGGGACTCGGAACCGCGATGGGTTTAGGGAGCAGGTGCGCGACTAAAACGAAAGCGGGGGGACGTTTTGGAGAGTTCTAGAGGGAAAGCGGCCGGGCTTGCGCCCGGCGTCTGCGGCTTTTCCGCTCAAATCAGTGGAGCGGGTGCCGGAGAATTTGGAGGGAGGTTAACGAGTTCAGATATTGCTGTCAATGAAAGCCGCTAATTGCGATTTGGAGACGGCGCCGACCTTGGTTGCTTCGACGTTGCCGTTCTTGAACAGCATCAGGGTAGGAATGCCGCGGATGCCATATTTGGGCGGGGTGCCGGGATTTTCGTCGATATTTAATTTGGCGATTTTCAGACGACCAGTGTATTCCTTGGCGATGTCATCCAGTATCGGAGCGATCATTTTGCAGGGGCCGCACCATTCCGCCCAGTAATCGACCAGCACTGGCGTCGGCGATTGCAGTACTTCCGCGTCAAAGTTATCGTCGGTCACGTAATGAATGTGTTCGCTCATGTTGTTTCTCCTGCAGGTGGTTTGGTGGAACATGCCGCAAGGGACTGCTGCGATGTGGGGCGGCATGCAACGGAATGCGGCTATGCTAGCAAAAAACAGCGGCGCTTGGGAAGCGCGCTTGAGCGCGCGCTGCAGGCGCTGCGTACTGTGCAGATTTGCGTTGGCGCATGACTGCGCCGGCATGGGGCTTTCTGTTAAAATTAATGCTCGAAAGTTGCCTGTCTATTCACAGGGGCAACACAATAAGCCAAGGATTACCATGACTTACGTCGTTACCGAGAGCTGTATCAAGTGCAAACATACCGACTGCGTGGATGTTTGCCCCGTCGATTGTTTTCGCGAAGGCCCGAACTTCCTGGTGATCGACCCGGATGAATGTATCGATTGCACGCTGTGCGTTGCAGAATGCCCGGTCGAGGCGATTTTTGCCGAGGACGATGTGCCGGATTCGCAGAAAGACTACACCGCGCTGAATGCCGAGCTCGCAAAAATCTGGAAGCCCATCATCGAGAAAAAAGACGCGCCCGCCGACGCCGAGGAATGGGCCAAGGTTAAAGACAAGAAGCATTTGCTCGAGAAGTAAGCACGCGTTTGACTGATACGGCGGCGCTGCCGCCGTGATCTCCATGACGTTCGGCGCTATCATGCCCCGTATGTCTGTTCTCTCCGTTCTCTCCGAACTCCCCGCGATCCGCAAGTCTGCGGTTTTTGAATGTCTTGCGGCGGGCGCACAGGCGCGCACGACCGTGGTCACCCCCAACCGTCGTCTGGCCCAGGAACTGGCGCGCGCTTTCGATGCCACGCGCGTGGCGGCTGGTCTGCAGGCGTGGGAGGCGGCAGACATCATTCCGTTCAACGCTTTTGTCGAGCGTTGCTGGGAGGCGGCTACCTATACTGACCGTGCTGCACCGTTGCCGTCATTGTTGTCGGCGGCACAGGAACAGGCGTTGTGGGAAGAAGTGATCGCGGCGAGTCGCTGGAGTGGTGAACTATTGGCGCCTGCACGCGCGGCGGCGCAGTGTCAGGATGCGTGGAAACTGGCGCAGGCCTGGCGTATCGATGGTGCGCTGGAAGTTTTTCCCGGCAATGATGATGCACTAGCGTTTGCCGAGTGGGCGCGCACCTATCTCAAGCGCGCCGGCGGTGATATTGACGCGGCGCGCCTGCCGGATGCTGTCGCCGGCTTGCTGGCGAACGAAGCACTGCCCAAGCCACAGACGCTGGTGGTATATGGATTTGAAATCCTGCCACCGCAAAGCGGTGAATTCCTGCGGGCTTGTGCCGCGCAGGGCGTGACGGTCGCGGTCTGCCGCATCGAACGCGAGGCGGTGACGCCTGTGCGTGTTATGCGGGCATCGGCCGCCGAGGAACTCGAGACGGCGGCGCGTTGGGCGCGCACGCGTCTGGAGCAGGCGCATGCACGTTTCAGCGCCGATGATCCTGATGCGCCCTTTGTATATCCGCGTGTCGGCGTTGTGGTGCCGGATCTGCAGCAGCGCCGGCGTGAAGTGCAGCGTGTCTTTTCGCGTGTCATGGCGCCGGCCTGGACATTGCCAGGCGGCACCAGCACCGCCCCGGTGCTGCCTTTTAATCTTTCGCTGGGTATGCCGCTCATTGATTTCCCGATCGTGCATGCCGCCCTTGCTGTGCTCGCGCTGGCGATGGGCGAGATTGATTTCACCTTGTTAAGCCGGCTGCTGCGTTCGCCGTTTATCGGCGGTGCGGAGAGCGAGTGCACCCGTCGTGCGCGGCTCGACGCCGAGCTGCGCAGACGCCTGCCTGCGCGCGTGACGCTCGCCCGCGTCACCGCACTGGTGACGCATTGTGCATTGCTGCGTGAGCGCCTCGAGGCACTCTATGAAGTTGCGCAACAGTTGCCGTCGGGGGTGGATACGCCACCGGCCTGGGGCCGCCATTTTTCCGCGCTGCTCGAAGCCGTGGGTTTCCCCGGTGAGCGCACGCTCGACTCGGCAGAATTTCAGACGCGCATCAAGTGGTATGAAATGCTC
>Ga0209190_1003309_pt1 | contig 10704 bp, 9 predicted proteins | sample M_140205_XF_Meta_FD_187315 | JGI IMG/M metagenome (GOLD analysis project Ga0209190, IMG submission 187315) | Freshwater microbial communities from Lake Montjoie, Canada to study carbon cycling - M_140205_XF_MetaG (SPAdes) (version 2) | ecosystem: Environmental > Aquatic > Freshwater > Lake... | reverse complement strand
CCGATCTATTGCAACAGAAACGCCGCGACGAGTTGCTTCGCTTCATCGGCATAGACGAAGCTGTCGCCGACTTTAAGGCCGTGATTGCCGCCGATGAGCTTGTAGTGGACGAAAATCATCAAAATTGTAAGAGACAGAAATAATCAAAATATTCTTGCTCTGGTAATTTACTCGACGAAATCACGTCATGGGCGGCACGGCGGATGACACTCACGGAGGATCAGGCGGATGGGAGGCCGGCATCTGCAACCAACACCGGCAACACCGTGATCCGCGTCGTCACCGACCCAGCACCGGCAATTTCGTCCCCACAATCGGTTGAAAATCAGAAGTGGTGTCAAAACGGTGTCATTTTTATATTGCTTACGTCGGACATGGCGCTACCGTGGCATGATGAAGGCACTTGGTATCAAAAGCGGCGGCAAGGTCGTTCGTGTGAATCCCCGTTTTCCTGAAAGTACGGCCAAACGGCTCAAGGAAGCCTCGGCGATCCGTGGACAATCCGTGGCGGCTTTTGTCCTAGAAGTGGTTGCCCGGGAGGCCGAGCGAGTTCTTGAGGAGGAGAAGTATTGGAACATGAGTGTCGAGGCCACGGAGAAAATCCAGCGGATGCTCGCCAAGCCCCCTTCAGTCAACGCTGCAGCGAAAAAAGCCGCCAAAGACCTCGCCACCCATGTCCGGATTCGATCTTGAGCTGTTGTCGGATGATCACGACCGGAAGAAGTTCCGCTGCGGAAGCGAATCCTTGGAGCGTTATTTACGCGAAACCGCGAAAAGCCACCTTACCAAGGGGGTGAGCATCACGCGCGTGATGGTCGAGCGGAATGCCCAAAAGCCAAAGCCGATCCTTGGATATTTCACCCTGACCAGTACGCTTGCAAAAGCCGCCAACTGGCCTGGGACGGTCAAAGGGTTGCCAGGCATGCCGGTTCCCATCGTGCTGCTTGGCAGGCTAGCGGTGGCGGAGGGCTGGCAGGGAAGGGGAATCGCCAGGCTGCTACTTGCGGCGGCCCGTGAAATCTCCGCAGGCTCCATGCGCGGTGCCGGCGGCGTAGGCTTGGCGGTCGATCCTGCCGACGAACAACTGCTCGCGTTTTACGCCGAATACGGATTCATCCGAGTCGAGGAACAATCCTTGCGGATGTTCCTGCCTCTGGATTCGCTCTGTTGAGCAGTCTTTCGGCACGCCGCCGCCTCCAGCGCACGAGTGTCTTGGTGGACACCCTTGCGGCCGACATCTCGCTACAGGGTTATTAGATAATCAGATTACTGCTTTTTCGTCCTAAGATTTGCCCGGTTCATCATAGATTTATTGACAACAAAATTCTTTTCGTTATAAATTATTTACTGGTGATGTCTGATTTTAATTTCCCCCTAACATTGAATAAAATAATGAAAACACAGCAACACCTCTGTGCCGTTCTCGCAGCACTCATCACCTCCGCCTCAGCCACCGTCACGATCGATGCCATTTACGTACCCGCAAATGACCTAACCGCAGACCAACTGACAGGCTACGGCTCAGTCGGCTATGCCTATCGGATCGGTAAATATGAAGTCACCAACGCCCAATACGGTGAGTTCCTCAATGCCAAGGGCAAGTCGAACGCCAACGGCATCTACAGTATTTTAATGCCGAACTACGGCATCACGCAATCGGGTAGCTCCGGCAACTTCACCTACACCGTGACCACCGCCCTCGCCAACCGCCCGGTGGTTTATGTTTCATGGTTTGATGGAGCGCGCTTCGCCAACTGGATGGTGAACGGCCAAGGCAACGGCGACATGGAAAATGGTGCCTACACGCTCAATGGCGCGACCAGCGGCATCATCACCGCGAACATCGGAGCGCAAGTCTACATCCCTAGCGAGAACGAGTGGTACAAGGCCGCGTATCACAATGCAGCGAATGCAACCTACTCGCTATACCCGAACGGTCAGAATACGATCACCACGGCAGATGCAAATTATAACTCCAATGTATCATCCACCAACGTTGGTACTTATAGTGGTGATCCAAGTTTTTATGGCACCTATGACCAAGGAGGCAATGCCTGGGAATGGACTGACGCGGTGACAAATAACTCGACGCGCGTGGTTCGCGGGGGTGCGTGGCACCTTAACGAGTCTCTCTTGCAGTCCTCGAACCGCGACTACAGCTTCGCCCCCGAGATGGAGTACTACGCCCTCGGGTTCCGCCTCGCAGCAGTCCCTGAACCCACGTCGATCCTCCTGTCGATGTTCGCAGGCGGCATGATGTTGATACGCCGGAAGCGCTGATTATTCCCTTTGATCCTCTATCGCTTTGTCCTTTATCTTCTCTAAAGGTGGCGCGCTCTCGCCGAGAGCGCATGCCAATGAGATGGGAAAGATCAAGCCCAAGAAAGGCCATTCTGTTGATTCTTGGATAGAACTTTTTCGCTGCCCATTGGCATGCTGCCCCAGCGGTGCGGCGCTACCTGTTTTGGATTAGGAGAAAGTCGGCGACCAGAACGAGGACGGGGAAAAGGAGGTTGAGAGAAATCAACGGTTGAAATCCTCTGCAGCAAGGCAGCTTTGACGCATGATCGAGCGCGGGGAGCCAGTGCGGAGTTCGGAAGGAGTTCCGCTCCATTTCAACGTACCTCAAACCGAGAAAAGCGAGGTGATCGATTGCCCGCCATGGATGCGGCGGATCGCCTCCGCAAGCAGAGGTGCAATGCCCACGACTTGGACTTTCGGGCCGGCCGCTTGGGGTACCGAGTCGGTGGTGATGACTTCCTCGATTTTCGAATCGTGGATCCGCTGGTGACCAAGCTCGGCAAGGATCGCGTGGGAAACCCCTGCAAAAATCTTCCTGGCACCGCTCTTGTGGAGAATTTCCGCGGCGGCGGTGAGTGTGCCGGCGGTCTCGGTCATGTCATCCACGAGCAGGACATCGCGGCCCTCGACATCGCCGATGACGTTCATGGCCTCGACCCGGGTGGCACTGACGCGGTGTTTGGCAACGATGGCGAGTTCCGCGCCGAGAGCATCTGCATAGGCGCGGGCCATCTTCACCCCACCAACGTCTGGTGAGACTACCGTTAGATTAGAAGTGTCTGGATGCCGTTCGCGAAGATAGCCGATGAGCACCGACTTCGCGTAGAGGTGATCCACGGGGATGTCGAAGAATCCTTGGATCTGTGGCGCGTGAAGATCCATGGTTAGAACGCGATGGACTCCCGCGGATGTTAGAAGGTTCGCGACCAGCTTGGCGGTGATCGGCACGCGTGGTTGGTCTTTCCGGTCTTGGCGGGCGTAGCCGAAAAATGGCATGACCGCAGTGATGCGCTCGGCACTGGCGCGGCGGGCGGCATCCACCATGATCAGCAACTCCATGATGTTGTGATTCGTCGGAGGGCAACTCGGCTGAACGATGAAAACATCTGCTCCGCGCACGTTTTCATTGATTTTCACCTCGGTTTCACCGTCCGGAAAAGCGGACACGTGCACATCGGCAAGGGGTTGGCCAAGATTTTCGGCGATGCGTAGCGCAAGGGGCGCGGTGAGCGGTTCCACTGATGATTTTCATTTCAAATAAGAGCGAGCGACGAGAAGGCGGGCGGATTGTTGACAGCGGAGTGGGCATCGGCAATACTTTGCTTAGAAAACGTTCATTCTATTTAATTTCAATGTCAGCTACCCCACCCGATGCCCCCCATGCCGGCGGTCAGACCGCGACTCCTGAGTCGTCGAGCTTGATCAAGTGGATTCCCATCGCGCTGTCAGCGTTGATCGTAATTTGGTTCTATCAGTTTGAGAACAAGTACGGAGCGAACCGTGGCATGAGTGCGTTTGAGTGGCTCCTGAGTGCTTGGAATCCAGAGACCGACTACGAACACGGATTACTTTTTGTGCCGCTGATCGTGGGGCTGCTTTTTTACCGTGCCAAGGATTTGAAGTCCGCGGCGGGTCCCGGGAGCAACTGGGGGCTGGTGTCTATTTTCATCGGGGCGGTTCTCTATGCCGCTGCGTACCGGACGCTCCAACCTCGGATCGCAATGGCTGCACTGCCGTTCATCCTCTGGGGGTCTGCCTACTATCTCTGGGGTTGGAAACTTGCAAAAATAGTGATGTTCCCCTTGTTCTTTTTTTGGTTGGCCATCCCGCTCCCAAGCTTCCAACAAGCCACCACACACTTGCAACTGGTTGCAACCTCAATGGCCCACCATGGCGCAGCTCTCTGCGGCGTGGAAACCACCGTGCAGGGTAACATGATCGCGCCCGTCAAAGGTGACTGGGCACCTTTGGAAATCGCCGCCGGCTGCAGCGGAATTCGCTCACTGATGGCGTTATTGATGATCTCTGCGGCGTGGGCTTACATCGCGAAGATGGCGTTGTGGAAAAAAGTCTTATTGTTTCTATCAGCATTTCCGTTGGCGATCTTGGGCAACTCGCTGCGAGTGATCTCGATTTTTGTAATCGCGCAATACGGCAACGCTCATTGGGCACGCACGACTTGGCACGACTGGTCGGGGCTGTTGATGTTCTATCCAATTTCGCTAGCTCTGTTGTTAGTGATCCACTCGGCGCTGGAGGGTGGACTGCCATGGAAAAAAAGCAACCGCCGCACACTCAGTCGTGTGACGGTTACCCAAACTCGAGGAGGGCAACCGTCATGAACCTGCGCCTGTGGTTGCTGCCTGTGATTCTTGGTGGCTTGATGAGTTCGATTTATTTCCTCCCGAAAGTCGGGTCCGTTGCAGATTCTGCAGTGAATATGGAATTACCGGGTTCTTCTGGCAGTTGGATTTTTAAAACATTCCCGCCGAGCAAAGTGGAAATCGGCACGCTTGGTGCGGACACGAAGTTTGCGAAAGCTGCTTGCTACAGTGCTCGCCCCGGTGAAATAGATGATCAAGGGTATTCGATCCCCGATCAGATCCAGCTATCGATCGTTCTATCAGGTTACGATCTGAACAATTCGATTCACCGTCCAGAGCGTTGCATGCCAGCTCAAGGGCACAATATCACCTCCTCGGGTGATGTGGTGCTAAAGCTCCCTAACAGCCGTAATCTCTCAACCAAGCGATTGATCTCGGTGCAAAGAGTTCCCACTGGAAAAGACCCAACTGATGTCCTAGAGTTAAATTGCGTAACCTACTATTTTTTCGTGGGTCACGATCAGGTGACGAACGACCACTTAAAAAGAACCTTCATCGACATGAAAGACCGCTTGGTGCGCGGGATGGATCAACGCTGGGCATACGCGTCTGTTTCGATGTGGTACGGAAAAGTTCCTTGGATCAAAGCGAAAGAAGTAAGCATCGAAGAGGCTGATTCAAAGCTCCAGGAATTTCTAACGACTTTTTCAATGAAGCAGATTAACTGGAATCAAATTCCTTAGTGCTTCAGCGGTCTAGCGATTTAATATCGATGACGATGGGTTCAACTTTTGCGGCTTTGAGAGTCGCCATGGATTGATCCAAATAGGTTAGGTATTCGGTGCGCTGGGCCTCGGTGACTCCCTGTGGTAGTACTGTTGCCCTACCGATCCGTTGTTTGGCCTCGATGAGGTACCCCAGTGTTTCTCCTAGTCGATACTCAGACCAAGTCGCAGCGGCCAGTTTGCCATAGAGAAGTCCAGCGCGGTAGTTCACTCGTGCGCCCGCATTGGCATCAAATTTAGAGGCGAAATCATAGGTTTCCAAGGCACCTTTGTAGGCACCGTCTGCCTCGCGTACGGTGCCCAGACTTTCGTGAATGGAGACTCGTGGTTCGACCATGTCACGCGTCACCCAGTGCATTTGCGAGACCGCCATTTCGATTTCTGCCGCGGCGGATTCGATGAAGGCGCGCGCTTCCGCTGGGTCTTTGGCGTTGAAATGTCTCATCCCCTTCCGCAGCAGGTGCATGGAGAGCGAAAAATGACCACGGAACGCTGGTTCCATGCCACCTTGCAACTGAATCGCCCTCCGGTAGGCAGCCTCGGCTTCGTCATCCTGTTCAACCAGGCTGAGCAAGTTGCCACGATTGACCGCCGGTACCGGATCGAATGGGTGGAGTTCTTCAGCTTTTTGATAATCATGGAGTGCCAATGGCGCCAATGAACGTAAATTTGGTTCGTTATTTTTTGCTGCTAGAGAATGGATGGCGAGTGCGCGGTCTAGATAAAAAGAAGGCTGGGGCCACAAGTGAATCGCTTGTGAAAGGGCATCGATTTCATTCTCGTCTGAGGTCTGCGGAGCCTTGCTGAATAAAATCGGCCACATGATTCGCGTGACCTGAGTGCCTTTCCATCCCATGGGAAGCAGCAAAGCCGAGCAGGCTACTGCAGCAGTAGTCATTATAACGTTAGAAACAATAACAGATCTTTTTCCTGCAGGATTTTCAGCGTGGCGCATCATGAGCCCCAGGCAAATCCCGAGCAGAAGGATAGCGGGCATGAGATGAAAAACGAAGGTGAAGTTCGACTGGACGAACATGCCCGCGAGGGCGGCAAGCCCGCCAACCCGCCATGCATCTGCAGCGGTGGGCTCTCGTGAATTTTCACGGAATAGAATCCGGATGAGCGCGACCACTGCGACTGCCCCCAGAAAAACAATCACCAAACCACCGCCGATCAGTCCATAGTCGGTGATGGCTTGTAACAGCTCGTTGTGAACTTGGTCTGGCTTGTGGCTAATGGCATCGCCTTGACCTCTTGCACTGATGAATTGAAAACATTCCCAACTGAAGCTCCTGCTTCCACCACCGAAAAGCGGATGTAGGGCGATGCATGACATCGCGATTCCAAGGAAATAAAGTCGGCAAGTGTTGTCGAAGATTCCGTCGAGGCCTGTGATTCCACTTTTGGCGTTGCGAAGCGCTTGGGAGGCTTCCCATCCGCTGAGTAAATATCCACCGATGGCGATGGCGAGCAGAGGGAACGCGATGAGTGCAGGGGCAAACCACCGACTTCCTCGGTGTTTGGCGACCACCAATCCGACGACCACAAACACCCCGCAGCCTACCGCCGCTCCGAGGATTCCGCCACGCGAGTGAGTGAAATAAACCGCCGCCAAACCAGCCAAGGAAAGCAATCCAAAAGTAATCCGAGTGATGATGGCATGTTTTCCAAAAAGGGCGGCAGCCGCAACGAGTAGGGCAGAAGCGATGAGATAGTTGGCCGCTTCATTATATTGGGCATAGAATCCGGAGGGAAACCCTGCGGCACGCATACGGAAAATGGGAGTGAAAGTGGGGTCGACGACCTGTTTTCCCACCACGATCACGTTAGCCAAGAGCAGAAGTGCGATGCCCCATGTTAGAATCCGCTCGGCGAGTTGAGAGCCTTCGATCCCACGCACGCTGATGAACGCGCCGACGACACCCGCAAGCAGGAATAAGTCAGCTTGGCCCAACTCTGCGACGGGCGAGTACCAAGCCCGCCAGCCAAACCAAGCCGCCACGAGCGTCGCAAGGGTGATCAATCCCAAATCCGCGGTGAGCTTGGTTTTTTTCCAGAATGCAGGTAATGCAGCGATCACCGAAATTCCTAACATTAGCATCGCAGGCCCCCACGTCCATGGGCGGGTTTGCGGGCCTATTACCACCGCAAGCACCAAGGCTAGTACGAGGAAGATAGAGGAAAGCGCTGGCACGTAGGAAATAAATCTGGGAATTTTGAAAGCTGAAAATAGAAATGGAATGCGAAATGCCAGTCGAAGTTTTAGCGATCAGCTTTCCAATTTCAAAATTATGCCATCACGCCGCTCCTTTGCCGAAAAACACCGCTGGGATGGTTCTCAACAAAATTTTGAAGTCCAGCCACAGCGACCAGTTATCGATGTATTTGAGATCCATCGCCACCCATTCTTCAAAGCTGGTGATCGTATTGCGACCCCCGGCTTGCCACTCGCAGGTGATGCCTGGTTTTACGCTCAAGCGGCGGCGATGAGACATCTCAGAAAAGGCATCCACCTCGTAGATCGGCAGCGGGCGTGGACCGACTAGGCTCATTTCACCGTTGAACACGTTGAGCAGTTGGGGTAACTCATCGATGCTATATTTACGCAGTAAACTTCCGAATGGAAAAATTCGTGGGTCGTGTTTGAGTTTGAAAACGGGACCGTCCATCTGGTTGCCGTGGTCTTCTTTGATTTGATCTAACATATTTTCCGCATTGGGCACCATCGTTCGGAATTTCCACATCTGAAAGGGTTGCCCGTAGCGACCCGCCCGCATTTGCGAGAAAAATATCGGAGCTCCTGGGCTTTTTAAAATGATCCCCAAGGCTGCAAATAGCCATAATGGCAGCGTGACGAGAATCACCAACGCCGCCGCGACTCGGTCGAAGATTTCTTTGCAAAGTAACTCCCATGACAACTCAGGCGTGGAGCGCAGCACCAGCATCGGCTTTTGTCCGATCACGTCAAACACCGGTCGAGCAATTTGGGCACGAATGAAAGAGGCCGCGATCCACGCCTCCACTCCTTGTAGCTCGCAGGCCTCCACCGCTTTAGCAACTTTTTCGAATTCAGTATTTTTCGCCGCAAAAATAACTCGGCTGACGGACTCCGACTTGAGCAATGCGAACATCTCGTGGACTTCGCGGGTCGATAGGTCGAAGTTTTCGACGACATTCCACCCCGAGGTGATTTCAGGATCTAACTCCCCAAGCAAGTCGACCATTTCCGTGCCGGATCCTGCAATAATGACTTTTTCCTTCGTCGCAAGTGTCTCGGCTTTTCGCCGTAGCCAAATTTGGGTGAGGCGATCGCGCAGAAGTAAAACCCCAAAGACGAGGATCAATCCAAGTCCAAGGACAAGCCGCCTAGTGTCCATCTGCTTGGCGAACACAGCGAAGATCGCGAGGATTAGGATGACAACGAAGAGCGTGCGCAAAATCTGCCAGATGGCAGTGCTGGTGGATTTGTACCTAAGGTGTTCGTAAAAATCGAAGCGCTCAAGGATCAGCGGGGTGAATGGCACCGCGATGTAGAGCACCCAGTTCATGCTGGTCCAAATTTCTTCCTCATTCATGCCGATTCCCAAGCTGACTCGAATCTGTCCGCTCAACCAGAAGGCAAGCCAGACGAGGAGCGCGTCGGTGAGCTGCAACAGTTGAAGTAAAAATGAATCTTTCCGGCTGATAGCCATGATGGTAATATTGAAATGTGAAAATTTAAAATTTCTATATGCAACAAGCCTTCAAAGTCCAAGAAGAGCAAGACAAGACTGCGTGTAAATGCCGAAATGGTAAGGGACAACCGTTTTGCTTATAAGCTTAAAAAGCAGTCGATTGTAGTTGAAGTTTAAGCCATCGCCTGCTTTTTTCTGCGCCAGTGAGGCAAGTAATTTTAGCGGGGAGCTTCTTGATCCTTTTGGCGATTTTATTTGTGCTGTGGCAGAATCGTTTTGAGCGCACCCCTGGGCATCCCGTTTTAACGCTTGCGGATCTGCGTGTGCTCGCGCAGCCCACACCTGGCGTGGAGTGGCTGGGATCTGACGAGGCGCCTCGGCTCAGACTCCGTGTGGATGCTGCTCACCCCACGGTGGTGACCCGCATGGAACTTCCTGAGATTGGCGCCGTGGACTTCCTTCATCTCCGCTTCCAAATGACCGCGAGGAACTTAACTCCCGGCAAGGAGTTGTGGGATGACGGCCGGTGCATGATCGAATGGCATGCCCCAAGCGGCGGCTCCACTTGGGAGAATGATCCGTTTGGTTCGGTAAGATACGATGACTCTGGTAAGGCGACCGAATGTGTCATGAGGCCTGAAAATTCACCATCCATCCCCGCTCTGCGCATCGAACATCTCGGGGTAAGCGGTGACTTAGAAATCTCACAGTTTGAAGCGACGGTCATAAGAAATCGCATGATCTGGAAAATGGGCCGCTGCTTTTTGATCATGGCCTTGATTGCGTGGTTGATGGCTTGGATCGGCTTCCGAGGCAGGAATCAAGCGATTCGCGCCCTGCTTGCGGCTTGCGTTTGGACTGTCATGGGAATCTATTTTGTTGTGCCGGGACCGTGGAAACTCACCCATTCATTTGGGGCACCGTTCAATCTCGGGGAGGTCGTTGCAAGCCCACTAAAATCTAACCCAGTGTATGATATCAAACTGGCCACCTCGGGAGAAACGAAGGTTGAATCGCCGGTTTTGAAGTCGGTCGGCAAGATCCCAGACAAAGGTGACTTTGCTCTTCGTGTTAAACACTTGGTGGAAAAAGCTCGTCCGCTGTTGCACGCATTTTTGCTGTTCGGCCCGGCGCTGGTGATTGCTTGTTTGGTGGGTCGCAGATCTGCACTTTCACTCATGATTCTCATGGCACTCTGTATCGAAGCCGCTCAGGTTGCATTCGGCTACGGGTTTGATCGGGTGGATGTCCTTGATCTTGGATATGACGGGATCGGAATCGCGGCCGCTCTGGTGGTGCATCACTTCCTTAAACGGCTTGCCCCACGGCTCATCGCCACTTGATGGTTTTTGTTGAACCAAGAAAATTTTGCCGTTAGGTAATGATGTTAGTTTCCATCCATTTTTCCTAACCTACCCGTCCAGCCATCGCGGATGGCTCTAACGAGTAAGGGAATCCTCTTTGGTCCGTCGACCACGCATGCGGCCAATGCATAGACCGCTGCCATCTGAATGGCTCTCAGATCGCTTTTTTGCAGCCGTTTTAGCCAAACCATGTTGCGGACTTTGTAATAAAGTTTCCAGTCGGCCAAACCTCTCTCAAAGAAAAAAGATTTTCCTA
>Ga0209190_1003308_pt1 | contig 10705 bp, 10 predicted proteins | sample M_140205_XF_Meta_FD_187315 | JGI IMG/M metagenome (GOLD analysis project Ga0209190, IMG submission 187315) | Freshwater microbial communities from Lake Montjoie, Canada to study carbon cycling - M_140205_XF_MetaG (SPAdes) (version 2) | ecosystem: Environmental > Aquatic > Freshwater > Lake... | reverse complement strand
TCCACCATTAGCCGCATCAAATAGATGCGAACCAAATAATCTGTCAGATTCCAATCCAAGGAGTGCAACAGCTAGTGGTGGGAATGCAAGTAGAACCAAAATTGAAGTAAGGAGTACGTTCCACGAGAAGATAGACATTCTAAACATCGTCATACCTGGTGCACGCATAGTAAAAATTGTTGTTATGAAGTTAACGCCACCAAGAATTGTTCCGATGCCACTAAGAGCCAGGCCCATTACCCAGAGATCTCCACCTATTCCAGGTGAATATGTTGAGTTCGATAAAGGTGCATATGCGGTCCAACCAAATGATGCTGCTCCACCAGGGCTGAGGAATCCCCCAAATGCCATAAGACCACCAAAGAGATATAACCAATAAGAGAGCATATTGAGACGAGGGAATGCAACATCTGCTGCGCCAATTTGTAGCGGCATGATTACATTAGCGAAACCAACGAAAAGTGGAGTAGCAAACATCAAGAGCATGATGGTCCCATGCATTGTAAAAATTTGGTTGTACTGCTCACTACTGAGGAACTGCATTCCTGGACGAGCTAATTCTGAGCGAAGAAGTAGTGCAAGTATTCCACCAACTAGAAACCAAGCAAATGTCGTTATGAGATAGAGGTAACCAATTGACTTATGGTCAGTAGTGGTTAGGTACTTTACAAAGCGGTTTCCTTTATGTGTTGGAACTAAGACGCCAGCCAGAACTGTAGGACGTTGGGCATAGGTTGTCATGCGTTAACCGCCTTCAATGTTTCGAGATAACTTTGATATTCAGAAGGTGTTACTACCTTGATCGTAAAAAGCATCTGCGAGTGATTTCTTCCACAAAGCATGTTGCAACGGCCTGGAAAACTTCCAAGTTTATTAGCCGTAAATTCAAGATGATTTTCAACTCCCGGAAGATTTTGAATCTGAATCATGAACGCTGGAATCCAGAATCCATGAATTACATCATTAGAAGTGATTGTGTAGCGCACACGCTCTCCTAATGGAACTACAAGAGTTGGTGATTGGGCTGGAGTTCCAGTGACAACCGCCTTTGGCCCCGCTTCAGGATAGGAAAATTGCCATGACCATTGAAATCCTTCGACGCCTATTTCATGAGCAACGGTTGTTGGTGATTTCTCAACAATCTTGTTCTCCTGAACTACTGTGAAATAGAAAAGGACAGCAACGATGATGAATGGAATTATCGTATATGCAACCTCAACGGAAACGTTGTACTGCGTCTGTTTAGGAAAATCTGGAGCGCCAACTTTCTTACGATGAAATATCGCTGGCCAGACAATTAAAACTAAAGTGATGAGTCCTACAACGCCAGCTGCGATCCAAGCACCTTGCCATAACGAAAGGGAGAGATCGTTAACACTTGAAACACCTTCTTCGAAACCCAGTCCTGAAACTTTCGAACACCCTGTTAGAACCAGAAGTGCAGGTGCTAGAAGAAGTAACATCAAAATTCGAGATGGCACTGGTGGGCGTTCTTTGAACATAGGCTAAGAATAGTGGCGTATTTACGCTTACCGCCTAATCGATAGTAACCTCACGCAGGTGGTTCGTGTCACAGGCAATTTTCGAAAAGAGAGTCCTCTCCATCCCAAAGCAGAGGCGGCTCTGCTGGCTGCCTTTGATGCTGGTTGGGCCGATCCACGCAAACTCTCATCTGCTTCATCTAAAGCGCATCACATGCGCCAGGAAGCCATTGAATCAATTGCTCACCAACTCTCCCTGCGCTCTGATGAGATTGAGATACTAGGTGAACCCCTGCTTGGCCATTTTCTTTCGATCGCCGGATTGGCTAGCGCACCTGATGCAAAGATTTTCTACTCTGCGACATCGAGAAGTGAAGTAATAGCAACTGCGCGTGAGCACACCGCTGTAGAACTACAGGTAGATCTTCAAGGAAATATTGAGTGCTCCCCCAATGCAGAATCTGGCGTTTTGGCACTCCAAATTGCAAACGGGGAAACTGGTGTTATTACTCGCGCAGATGCAGTCTCAAATTTATTTCCTCAATGCCTCATAGCCTGCGATGCAACAACGACTCCTGATGCATCTTTACTTCCATCGCGATGGGATAGCGCACTATTTGATTCACAATCTTGGTCTGGTCCATCTGGAATTGGAATCCTTGCGATACGAAATTCTAAAGCGTGGAAAAACCCGCTACCTCATATTGGAATTTCACGAGTTCCTCAGAGTTATTCATTGCCTCTTCTTCTCTCCTCGGTTGTTGCACTTGAAGCCTGGAAATCTGAACTGAGCGAAGATGTGCGGTTGCATAACTTGAGTAAAGAACTGAGAGTGCGCATTGCAACCTCAGTGCAAGATTGCGATATCGCGGGAGAACTCGACTCATCGCTCTCGAGTATCACTTCATTCTCATTCTTGTATTGTCATGGCGAGGAACTTCTGCGCGAACTATCGATTAGAGGCTTTAATTTAGATTCTGGTTCAGCGTGTACATCCGATGATTTAGCCCCTAGCCATGTGCTGGCTGCAATGGGAATACTTACCCACGGCAATATTCGTGTAACCATCCATCGCGGGACTACAAGTGAAGAAATTTATGCGCTAGGTAGCGCCATTATTGAATCGGTTGCCCAGATGCGAGCTCGAAATTGAAGGAGGTAGATAGTCGCGGTAAACGCTGTCCTGCACCGATTATTGATTGCGCTGGCGCTATTGCGGGCGTTGATTCAGGTGAATCAATTATCTTGCGGAGCGATGATCCTGCGACACTACCCGACCTGATGGCATGGGCACGTATGACTGATAACTTCGTAGTGCAATTGAATGAAGCGACTTTTCAAATAACTAAAAAGTAATTAGTTGGGTTTTCCTATGTGGGCTGCAATCTCGGCAGCGGCACTCTCGCCATAAGCCTCTGAAAAGCGTGCCACGAACTCTTCATTAGTGAATCGATATTCCTGCGTACCTAAGGTTTCGATGACATATGTGGCAATCATTGATCCCAATTGAGCACATCGTTCATGACTTAGTCCCCATGCAAGACCAGCAATAAATCCTGATCTAAAAGAATCGCCAACACCGGTCGGATCAATCTTTGCTTTCTCTTGAGGAACCCCTACTTTGATTACATCTGTCCCTGAACCTTCAACGACTGCGCCATTAGAACCATGCGTTACGACGCGATATTTCACGCGAGATAGAATCTGCGCATCGCTCCACCCTGTTTTTTGCATTGCAAGGGCGAGCTCGTATTCATTGAGAAAAAGATATGTTGCGCCATCGATGAGTAGCTTTATTTCATCACCATTCATCCGCGCCATCTGTTGTGATGGATCGGCAGCGAAAGCAATTCCTTCGCTTCGACACACTTCAGAGTGATGAAGCATCGCTTGCGGATCATCGGGTGAAATAACCACCATGTCGAAGCGTCCAGTTTTTTCCATAATGGGTGCTAATTCAATATTGTGGGCTTCACTCATTGCACCTGGAAAAAACGATGCAATCTGATTGAGCGACGTATCAGTTGTCACCATAAAACGAGATGTGTAGAGCTCTTTGGATTTGTATACATGTGCCGTATCAACGCCGTGGCGAACTAGCCAGGCGTCGTAATCTGCCCAGTCAACGCCAACTGCTGCAATCAGAACAGGATTGAGTCCAAGGACACCCATTCCATAAACAATATTTGCGGCGCAACCACCACGGCGAATATCTAAACTATCGACAAGGAATGAGAGCGAAACTTTCTCAAGAGAGCCTTCTACAAGGGAATCAGTAAATTTTCCCGAGAAGGTCATGAGATGGTCAATACCGACCGAACCTGCAACGCCTATTTTCATGAGGCGATACTAGGGTGTAAAGAAGTAAAAGTTAGTTGAATGAATCGCCACAAGCACAGGAACCTTGTGCTTGTGGATTATCAATTGTGAAACCTTGCTTCTCAATTGTGTCAACGAAATCAATTGTTGCACCAGATAGGTATGGATCACTCATCTTGTCAGTAATAACTTTGACTGCACCGAATTCACGAACTACATCGCCATCCATGTTGCGATCATCAAAATAAAGTTGGTAACGAAGACCAGAGCAACCACCAGGCTGAACTGCAACACGAAGATTGAGATCATCGCGACCCTCTTGAGCTAGAAGTGCGGCTACCTTTGCAGCGGCTACATCCGTGAGTGCAATTCCTGTTGTTGTGCTTGTGGTGCTTGTTGTCTCTGTTGTCATTTTTCTCCCCGTTTCAAGGTATAACTCTACTGCCTACCCCTAGTCGAGGCGACACAAACACTAATTCTGAGAGAGAATAGCGCTATGGCATTGAGTGACTTACTTCTCCTTGGACAAGGAAGCGACCTTGCAAGTCAGCGAGGCGTCTCCTGTACTGGGGCTCTGCCAGAAGCTAGTGACGCTGGCCTCGTCGAGCGAGCAAAGATTGCCCGTGCCGCATTAGGAGATCGCGCAATTGTCCTTGGTCATCATTATCAACGCGATGAAGTTATCGAGTTCGCTGATATCACGGGTGACTCATTCAAACTTGCGCAAGCAGCTGCCGCACAAAGTAGCGCTGAATACGTGATTTTTTGTGGTGTCCACTTCATGGCAGAGAGCGCCGACATTCTTACATCTAAGGAACAAAAAGTTATTCTTCCTGATCTTGCCGCTGGTTGTTCAATGGCAGATATGGCTACAGCAAATCAAGTAAATCAATGTTGGAAATCTTTAGCAGAAGTTGGTGTTGCATCAAAGACAATTCCGGTGACATACATGAATTCATCTGCTGCAATCAAAAGTTTTACAGGCGAACATGGCGGAACAATTTGCACGTCATCTAATGCAGAAAAGTCAATGCGTTGGGCTCTAGAGCACGGTGAAAAAATTCTATTCTTGCCAGATCAACATTTAGGTCGAAATACTGCCGTTCTATCTCTTGGTCTCACTCTTGATGACTGCGTTTTATGGAATCCATGGAAGCCAATGGGTGGACTTACTTCTTCCGAGATACAGAGCGCAAAAGTAATTTTGTGGCGCGGTCATTGTTCCGTCCACGGACGATTTACTCTCGACTCAGTCAAGGAGATTCGCTCTCGTGTTCAAGGCGTTCAAGTATTAGTCCATCCGGAATGCCAACATGACGTTGTATCGGCAGCTGATGTAGTTGGTTCAACCGAAAAAATCATTCAGACGGTGAGCAACTCCCCTGCTGGCAGTAAATGGGCTATTGGCACAGAACTCAATCTTGTCTCACGTCTTGCGAAAAATAACCCTGACAAAGAAGTCTTCTTTCTAGATAAAGCAGTCTGCTATTGCTCCACCATGAATCGCATAGACCTGCCCCACTTGGTCTGGGCTATGGAATCACTGGTAGCCGACCACGTAGTCAACCGCATCCAGGTGAGTGATGAGATTGCACACTACTCCAGGCTCGCTTTAGAAAGAATGCTGGCTCTATAGTTACCGCCATGACAAGTGCAGATAACGGATCAGGTAAAAAAGGTCGTCCAACTCCAAAGCGTAAAGATGCAGAATCTAAGCGCATAGTTTCCTCCCTTGCACCAGTTGTTACTAAGGAAGAGAAGAAGCGCGCGAAAGCAAACGCGTTAGCTGCGCGCCAAGCAAATCGCGCAGCATATTTACGCGGAGATGAAAATGCGTTACCCGCTCGCGATCGTGGACCTGCACGTCGCTTTATCCGAAACTATGTTGATTCACGTAGATCTATCGGTGAATATTTCTTACCAATAATTTTCGTTGTACTTGTTCTCACTCTCATTCCAATAGCAGCGGTGCAGCTTGGTTCGATTGCACTCATGTACTCAATGCTTCTAGTTGCTGCCTTCGATGGCATTCTTCTATCTAGAAAAATCAAAAAATTGGTTGCAGAGAAATTCCCTACCGAAGTAGTAAAGGGAATTGGAATGTATGCATGGTTGCGGTCGACTCAGATGCGCCGTTTACGCACACCTAAGCCAACACACAAAGTTGGAGATACGAACTTCTAATTAGGCTCGAGGATTTGGGCTTTCATTCTTTTTTGGATCCTTTTCTGGAAGATTTCCAAGAGCCTTATCAATTGCTTTCATCGTGTCGGCTGAAAGTTTGATACCCGAAGCTTTTACATTCTCCTTGACCTGCTTTGAAGTAGTTGCTCCCATGATTGCGCTTGAAACATTTGGATTTTGTAGAACCCATGCAATTGCCATTTGAGACATGCTCAGTCCGGCTTCTTCTGCAATCGGCTTGAGTTTTTGAACAGCAGTAAGTACTTCATCGCGCATCCAACCCGAGATCATTCCAGCGCCACTCTTCTTATCTGTTGCACGTGACCCAGCTGGTGCCTTCTTGCCTGGCAAATACTTTCCACTCAATATTCCTTGAGCCATTGGTGACCAAACGATTTGACCAATACCTTCTGCAATTGAAAGTGGGACAACTTCTGTTTCAATGACGCGCCATAGCGCTGAATATTGTGGCTGGCTTGAAACGAAACGGTTGTAACCGCGCTCGTCTTGAATCTTGAGAGCATTTGAAATTTGCGCTGCATTCCATTCTGAAAAACCAATGTAGTGAACTTTGCCAGCGCGGATTAAGTCATCAAATGCGCTGAGGGATTCTTCTACAGGAGTTTCATAATCAAAGCGGTGCATTTGGTAGAGATCAATGTGATCTGTTTGCAAGCGCTTTAGTGATGCGTTACATGACTCAATGATGTGTTTGCGTGAGAGGCCACGGTCATTCTTGCCTGTACCCGTAGGCCAATAGACCTTTGTAAATAATTCATATGACTCACGGCGCATCCCCTTGAGCGCTTTACCAAGTACTGTCTCGGCCTTTGTTCCTGCATAAACATCTGCAGTATCAAAAGTCGTGATACCTAATTCATATGCCGTCTTAACACATTTGATCGCAGCATCAGATTCAACTTGCGAACCGTGGGTTATCCAGTTGCCATAGGAAATTTCAGAGACATACATTCCAGTACTACCCAGGCGACGATATTCCATGATGCACTCCCTCGTAATTGATCAAATTGACGCCCTGACTCTAAAGCGTGCGCGCCGTGTTGCCAAGTCGTACCCACTGTGGTTTGGTTACGCCACAACTTCATAGATTGCTCTTCGGGGGAATTTCGGTGCAATTCCGAGGCTGACCCGCAACCGTAAGGCCTCTCGAAATCGAGATAGCTAAGTCGGATTACCTGAAGATGATGATTGTTTTTGACAGACACCCGCCGAGGTTTGCGGGGTGTAGTCCAAACGTTAGTGACGATTTGTCACCCAAGTTCGGTTCTGCCCCTGTGAGACTCCCGTTTTTTGAGAGGCTTCACAAAAATGAAGAAATTTATCTACGTACTTACAGTCGCTGCATTTTTTGCGACATCAGTAATCACAATTCCAGCAAGTAGCGCAGCCGATAAGGGCTATCGCTATTGGGGTTACTACCAAAGCGCACCTGGAAAAGCAGAGTGGTCATATGCACAGACAGGACCAACTACAAATGTTGCCGATGGCTCCGTTGAAGGATGGGCTTTTACCTTTTCCGGAGAGACAGTTCCAGATGCTGCAAAACCACGAGTTGTCCCCTCTTTTCAATATCTATGTGGAAAGACAAAGGCAGTTGCGGGCAAAAAAAGAATCGGATTAGTTATTGATTTCGGTTCAGCATTCCTGCGACCAACTGATGAAAAGACTCCAGCAATTATCAAGACGTGCATCGTTACAGATGCGAAATCAATTGGCGCCGATGTTTTGGGAGCAGGAGCCAAAATTAGAGCCGGAGCTTCAGGATTGATCTGTGGCATCAATGGATACCCAGCCAAAGAGTGCGGCATTGAAGTCGATACACCTAAGGCACTTTTGCCAAAGAAAAAATCATAACTAGATGACAGATACGCGCCACCCACTTACCTGGTGGATCTGGTCTATCGCTCTCGCACTTGGAATAGCTCGAGGAAATAATCCTTGGCTTGCAATTGCAGTGGTGGGTTGCGCGTATTTAGTCGTTCGAATATTTAGAAGTGACGCACCCTGGTCTCGTAGTTTTGAATCAGGCCTAAAACTCGGACTGTGGATCTTGATTATTCGCACCAGCTTTGGAGTTCTCATCGGCACCCCAATTCCCGGAACCACAATCTTTCGACTTCCGATACTTCCTCTCCCGGAGTGGATGGCGGGGATTCGAATTGGTGGCGCTGTTACCCAGGAGCGATTATTTTCAACAGCTCATGAAGGTGTCATTCTCGCAGCAATAATTATTTGTTTTGCTGCCGCATCCTCTCTGACCAGTCCACATCGATTACTACGTGTCCTGCCTTTTGCGATCTATCAATTTGGATTAGCACTGGTAATTGCAACTTCCCTTGTTCCCCAATTTGTGAGAAGTATTTCTAGAATCAGAGATGCTCAGTACCTTCGTGGTCAAAAATTATCCTTCAAAAAGATATTGATTCCATTACTTGAAGAATCACTAGCTCGCTCATTAGATCTCGCCGCCGCAATGGATTCACGAGGATACGGCTCTACTCGAGTTCGCTCTCGGTACCGCGCAATCACGTGGAACGCCGGAGACACTGTAATTTGTGGCGTTAGCGCCCTCTCTTTGTTCTCCCCTGCGCTAATTTTGATTAGCGTTATAACTCCATTTGTTCTAATAAAGCGCAAGCTTGCGGTGCCTGTCCAATGATTACTTTTGCAGCAGTCTCTCTGATCTATCCGAACTCAACGAAGACTGTTTTAGAGAACCTCTCACTCACTATCGATGAAGGTGAATTTGTTTTAGTAATTGGCCCAACTGGTTCAGGCAAGTCCTCATTGCTACGACTCATCAATGGCTTGGTCCCACATCACACGGGTGGGATTTTGGCTGGTGATATCAGCGTTGATGGTATTTCCACGCAATTAGTAAAGCCTGGTGGATTAGCCCATCTCATCGGAATCGTTGGTCAAAATCCCATCAATGGTTTTGTAACAGATACCGTTGAAGAGGAACTCGCATTTGGAATGGAATCACTCAACATTGCACCGGATGTCATGCGCAAAAGAGTTGAAGAAATTCTTGACCTCATGAGTTTGGCTCCACTTCGAGATCGCTCACTCGCAACACTGAGTGGCGGAGAACAACAACGCGTAGCAATTGGTAGCGCACTAGTTATGCATCCGAAAGTCTTAGTTCTCGACGAGCCTACGAGTGCGCTAGATCCGATTGCAGCAGAGGAAGTTCTCTCTATCCTGCATCGCTTAGTGCACGATCTTGGTCTCACCGTTGTTGTAGCTGAACATAAATTAGAACGAGTTATTCAATTCGCCGATCGCATCGTTCATATCGATGGCTTAGGAAATACTCGAGTAGGTACTCCTGCTCAAATAATGAGTGATTCGGATATTGCGCCACCGATTGTTCACCTCGCGAGAGCACTTGGTTTAGAAGATGTGGGGCTGACCGTGCGCGATATGCGGAGAATGAGTGAGCAGATTCGTGGAGGAAATTATTCTCACACAATTGAAGAAATTGAGCTCGCCAGCGAGACAGTGATTGAACTTTTGGATGTATCTCTTTCCTTTGCAAGCAATACAGTGCTCAAAGATATTGATCTTAAAATTAGCGCAGGAGAAGTAATAGCGCTCATGGGGCGAAATGGTGCGGGTAAGAGTTCACTTCTAAAAACTATTGTTGGACTATATGAATGCAACACGGGAAGCGTTTCAATATTAGGAAATAATCCACTGAAAATTTCTGGCGCAAAGCGACGCGAAACAATTGGCTTCATTCCACAAGAACCAAGTGATCTCCTTTACGGCCAAAGCGTGCTCATGGAATGCGAGCAAGGTGATGTTGATAACGAGATTAAAAAGGGTTCGACTTTTGAACTTTTGAACGAGCTCGTTCCTGGTATTTCACCACATACGCACCCACGAGATCTATCAGAGGGACAACGTTTAGCCCTTGCTCTCAGCGTTGTGCTTTCGGCAAAACCAAAGGTTTTGATTTTGGATGAACCAACGAGAGGTTTGGATTACCAAGCAAAGAGCCACTTAGTGGGCACTCTCCTGCGCTATGCCCGAGTTCTAGGTCGCACTGTAATTCTCGCAACCCACGATGTGGAACTTGTTGCAGAGCTTGCAACCCGAGTCATATTTTTAGCTGATGGCGACTGCGTTGCAGATGGCAAAACTTTAGATGTACTTCTCTCATCCCCGGCATTCGCGCCACAAGTAGCAAAAGTGATGTCACCGCAGCCATGGTTGACGGTCAAAGATGTCATCAACGCTTTGGAAGAAATTCAATGAGAACTTCTCCATTAGTACGTTTTCGTCCGCGAACTTTGATTGTGCTTTCATTCACCTCTGCCATTAGTGCCTGCGGTTTTTTGTGGCCATTTCTTTTCAATGCAAAGTCAGTGCCTTTGGCATCGATCTTTTTTTGGGCCGCATCGGCTTTCGCGATAGTGCTCTTCATCATCGAAATAAGTAATGAATCTTTAGATGCAAAATCGATTGCTCTTCTTGGCGTACTCACCGCAATCGTTGCCGCACTTCGGCCCCTCGGTGCTGGCGCTGTTGGAATAGAGCCGATGTGGTTCGTTCTCATTCTCAGTGCGCGAGTATTTGGTTCATCATTCGGATTTATTTTAGGACTCACTTCGATTCTCACATCTGCTTTGCTAACAGGTGGAATCGGTCCATGGCTCGGTTATCAATTATTTGCAGCAGGGTGGATTGGCCTC